>JGI994J12354_10002984_pt1 | contig 16114 bp, 18 predicted proteins | sample IntmicLarv3ML3BL_FD_12354 | JGI IMG/M metagenome (IMG submission 12354) | reverse complement strand
TTTTTAAGATAATGTATTTTTCGTATGGCATAACATATACGCTCATGTATTGCCCGATCAATAATAATGTCGTTTTCTTCATCACGTAATACAACCATATCATTCTCTTGGTTAATAGTGATTTCAAATTTTGTTAAGTCCAATTCGCCAAATATCCTTGATGTATCTTGAGCTTTTAGTGAACTAAACACCAGTAAAAATAACTCGTAGTCATTAATCTGAGTAAAATCAATTCCGGCATCATCCAGTTGCGCCATCATGTCATACGGAGTGGCGGTTATGAGAGATATTGCGCTATAATAATCATCCTCATTTTCTATAATTTCTCCCACTGTAGGGATTTCTATATTAATCTGATCATTAATATTATATTTTTTATTGTATAAGAGACTTAGTGTTGACATCTAACCACTCTTCCTATTTGCAGGAACGCCCTTTTTCTGCGAGTAAAGCCTGTTGAAGTCCCTTGCGTAGAAGGTTAAAATTCGTCCCTGATAGTCAGTGATCGGGGAAAACCTCTTGGCTGAATAAATCTCAAGCTCGCCCTGACCATAAAGCCTACTGCCATTAATCTCCTTTGTTATCTCAGACGATATCTTGTCTACCCTTACTCCGCCCTCATCTAAGCGAAGCAAACTCTTATGTGTAAATACCCAAATATATATGGCCGGAGTTAAGAATGTTTTATCAATTACGTCTTTTATATCGACCTCGCAACAAATAAAGGTTTGGCCATGCTCTGTGACATCAGGCACATATTCATATGGAAAGACTTGCTTGTAAACCAAATCCTTAGGATTGCCCTTACTAACACAGCTATTATCGAGCAGCCGCACCACAGTTTCGTTAGAAAGCATGTCCTTTATAAGCTGATTCTTATAATCAAATAGCTCGTCTAAGCCAACCATAATATCGCTCAAAACCATACCTCCTTCTCTCCAATATTTCCGCTGCCAGAACCGCCGGAGCCACTATTGCCATTGTTTTGACGTGGGAAATACTTATAATAATCCGCAATAAGTAACTCGAAGTTATCGTCATCTTCGGTGTTAACCTCAGACAGAACAAAAGCCATTGCGCCGTGATTATTAAAAACACTACCGAGTTTGAAGGGCTTTGTGAGGCGATAAGCTAGCACTTTATCCGATTCATTATCATCAATTAAGAAACGATTATGTCTGCCTAGCCTTGCTGTAATAGAATCTCTAGAGATTATCATTGAAATACGTGTGTCTCCCAGAGACATACCGTTATCGTTATATGAGCTGATGGTTTCGCCAGTCAGGTATTTTGTGCCGTCCGTGATAATACACCAGCGCTCAACAATGGTGCCGTCGATAATCCACTTCAGAAGGTAGTTACACTGCTGCATAGTTGCTTTTGTATATAATTCATTATTCACATCTCGCTCGGTTACAATCCAGTAATTACCAGACCAAAAGACTAATGATCCGCCTATAATATCTTCTCCGGGCAGAGAGCATATGGTTTTCATATTCAGATGATCGCTATTAATAATAGCAAGTTCCTGCTCCTTGCCGTTTACAGTGGCAGAGAAATATGAAAGAGATCCCACTACCTTGCGATTAATATTCCTACTTACTCTATTTAACCGCATTCCTCTTAAACTACCGCCCCTTGCGTCGAGCCTGGACTGGTAAGAATCCCATGCGTTCATCCATCCACCCCCTCACACGAAGACACTGATATTTGTGCTTTTAACTTATTACATACAGATATTGCCTTAAAGACCTCGCGCTTATAAGTGGAAATACTGCTTTCGGGATGAGTGATTAAAAACTGTAGAATAAAAAGTAACGTGGCGAAATCTGGATCATCCTTCACCGCATTCATTAACTCTTTACACCCAAGTAACTCAATGAGCAGGCTATTCATGTATTCTATTAATGTCGGTTCTTCATCCTCTCGCATTGGTAGAATTTTAAAGAAACGGTTTACAAGACCACGTATGTAGCTACTTAATATATCGATATTAATTTGAATTCCATCCTTCGTTGAAGTCATCATAAATGTAAATCCGAGAGATCCCCATGATTATAAGAATACTCTTTTATCATATTAGTGAAATCACGCTGGGCGCGTTTATAAGCCTCTCCCACTCTTAGCAGCAACTCAGCAACAGAGTATGTAGTAAAGTCTCGTGTATTTAAAGCGTTCTCAAGATTCTCTTGCCTATATACATAAGGCTTCATCCATTGAACCAACATACCTTCGGATATGATATCCGAAAGCTCATCGATATCTGTGGATGCGATTTCAATATCAAACTCACGTATGACATCATCGACAGCGGACAGCAGATCGTATTTGCATATTTTTTTAAAGGATGCAATAGCTCTTTTCATATAACTATCGGTAAGACTATTTCTTTCGTGGTCAGTAAGCGGAAAATCAAATTCCTGCACTTTATCTAAGAATGCTCTTGTAAAAACATCGTAAGAAACGCTCAAAAAAAGTCGCCCTACCTTTCTATAAGGTTGACGCCGAGACAAGCCTCTAATGTTGCGATCATCTTATTCGAATCGATTATTCCATCTCCAATCAGCTGTCTGGCTCTATAAGCAACAGACTTCTTCTGACCATCTGACAGTTGCGCGATTGCTTCTTCTACATCAGTCACGCTCTGCTCAAAAAGCTTGTCAAAATCTTCAATGCTAAGCGCAAACCGGTAATACTGAGACATTCCCAAATAATCAATAATCCACTGTTCATCAAACATAAACCAGTTATTAATAAAAAACTTCTTACCAGAGCTCTTTGCGTTTCTTAGCTCAGACAATTCCATTTCCTGTTCGGCACCAAATGAATCCCAAACAAAGAGCTCACCGGTCTTCCTGCTTTTATAAACCAGGCGACCTTGGAAGCCGTTTTTTACTAACACAATCTGATTCGGATTAATCGGGTTTGGGATAAATATCTCCGTTTCAACTTTTTCAGTCGGTGTGCTTACTACTTCCTGACTCTTACTAACTTCGGTCTGCGGCTTGGATATCTTCTTGCTAGCTGCCATTATCTATATCTTCCTTTCATACAAACGGGGGCTTATCAAAAGCCCCCGTCATTACAATTTTGTATTTAAACCATCTCGTAGCGTCCTATACCAGCATTTCCGCCGGCAAGGATTATGCCCATTCCATATTTCTCGCCATAAAAGTACTCCTGTGTTAGGTCGCCATTATTAACGGGATTGCCCATTATAATAGTAGGATTACCTTCATATACACACTTGATCGGCTTATCATCTCCGGCAATAATAGTCAGTGCATCATCTGCCATAATAAAATCGACAGAATTAACTTTATGACGCTGAGGGGTTGCCACAACAGGGCTGCCGTAGAATTTTCCGTAGTATCCGGTGTTATAGAGATCGCTTTGAGAATCAATCCCCTGAATAGAAGGAGCTAGGTTACGCACGGCCTTTTTTGTTCCGACAATTGTAGCGGTTTTGCCGCCCGCAGCAGCCTCAACATGAGCGATAAGCTCAAGGAGCTCGTCTTCGTCGTAGGTGCCAGCGGCAGGGAAGTAAGTCACTCCGCCGAAGTCGGTTGCCGATGCTGTAATCCATAGCGTATAAATGTCATCAAGCAGTTTCTGCCGGAAAGACTTTGAAACGGAACTAATAAGAAAGTTAAAATCAACGCGGTCAGAAAGAACTCGGTTGAGCTCATCATAAATCGTCACACTCTTGAGGGCGGTAGGAATCGATGTCTCCGTAACGCCGCCAAGTCTCTGCCTCATAACTCCTTGTGTACCATCGGCTATATCAGATATAACAAACATGTTATTATCTTCAATGGTAAATATATTTTTATCACCTTCTGGCACATTTCTAAAATCAACAAGCGCATTAAAGTACTCATCGCCCTGAAGTCCTTCTACAACTGTGCGGCTTAAGATACTTTCAACTAGTGTAAATACTTCGGAGTATTTACCATCACGGATTTTCTTATAATCCAAAACAGTGCTTCCACCATTTGCCTCAACCAAAGCTTTATGTAATAGCTCCATAGACTGTCTGGTAGAGTATTTTTCCACATTGCCGCGATACGCATCGATGGCAACTTTTACAACATTACTTAAATCAGCCATAATTATTTCTCCTTCCTAATTAAACTTCTGTTCTATCGATCTCGATAGTGTAGTAGGTGTATCTGCCGGCGATTTCGATAAATCTGCAAGTGCCAAGACCACTTCCTGAAGCATCGATTTTGCCAGCAGCCCCAATACCAACAGAATCACCAACGGCAGGAACGGCGGCGCCAACGAAGCCCTCTTTAGTTACGGAGAATTTGTTTCTGCTGCGGGGGATATATGCTCGAACAATCTTGCCGGCATCATTAATATAATCATCGAGGTTCTTTTTGCGTTCGTCGTACATAACCTCAACACCTGCTACAATTGCACAATCGTTTAGACTATCGCCAGATGCAGCGGCTGTTGCTTTATGTACCTCTCGCTGATTATCCTCAAGACCATCAAGCTTGACGATAACTCCATTCTCAACCTCGGCAGTATCTACGCCGTCGTAAAAGCGAATCGAAACCAGATCAGCGGGCTGTTTAGTGCCAGACATTAGGTCTGTTCTAATAACTGTATAAGACATAAATTTACTCCTCCTTGTGGATTAATTATTTATATTGATGTTGCAGGCTGAATCCCATACTCGGCAAAGATGCCTCCATATGGATCGGTATCAGTACTGCTCTTTTCTATAGGTAACTTTGGTATCTTGGGTGCCTGTAATGAGAATTTACCCGCCTGTGTTCTACCGCGAATGGCATAGCACTTCTCTTCAATCTCATCTAAAGAGAACTGCTCACAATCCCCTCTAAGACTCTCAAATGCTTCAACACCGGTGATATCTTCAAACTGCGCGAATAACTCTTCAAGTGCCTGGTCGTTAATTGACTGATCAACATCGGCCTTATACTTACGCAGGATCGATAGCTCATCGTTTGCTGAACTAATCGTCTCAGAGGCTTTTTGATACTTTGCAGCCCACTGAGCGTCGTTCTCGGCATATTTCTTAGAAGCCTCGGATGCAATTGCGGCAAAGGCAGATGTCTGATCACCCTCATCAAAATCAACAATACTAAACCTCTTGCGCTTTTTGCTGTCAAAATCGATTACGACACGATCTCCGTCATTCGAGAATTTAAAACCATACAGTCTCCACTCTTCGCAGTCATAGCAATAAACCTCCATGGCTTGGTCGTCGTGATCCTCGTACCAGTAACGACTTGTCTCGCCGTAATAAGTATCAACTTTTTCTGCGCTGAGTGACTCAATCAGCTCTTCTCTATGCTGCCTGGCCAATGCAAAGTCTTCGTCTGTCTTTGCGCCGACTTTTGATTTATCTTTAGCACTAATGGCTTCGAATTTCTCCCGCAGCTCTGCTTCTGAGAAATCTTCCGGGCTAAAATCAAGCATATCTTCAGTGAGACCATAACTGGTCATCATGGATATAATTTTTTCATCCAATTTGCTTTTACTCCCTTCTAAATTACTTTCAAAATTTATATCAACACCCTGCGAGTCCTGCATAGAAAATATACTTTCTTTGAATTCATGCATCATTTCATTGAGTTGAGCTTTGAATTCATCCTGAGAAAATACTAATAATGATGCAGACTCGAAACACGGTCTTGCTGTTCCAAGAAGACAGAATGCAGTAAACTCGAAATCCTCAATTACATATACTCCATCCTTCATAGATCCATTTTTAATGGATATCTCCATTGACTCTTCAGTAATGCCGTCTTCTTTAATTTTTTTATATGCCTCTTGACGCTTCCATAAAAGAGCATCAACGCAGAGGTACTCGTGAATAACCCCGTCATCCTCTTCTATCTCTTCCCAGTAATAGTTACCGCTCTCCGGTATAACCCCAACTGGGTGGGTTATATTAACTAGGTCAATCGCGCCGTCGTCTTTCCTCACTACATCTATGTCGTGAGCTCCAATCTCGTCTGTTTCTCGGTCATATCTGCATACAATGGGGCAATTATAAATACTCTGTATACAGCTTTCAAAAGTAGACTTACTAATAAAGCTATTGTTTTTATTTTTCCCTGTATAAGCAACGCGCAATATCCCTTTGTCAAAAGACGAATTGTATTCTGTTAAATTATTAAGACCAGACGAGAATACGATGCTCATATTTCGCTTATTACTCAAACCATCTCTCACCACCTCCGAAAATAATAAAATCCGCTTACAATCGTAAGCGGACTAAAATGTTAATGTATCTGATATCACATAACTAATGTTGGCAAATGTAAACTTTCCTCTATCCTCGTTAACAAATATGTATATGTCTTTCACCTCATCGTGTTTTAATAAATCATACTTTAGCCCAAGGAGAGTGTCTCGTGCCTCTTTGTCAAATACATATATAAAATTCTGCACACGCATCGCCCCCTATAAGTCCTCTTGGTTTTGTTCTCCGCTCTCAGACAAATCTTCAATATCTTTCTTTGGAGCCCCGCCGCTATTAGTGGCATCTTTAGAGCCGCTCTGAGTGGCAGAACTTTGAAGCGGTATAAACTTATCTTTAATTCCAAGGATATCATTCTCTAAGAAGTTCATGCTATCCATCTCGGCCTGACCCAAGCCTTGAGAAGCACAATAAAAAGACACCATTGGGACACCGAACTGACAAGCCTTTAAATATATCTCACCTTGTTCTTTGCGGTTATATGGACTACAGTCCAGGAAAGTTACTTTAAAGTTCTTGCCAAAACTCTGGCTTTGAATGAAGCGGTTAACCATATCCTCAATGCTTTTTACTACACCATAGGTGATTGATTGGTCTGCTTTTATTGAAAGAATCAACGCATTTGCAGATGCCTTCTCATTATTAAATAGGAGGCTTGACACACCCGCCGCTGTAAACATATTTTGCTCAGCGTCTGTTATTGTATTAGTGTCGCCCGTGTTTGATTTCTCGAAACCTATTTTATTTATGGGCATAGGGGAGAGAACTGATCCAATTTCCTCTGGTAAGACAGCATCGAGATTACGCCAAAATTCTTTAGCTTTATCCAAATCCATCGTCCACTCTCCATCGGGGTTGACTCCAAGAGTCATTACCAACATTGCATAGTTCTCCAGCGTGGTCTTAGACATTTTTAATTTTTTATAGTCCTCTATATCATATATCTCACGCAATATACCCATAAAAGGCGGCATGGAATAATCTAAGATATCATTATTACATTTTATTGCAAATGATGTTGGAGAATCCAACTCCTGCCACCGCTTACCGGTTCGATCTTTTTCATAATCAGAAAATCTTCTATCGAATTCTTTAGGATAAAAATCCAGATATTCTCTATTGGTATTAAAATATGAAAAATCGAACGAAACATTTAAAACATTACCTTCGATAGTTGATATAGAACAATAATCAGAGGGGAGCTGTTGGATAGTGATATTATCGTTAGAAACCCAAAGTGTTCCATAGAAGGTGTCTTCTCGCAGACATACTGTAAGAATTTTAGAAAACTGAGTCTTTGCACTCATTAGCGAAAGTGTATTGAGAACCTTTCGATAGTTCTTGTTTATTGTTTTTGGTTTCGCTGTTGATGGGTCAATTCGATATGGCGATACTACATAAGACAAATCTGAAAGCCCGGTGAAGTATTGAATTAAGCGTCTAAAGTGCGGACTCGATCCATATATATAGACAACTGCCCTTCGTAATTCAGCCTCATACCGTTGAGGATTCTGTAAGTATCTTGTAATATCATCTTTCGAATATAATGAAAACGAAGGAGTTGCATAAGTTCCATTCAGATCTCGCATTATAAGTTTATTTAACGCAGAAAATCGACCGGATAGATTAATCGCATCAGTAAAATTCGGTTCATTTTTTTTACCGCCGCCTGACGGAATTGTTATACCCTTTACCTCGTTGCCTTTATTTGTATTCGACTGCTTATCATTTCCTTTTCCCAATAAATATCACCACCTTTATTTTATCTTGGGTGCTTTAAACATAAAGAAACTATCATCAGCAGTAGTCTGCCGACGCTTATTTAGTTTACTCTCAAGCTGTGTTGCAACATAATAGTTGTAACTAAGGCTTGAATAACGGTCTTTTCGCATCCCTCTTTTTTCATACACCCTAACCTTGCCTGAGCTTTCCTCGTGCTGTAGCTTAACCAGCTCATTAATAAGGAGTGTAGTATGAATATAAGGCATCTGAAGTCTGAGTTTTTCAGGCTCCGAAAGAGAGTTATATTCCTTAAGTTCTCCTAGTAGCCTCTCGCCATCATACTCAGTCATTAATAAACGGATTTTGCCACTACGAAAGCCTTCTCGCAGAAGAATCGCACATTCGGAGTTGAGTGTAGCATTAGCTTTCATTGCCCAAATAACTTTTTCCGCGCCTTTTACAGTACAGCGCTCCGCCATCTCTGCATTATTACAGCAAGATAAAGCAGGGTACAGCTCGCCCGTTTCCGGATCTACCATATCCCTGACAAGAGTATCGTATATTCCAAGCCCAATACCAATACAGTCGAGCACAATGTAGTCGCATCTGAATTCCTCATACAGTCGGCGAATCATTAATGCCTGATCTTCGGTATGTAAGCCTTCAGCGCCATCGCAATAAACTATATTGCTGGAATAGCGACCGGATTTTGTTGGAAGAAGTTGATTAATGAAAATAGCCGAAGCATCATTTTTATTTTTCTTGCTAGACATTAGCGCGATATCCGCTGACAGTATCCGCTTTTCACCATTGCGTTTAGCAGGAATGCAAATCTTTTGATTGTTATTAAGCTTCGTTGCTAACCGTCCTGGCAGCATTGGATAAGATATGTGCCTATTTTTGGATATGCTGCTGAAGTCAAAGAACGTTCCGTCAGAATCACCGAAAAATAGGGCATCCATTTCCTAATTATTACCCCTGCTTTCGCAGTATTTAAAGGGTTTAGACCATATCATAACAAGCAGTAAATTGACTGCTTGCCCCCACCGCTTCCGTCAGCGCTTATTTCTGACGTACTCTACTCGCTTACTCACCGCATAGGCGGCTACGCTTTCGATGGTCGTTTAACTTTTTACATATCTATAATATGAATATGTAATTTAGCATAGGATTGTCGTATGCGCAGAAAAAATGCGCACTTAGAGTTTCCCTATTAGCACTACTATTAACAGCCATTTCCTGCTGCACACTAACGTTAGCAATACACCCCGCAAGCGACGGGTTCAATGGGTTTAAAGAGCACAGAAATGTTTATGCTCCACTTTACTTCACTAAAATCTGAGTCAGCCATCTGAGACTCAACATCGGCTTCTATTAATAATTTTTCTCTAACAGAAAGCTGATACGGAAAACCGCAAACAAAATCTTGATGTTTATCACTAAGCATAAATCTACAGTTATCAGTTGCTTTTGTATAAGACCAGTGATCCTTAAAGTAAGCTGACGATAGATAAAGTGTCTTATTACGCTCTTCAAGGTGCTTATATTTAGGATTAGATAAATATTCAGGTTGTCTTGGGGCGGTCAAAAACTTTCTAAGTATTGTGTCAATTGTATCTTTTGCCACCATACGATATTCGTCAATTAAAAGAATATTGGCTCGATTTCCTCTCGCATTATCATTCGCTGTAACAACCTTAATCAATGATGTATTTTTGAAAGCTATCTGAGCCTTTGCACTATTTGATTTAGACTCTTTTTCATCAATCTCATTCGCCAAAGCCTTAGAACGAGGCTTAAGAATTGTTGTTATTTTGTCGAGCACTAGGATAGCCTGGCCTCTAGTTCCTGATGCAATTACAATCTGCGTACCAGGGTAGAGTATACAGCGGACTACGCAAAATATCGCACTTATATAGGTCTTGCCTATTCCTCGGCAGGCAATAAACACAAAAGAAGTACAGCTGTTCATCATCACTAATAGTATTTTTTGAAACAAACGCAGATTTATATTAAGATAATCCTTGGTAAAACGATGTGGGTTCGACCTGTAATAACCAGCCCAGGCAGCCATACCCTCTAGGACGCGCTGTTCTCTAGTCGTATTATCACTCATTGCCCTGCGCCGCGCTTTCGCCAAAAATGTAGTCAAATAGAGCATCGTCCTCATCATCATTATCTTCGAACTTTGGCGCTCTTACTCGCCTACGCTCCATTTCTTCTTCATATAATTTGCAGTACGAATTCTTAATGCCTAGCATCTTACATAGGTGCCCCAAAAACCAGACCGTTATATAGCGAACAATACCATCTACATCTTGGAGTTCTGGGTCTGGCTCCGGGACTGGACGAGTATTCTCCCACTTATGAATGCCTACACCGAGCGGCATATTATCTAGTTCTTCGTCTATGTCATCCGCCTTGCGTTGAGCCGGCTTTAAGTTTGCGCTACCAAGTAATGTGTTAAGAGCATTAACATTTTTATCAATCGCCTTCCCAGCGGCACTATCTCTATTTATAGTTGCCTCAAGAATACAGATTTGCTTATATATCGCTTGCTCTCCTGGATCGAGATTACTTAGGCTATCAGTCCAAGTCTTATATTTTCGTTCAAGTTCAAAATAGAAATCTGGGGCAAATCCAGTGCCCCAGAATGAAACGGTTTCAGGATTAATAAGCTGGCGAGCCTCTTCAAGCTCCTGTTCAGCTTTTAATAATTTAGCAGACTCGCTTATGTTGACCAAGCCTAGGGTGCTTCCATTATCCTCATTTATAGTGTCATCAAATGATTTACCAAGATATTTATACAGATTGCCTCTGCCTATGTAATTCCGCACAAATGATTTTGCACCCTTCGTCTTACTTGCCAATTCAAATAAGTCAGGGTGCCAGTATAAATCTAACTTCATGCACATTCTTCGCATAGCCTCACGACCACTATCGTATGCGACAAGATATACTTCATACATCTTATCCAAACAATCATTACACCAAGGCAAATATCCGCTGCCCTGATACATCGAAGAATGCGTTACAGGGAAGTACCCCTTTTGGCGACTATATGCTATGCCGCACTTACAACAATAGAAGTTTGTAGGTGTTATTTGTGGCTCGACATTTGTTTTATTTATCCGCTTGGAGGCATTAGCCATCTACATCATCACCCTTCTTGGGCTTTTTAGTAGATTCCTCCCATAGTTTCACAACCTTTTTTAAACGATCTCCTGGAAAGAATTTTGGAACATAATGTGCTTTGATTGTAATTCTCTCGCCGGAGAAATTTGGGCAGGCTCTTGCCTTTCGATGGTGAACTCCAAACAGACCGAAGCCATAGAAAGATACTGAATTACCCTCCTGAAGATTTCTCTCAACTAAGTTCAGGAAATCATTGACCACCATGATGGCATTTTTCTTTGTATATCCTTCTTCACATAATTGAAGGATAAAATCTGATTTATTAATTGTCATCCTTTACTTCTTCCTTTTCTACAAATCAAGTATGGAACGCTGTGCATCCCTCTTTATTTCTCCTGTGTCATTGAAATATTGTGCCAATTGTTCCTCCGTACTCATATCCTTATAAACGCGCACCATTTCCGATGATTCCCACCCGACTATTTCTTGAATAACATTATCCGGCAAACCTTCACGAGCCAAATGTGTTGTAAAATAATGACGCAGTGAATGCCAGTAAAAATCCTGGCCAGTCATTCGACTAAAACTATTTGCCCAACTATTAAGCGTTGTATCGCTCATTTGCTTTGTGGTATTAATAGCAGCAGGGAATAGCCACTCGCTTTGTATGCCAAGTCGTCCACGCTCCTCTAACCAGGCATTTAAATACGGAGCAAAGTTCTTTGCTAACGTATAGCAATATATGTATTTGCCCATTCCAAAACCCTTGGTCTGGATTTTATCGCTGGTCTTATATAGCGCTCCTCCGCAAACAAGATTTTCATCTTTAAAATCATCTACCTTAAAACGGCATAGTTCAGATTTCCGCCTTCCGCTAAACATAGCTAATGCCAACATACAAGCCTTTTTGTTTTGCCCAGAGCCTAAAAGCTCTTTAAGCAATGCATCAAGGTCTTCGTCGCTCCAAACAGTTTTCTTCCTAATAACTTGCATTGCAGGATTTTCTATCTTTTTTATTGTGGAGCGGAAGTCTTTAAATTCAGGCTCGTCGTCGCAAATATTCTGAATATAATTACTCATAGATGATAAAGATGATTTTAGCCTCCTGACGCGAGCAGGGGAGTTCGCATTCTCGTTTATAAGCCAATGCTGATATGAGGCAAAGTCTCGTTTAGTTACCTGTGTAAAGAACTTATTATTGTTCTTAAGCAGATTCCAAACAAAAAAGATATTAATATCATTTTCATAGGCGGAAATAGTGTTCGGACTGCGCTGAACAGATTGCATATACGAGATGAAGTCGCGTTTTAATCTGATATTATCCGGATTAACCTGTGCTAAAAGCTCGGGGCTTGTAATATCGTTTTGCTTTGTCTTCCTAGGCATCAAACACCTCGCTTTCTTGTGATAGAAATAGTAAAACGGGGAAGATGAAAGATCTTCCCCGTTTAAAATCGGTTATATCGTGCTTTAAGCCGCTATAAAAAATCGGTGTGTCAATTTAAATGCGATATTTATTAATAACATATCTCATTAGATGGAGTTAGTATGTTGTGAGATCAATATCGTATGAGCAGCGAACACCCTCATCTCCGCATACGCACACCAATTGTTCAGGCTTGCCATATATGCGTTTCTGCACGCAGTAATCGTCCATCCCCACAAAACTACCCGCCATAATCGTTCTTATCCCCTGGACAACATCAATCTTATTGTGGTGCAGATGACCAAGCAGAACGGCATATATCTTTTCTTCAGCCATAGTTTGCAGAGACTGTATCTTTTCGCGACTCCCGTCATAATCTCCGTGTACTCCCAAATACTTTTTCCCTCTAATATCCATGAGATACATTGTGGAGTCAATTTTTTCTCCAGAGGAGATATTAAGGTTATTAAAGTTCTGGAGGCGTGCACCTAAGTACCACTCAATAAGGTCGTCAAGCCGTTCATCTTTTAACGACCTATCTTTTGTGTCTATTCGGCTATGATTTCCAGCCACACTCACAAATTTCACATATGAAAAATGATTACTGAGCTTTGCGAGAAACTCTGCTACGAGTTCCGCCACACCAGTAATCTGTTCAATAACGTTTTCTTTATTTGTGATTGCAATAGAATTATGTATATTTCCACTTATTAGATCGCCATTTGCCCAAACAACACAACCCTCGCTTGCGTGAACCTTACTAATAGATATAACTTGGTCTAAATACCTATTCATCATTTTCCTGCAAATATCGGTGTTGTACATATTCCAATAATTATTAATCGTTGCGCCATAGTGAATATCATTTAGGCTTACCAGTAAATCATTATCTGAATATTCAATACCTCTCGGCTCGTATTGCAAAGAGGGAAGAGACCCGTTCGCCACAGCAGAAATAAGAATATCGTTCAGCTCTTCCTGACGGGCACGTTCCCGGACTAATTTATTAAATGCAGAACGATAATCAAAAAACTTCTGGCGTTCTTTTTGAAGTTCAATTTTTTTACTTTCGAGTGTCGAGATTATATCGGCATCATTTATTGATAATTTATTATCTCTATCTATAACTTCAATAAGCGCCCTCATCCCGTACATGCGTTTTCTTACTTCGCTTGAATTAAAACAATTACCTTCGCCAAATAGTAGTTCGCTTAGTTCCTCATAATCGGTATCGTTAGTTTTATCTACAAGCTTACCAATGACAATATTTTTTATCTCGCTATAATTTAGCGCCTTGGTAATATAAAGCACATCCTCTCTATTTTCGTTTACCTTTTCCACGCAGGTCGTGGAGTAATTTTATCGCCGCTCTATCCTCCACCATATAGTATTTATGGCGGTGAGATTTCTGTTTCATTGTTCTTACAATGTGGACGAACGGGAATTGCTTATGGATAATCTCCTTTTCGGAGGCGGTAATCATTACCACTTAAAAATCATCATTCCTTTTTTATATATTTAGGGTGTATATTATCCCTTCATTAGGACAGTTCCTTACGTAGCCCTCAAACCATTGCAGCGCAATGGTTTGAGGGCGTTTCTGTTTTCAAACAAGTTAAATTACTATGTTATGAGAGGGGGTCTATTATAAATTCGTTGCCGCATCACAGAATCAACAGACTGTTTTATATACATATCTGCGGCGCAACTTGAACAGTATTTATGGGAGTTATTCTTCTTTTTTACTGTCAGTCCACATGCGAAGCATTGAAAATATGATTCTCCTAAATACATCAGGTATTGACTCCCCAGGTTTCTAAAATCAGAAATAAATAGCACCTCAGGGCTGCTATCATTGATATACTCTACCCGAACATTTAAGTTATCTATTCGCTTACTGTATTTTATTAATCCTAGCGCACGCATGTCATAGTACATGAGGCTTTGCCTACGGATAGATGTTCTTATATTAGCCATCTCCATAATCTCTTTATCAGAAGAATTAACCCAGCCATTATTACTGAGGTTAACGGCGTTCCAATATTTTGCAATGCATAGCAGTGTAAAAGCGAGGCGTTGGCGCTGTTTGCCATCAATAGTAGAAATACTAGCGAGTTCGGCTTCTGTTACACCAATACCGTCAAGTTTGATTAAGGGGCGTTTGTTTGCATTCTTTGCTATACGGTCTAAGGTAATGTCCCAGTGAATTAGTATTACATCCGGATCGCATCTCAACAAAAAGGTATCGAGCTTATTGCGAACCTCTTTTTTACTATACCCTTGATCTTGGTGGTAATATCTCGCTACGCGGGCAAGGGTTTTCGTCGGTTTCGGGCCAAGTTGCCGATTATATAGAGCATTCTCGACCCATTCTTTTTCATTAAGAATAATACTCATGAATCAACTCCAATTTCATTTTCTATAAAGGAAAATGTTCTTCCCTTAAACTCAACATCGCCGGCCGCGCTTAATACTGGGCGACATATGAAATTATTATTTTTCTGCAAAAGGTTATTAATAATTTCCTCTCCGCACATATCCCAAACGAACTGTTTAGTGCCACTACGCTTATAACTTACATCTAATAGTATTTCGCATAATACTTTCGCATTTGAACATGCAACATCGCAGTCGCGACGGAATTCATCGCGCATTTCTTCTAAATGAGCAATTGACTCATATCTATTAACCCATTCTCTGCTTGCGTAAATTCTAAAATTTCTTAAGCGGGTATTATAATCATTGAAAAGATTCTGTATGGTTCTATACTGCAATTTAGTATAAGCAGTCCCGCTTTTCATGATCGTATAATCAAAAGCAATATCTGCACTACGTTGACGAACAAAGCCATCAAAGGCAGCCTCGAACTTTTTACATATCTGATTCATTACACAATTGCTTATACCTACAGGTATCTTTTTGTAATAATACTCAAGAAATTCCAATTCTCGCTTACTTAATTCGGTTTTTGGTTTATTCAGAAGATTATCGATGGTTGCATTAAACTCACGCTGAGTCTTCCTGTTTAAACCTTTTATATATTTGTTGTATTCCCTCATTAATGAAGGATATATGTATCGCATGAAGTATGGCTTCTTTTCTGCCAGTAGAGAGGAGAGGTATTCTTTTGTGTTTTCGTCTTCAATCTCAGCCACATAGAAGCGGTCATGCCACTCACGAGGCATGGGCTTCGCGATTATTCCCTTGGCTTTATCTATCGCATTTTGCTGGTAAAGCTGCCCGCACTTTATTCGATAATCTAAAATACGGTACTCTTCGGAATCTTCTGGATATCTTGCCTGAACCTCAAACATAGAGGTTATTCTATTCGTTGTTTTTCCAATCTCATCTCCGAAGCTATCTATATTGGCTTCAATTAAATCCTCTTCTGTAATAATTCTTTTCTGCGCTTTACGCTGCACACACAATAACGCCGGCTGGGGACGCAGGTTATCTACCAACACTCTGTTGTCGGTAAGCATTACCAAGTCACCATCTTTCCTTATATACCCCGTGTCACCACAGGGAGTAGACTATCTCATCCACCGTTTAGGCGGTCGGGCGCTTCCGAGCCGGAGTTTCACCGACCCGTG
>JGI994J12354_10002983_pt1 | contig 16115 bp, 15 predicted proteins | sample IntmicLarv3ML3BL_FD_12354 | JGI IMG/M metagenome (IMG submission 12354) | reverse complement strand
AACCATTGGCATGGCTCAACGCGGAGGCGGAGTAGTCAGCCATGTGCGTATGGGAAATAATATTCAATCGCCGCTGATTCCGTTGAAAAATGCACAAATTATTATCGCATTCGAACCCGCTGAAGCTGTTCGGGTATTGCCGTATCTTTCCGAAAATGGCTTATTAATTGTCTGTGATGTCGCAATCAAGCCTGTTACAAGTTCTTTGAGCGGAGACAATTACAAAGCGGAAGATATGCTTGATTTTTTAAATAAAAATGTGAAAAATCTGATTATTATTAACGGAAATGATTTAACAAAGCAATGTAAAAACTCAAAAACACTGAACGTTGCTTTATTGGGAACAGCAGTAGAAAGCGGGATTTTCCCATTCAACGCAGATGATATTATAAAAGTTTTAAATGAAATGTTACCTGAAAAATTCCTGGAAATGAATATAAATGCACTAAAAATCGGAAGGAGCATGTATAATGCAAAATGATTTATTACAAAAAATAAAAAAATCTATAACTCACGCAAAAAACGGCGAATTTTATAAAAACCATTTTTCGAACATAAATATTGAAGATATAAATTCACAAGACGATTTCGAAAAGCTTCCGTTCACTGACAAAGAAGACCTGCGAAACGCCTACCCTCTCGGCTTACAAGCCGTTCCCGACGAAAAAATTGTACGTATTCATTCTTCTTCAGGTACGACTGGTACTCCTGTAATTATTCCCTACACCATCAAAGATGTGCAGGATTGGGCTGAAATGTTCAAACGCTGTTACGAAACAGCAGAAATTACGAATCTTGACCGTATTCACATCACACCCGGTTACGGTTTATGGACAGCTGGAATCGGTTTCCAGTTGGGTGCAGAATTACTTGGCTCGATGACAATTCCAATGGGTCCGGGCAACACAGATAAACAAATAAAAATGATGATGGATTTAAAGTCAACTGTTTTGTGCGCAACTTCTTCATATGCTTTATTACTCGCCGAAGAAATCGCAAAAAGAGGCGTTGGGGATAAAATTTTCCTGAAAAAAGGTGTTATTGGCTCTGAACGCTGGGGCGACAAAATGCGCAAACGCATCGCAGGTGAACTGGGAGTTGAATTATACGATATTTACGGATTAACTGAAATTTACGGTCCGGGTATCGGTATGAGCTGCAAATACGAATGCGGCATGCACATTTGGACGGATTATTTATATTTTGAAATAATCGACCCGAAAACAGGAAAAATCCTACCCGAAGGCGAAATCGGCGAACTTGTCATTACAACGCTTTGCAAAGAAGGTGCACCGCTAATTCGCTACAGAACACACGATTTGACGCGGTTTATTCCCGGAAAATGCGAATGCGGACTCGATTATCCAAGAATCGATACATTAATCGGACGTTCTGACGACATGGTTAAAGTACGCGGTTCTATCATTTATCCGAGCAGCGTTGACAATTTGCTTTCGCAAATCGACGGAATCAGCAGCGAATATCAGATAATGATTGATCACTTAAACGGCAAAGACATTCTGACTCTTTTCTTCGAAACTCCCGTAGAAATCGGCACAGAATCCGCTAAACTCGAAAAAACCGTGGAAGTTGAGTTTAAAGAAAAAATCGGATTAATACCTATCGCAAAGGCTGTAGGAATGGGTGAATTACCGAGAAGCGAAAAAAAATCGACACGTGTTTTCGATAACAGGTATTAAAAAACATATAAAAATATCTATATATATTATACCATATTACCATAACAAAGTCAAGCATTTTCGAACAAATTAATTATTTTCGGCTTTTTAACTAACGATATATTTCGAAATATTGTTCTAAAGTCGCAAATATCAACATAATTTATGAACTTTTGTACCATGTAAATGATGTGTTAATTTGTACAAATTGACGAAAAATTAAAAGCTTTAGTCGGTTTATTTCCGATTAAAGCTTTTTACTTAATTATATCTTTTTTAAATATTGCTTCAGAATAATTTTCTCTGACAAGAACTTCATGAATTTTTCGATACCCAAATTTTTCATATAAACCGATATGCCAAGTCGTCAAGAAAACTTCGTTGAATCCGATTTCCGACGCATATTTCTCAGCAGTACCAAGCAATTTTTCGCTTAAACGTTTTCCTCGAAATTGCTCGCAAACAAATAACCATTTTATCAACGGATTTGTTTCAAAACCTTGAAAACCTTTTGATTTTACCAAAGCGCAAAAACCCATAATTTCATCGTTTTCTACAGCTACAAAAATTCGTTCCCAATCGGAAAAACCGTCTTCCCGCATAATATTTGCCATTCTTGCACAAGCATTCCATGAACATTTTTCGGCAAAATCAGCGACAACATTCCAAATGTTATCGTCTTTTGAAATTTTTAGAATTAACATATATATTTTTCCTTATTCTTCCATTTCCCATTTAATCCATTTTTCAGGCGAAATCCACTGGTCAAACGGAAGACCATTAATGCTGATAAATCGAATTTTATCCCACATTTCTATCAATGATTTGCCGTTATAAATTTTTGCATTTACTAATTCTTCGGCTGTCATATAATCTGCACCGTCGGGAATATCGCAATAACCCACCCAATACGGCTTTTCGGATGTTTTTATATATCCCAAAAATCTCTCTGTTTTGGCTGTATCATCGGTAAAATAAAAACATGTTTCATTGATGAATTCGTTGTTAATTAATCGTTTAAAAAAGTAATCAAATTCCATAGTATCAGGTACTGCATTTAAATCTTTTTTCATAATTACCCTGTTTTCTTTTCGTGCAAATTCGATAAATTCAGCTTTTTCGTACATTTTAACGGGACCGCCGTAATTATATTCCGTTCGGTTTTCGTGCAGTGTTGCATATCCTTCAATGGCGTCATATTCTTCGAATTTTGCGTCTCTCCACGCTTGCGTCAGCAGCATGTACGCATAACCTTTTCCGCGGTATTCGGGTGCAATTTCAAAACAAACTATACTTTTAATTTTTTCGGAACTCTCATAATTTAAAAAACTATCGGAACTTATACGCATAAAATCTTTTTTATTCCCGACATTACACCAACCGATGGCCAAATCATCGATATATAATAAATAACCGTTAAATTTTCCGCTTTTTATTAATACTGCCGTTTGTTCACGCATGGAAATTTTCCCCTGTTCATAATGCTTTTCCAACGAACAATCGCAATGAAACCATGTACAATAGCAAAATACACCTTTTCGGTCGGAAAATGCACGGTTGTCGAAAAAATCGAAATAATCCGCTATATTTTTTTCCGTTAATTTGACTATTTCTATTCTTGTCATATAATTTATCCTCTTTGATTATTTTCATCAAACCTTTTTCGAATATATTTCGGAAATTTCGCAATTACCGGTTCATATGAATGATCAATCATTTTCAAAATTTCATCGTCATCCAAGTAATTTCATCCTCAATCTCAAGTTGAATTTCATCAACACTAAAACCAAAACGTTCATAAAATTCAACAGCGTTTTTCGTTGACGGAACATGAAATGAAGTAGCATTACATTCTATTGCATCGGAAATTAAAATTGAAACTATTAATGTACCAATACCTTTTCCATGCAATTCAGGTAAAACATAAAGATTAGAAATTGAAAATTTCGGCAACTCTACAGAACCAAAATTAACAAAAGCACCCGTTCCGACAATGCTTCCATTATCAACGGCAACGTATATTTTCTTCCAATTTAATTGCAATTTTAAATTTTCAATCGTATTATAATTTTTAAATTTATCTATAATATGCTGCGAATGATATTTCGTAATAATTTCATCAAAATTTATATTAATCAAAAATTTTATCTGTTCTAAATCATTAAATGTCGCTTTTCTAATTTCCATCATTAATCAATTTATTATCCTTTATAAACTTATTTATCAAATCTCTTTTGAACATATTTCGGAAATTTCGCAACTACCGTTTCATACGAATAATCAATCATTTTTAATATTTCATCGTCTGAAACACTGCCGTCAAGCGAAATTGTGTTAAAATGCGGCTGTTGAACAGGCGGACAATGGTATCCGCGCGTTACAGAATGAGGATATTTATTCCGATAATATTCGGCTGTTTGAGGTGTGCAATTCAATGTAACCATCGGTTCGCCGCGTAAATAAAATACTTGTGCAAAAATCCTTCCTTTTTCTTGTAACGGTGCTTTAACCTTAATTACAGGGAAAAACGAATCAAACGGAAAATCTGCAAAAGCTCCCTTTTTTTGCAAGCAATAGTCAATTATTTGTTCATGTGTCATAATTTATCTTAAAACCATTATTTCATCGCAAAAAACGTCTAACAATTTTCTGAATTTTTCAACTTCCAACGGATAATGCGTATCATTTTTAATAACAGGATTATTTACACAAATTTTATATTGTTTTTCAATTTCACTTAACAATATTTCCCATTTTATCTGTATTTCAGCATACTGCACATTATCAATACTTAAAATAAATTCATTATATTCAACTTTTTTTTGCATTTCATCATGAAAATTTTCTAAATCCGTATTAATATTAAAATCCGAATCCGTTATACCTTCGCTCATTTGTCCGTAATGAAAAATTTTACTAAAACCTTTATTCCAAATATCATCGACCAGCCAATTATAAATTTCCATTAATTTTTCGTATTCATCATCCGAATTTTGCGTATTTTCCGACAGTATAGAAAAACCAATAATTTTATCGGTTTGTTCATCAATAACAGTTATGTCAACTCTTATCGCAAAAATATCCATATTTGCGAAATATTGATATATTAAACTTTTTGTTCTGATATCAAGATTTATCGTAAAATTAGTTCCGTTTTCATAGACATCTTTATCCACAATCAACGAAATTTCGTTGAAAACATCGTTATACTCAACTTTTTTAATAAATGAATTATCAATGGAAAGTTTTTCAAAAAAATCTATACAATTGTTTTTTATTTCGTTTAATTTAATAATATATTTATCTTTATCATATGTGTATAAAACTAAGGAATCTTCTGTTTTTTTAGAAATAATACCATTTTCAGTAAATTCTTCAAAAAAATCTTCAACCAAAAAAACAGGTAATTTTACAATAACAACATCAGATTTTTCTTCCGTTGGTTTTTCGCTGTTTTCAACAACAATTTCAAAAGTGCTAAGAATACCGATTTCAGAATCATCGTTTAAAACGGTTAAATTACTGTCATATGAAACAATAGCCATTGATAAAATAAAAATAATTATTAGATGAACTATTTCAAATATATGATTTTTTTTCATTAATTTCTCTCTTATTTTTTATGTTCATATAATAACAAATTTTCGTTATTTTGTCAAATTATTTAAACAAAACGAATAATTTACTTATATGTGCCGAAAAATAGATTTTATTCCAAAAAAAATCACCTTAAAGGTGATTTTTTGGTTGCGGAGGCGGGATTTGAACCACACGACCTTTGGGTTATGAGCCCAACGAGCTACCGGACTGCTCCACTCCGCGATATTAAATTAAAAATAATCTTTATTTTTGGGTTTTGGTTTGGAAACTTCTTTACTATAGGGTCTTAAAATAAATACTGAATAATAAAATATCTTTCGTTCTTTATTATTAATTATTCATTTATAATTATTTTGGTGCCGGAGACCGGACTTGAACCGGTACGGAAAATTAATTCCACAGGATTTTAAGTCCTGGGTGTCTGCCAATTTCACCACTCCGGCATGAAATTTCAAAAGAAATTTTATTGCTTTGTAATTATAACATCATTTTATTAATTTGTCAAGTACTATAATTGCATTTAATAAATTTTTATTAAAAATACTTGACACAGACATAATTTAAATATATAATAAAAGCAGTGAAAATGCGACGAAAACGGAGTGAATGAAATGAAAAGCACTATTGAACTTTTAAAATGTCCGAAATGTGAAAAAGAATTTGAATTTAATGTATGGGATACTATAAATGTCACAGTTAATCCCGAAGATAAAAAAAAATTATTAAATAATGAATTTTTTATGGCGGTTTGCCCTGACTGCAACGACCGTCACGACGTTATTTATCCTTGTTTATATCATGACATGAATAATTCGCTTATGTTTTGGTTTATTCCTAACGGCAAAAAAAGCGATATAGCTATGATAAATGAATCATTGGAAAATATTGAAAATACTTCACAAAAAACGCGTATCGGCGAATTTTATGACGATTTGAAATATGATAATTTACGTTGTGTGTTCAATTTATTCGATTTAAAAGAAAAAATATATATTAATGACCAAAATCTTGACGACCGTATTATTGAAATTATGAAAACGTTGATTTTAGCTTCAATGATTAACGAAAAGATTGAAAATGTTGATTTTTCAACGACAATTTTATTTTCATCTCTTTCAAATGAAAACGGACAAGAAATGATTGTATTCACACGAAAATCAGGAGAAGAATTTATAAGTTTTTCTGTCGAAAGATCAATATATGACAGCATTATTATAAATTATGCAGATATTATACCTAAAAAACAGAAACAATATATGCTGATAGACCGTCAATGGGCATTGAATATTTTGTCAAAATGATTAATCCCTCGTAACATTTTTAATCCATTTTTCGGTTTTATTTAACCTGAAATATGCGATAAACACTTTAATAAACTGATCAATACGCATCGACATAAAAATAAACGGCGGCGGTAATTTTAAGACAAGCCCCGAAAGAGCAGATAACGGCAAAACGATCAGCCAACCGCAAACTAAATCTGTTTTTACAACGAATTTTGCGTCTCCGCTTCCCCTGTTGATACCCACAAAACAAGCGGCGGCATATGAAGTAGCCCATGTAGAAAAAGCTCCAATGAGCAAAAACTGCATGGCTATTATTTTGGCTTCGTTGGAAATATCAAAAAAGTTATTAATAATCGGACCTCTAGTAAAAAATACGATTAATGCGAAGAAAAATCCTGTTATACCGAAAATAATTTGCAATGTTTTCGAATATTCTTTTGTCAACTTGTAATCCTTCGCTCCGACAGTTTTGCCGATTAGCACGCATCCCCCGCTAGATAAACCGAAAATAAAAATCGTGGACAATTGCATTACCAAGTCCGTTGCACCATATGCTGCAATGATTTCCGAGCTTAAATGTCCTATAATTATTCCCCTCAATAATCCGACTAAACCCCAAAGCATGTCTCCGCCGGCGATTGGTGTACTGTATTTTAAATAGTCTTTCCACATAATTTTGTCATTATGTAAAATATCTTTTAACTTTAAATGCAATTTCTTTTCAAAAAATATTATAAAAATTAAAACAATAATTATTTCGATAAATCGGCTGAAAACCGTTGCTATGGCTGCACCACGCAAACCTAATTCAGGAAAACCGAATTTACCGAAAATGAGTATATAATTACCGAAAAAATTAGTAAAAAATGAAATAATTGAAACGATTAAGCTGATAATAACTACTTGAATGCTGCGTAACATACCGATTAATGTCTCTGAAACGGCATAAAAAAGATAGGAAAAGCTCACAATTTTTAAATATTCCACACATTGCAACCGAATTTGTTCATCATTTGTTAAAATCGAAACGACATTATACGGAAATAATTGTATAACAAGCGTAACAATGAATGATAAAACCAATGCGCTTTTCATACCGATTCCAAAAATGATTTTAATCCTGCCGAAATCATTTTTACCCAGATATTGACTGATCATCATTGCCGAACCGCCGCATAATCCGCGAACAATCATCATCATGTATATCGAAATATTGTTGCTCAACGTAGCAGCAGAAAATGTGATATCACCAAGCGATGATACCATCATATTATCAAGTAAATTAACGCCGACAGAAATAAGATTTTGAAAAGCAAACGGAAGTGCAATCATTAAAAGCGATGCATAAAATTTTTTATCTTTTGTCACTTTAATTTTCCCATCTTAAATTATTTATTGGTTAAAATTTTAGATTTTTTCAATATAACCTTTTTCATATAAAAATTGTAGTATTATGTTTGTAGTTTGAAATAAAAGTTTTAACATTTCAAAATCTTTTGTTAAGCCGTAAAAGTATAAAAATAAACAATTTTGCCCATTTTCAGGAGAAAAATGAGAAAACATATGTGACCAGTCAAAATATAAACGGCAATTACCCATAATAATTAAGTTTGATCTCAACTGTTCATTATGACGAAGCAGCTGTTTTACAGTTTCAACGTCATTTTTACATTTCACGCGATATTCATTGTCAAAATCTTCATAACCTGTTTTTATATATTCCGTGCCAAACATTTCCCATAAACGTGACAAAAATGTCCCATGTAATATTTTAAAATTTAAAGGACGTATTAACCGAAAATAAGAATAAACAGCAGTATAATATGTCGATGATTTCCCAGTACTAACAATATATGGAGCAATTATGCTTTTCCATGGACTTTTTGAATCCGTTATTTCAGTTAAATGAAACAAAGTGCCTTTTTCGAAATTATAATTATTTTCATTTGCAAAATGTTCCCAAATATCTTTATAATTCTCTCCGAAAATCCCCATTTTTTTACCTTTCAAATTATTATCACAACAAGTATATCACATTAATAAATAAATTACAATAAAACAGTTGTAAAATCAACATATATGTGTTAAAATGAATAAAAAAGCGAGGTGTTTTCATGGAAAGATTAAAAACTGTTTATACTCAAATCTGCGAACATTTAGAAAAAGGATTGCTCCCTTTTTGGGCTAAACGCAGTATTGATGATGAATTCGGCGGTTATTTTACTTATTTTGACAATAACGGCGAACCGTCGGGGATTACAGATAAATATTTAGTTCAGCAAACTCGTATGATTTGGTCTTTTTCGGCAGCTTATAATGAATTGAAGAATCCCGAATTCTTAAAAATGGCACGTATCGGTTATAATTTTTTTATCAAACATTTTTGGGACGCTCAAAACGGCGGTTGGTATTGGAGCGTGAATCGTGAAGGAGAAGTACTTAACAAACAAAAGGTTGTATACGGACACAGCTTCGCTATTTATGCTTTAAGTGAATTTGCTATCGCAAGCGGTGAAATTGAACCGTTGCAATACGCTGAAATCACATTTGATATTTTGCATTTATGCGCTGCTGATATAAAAAACGGCGGATATATAGAGAATTTTACAGCAGACTGGATACCCGAAGACGGACAATTCAGCGGCGAAATAAAGACATTAAATACGCATATGCATTTAATGGAAGCTTATACGACATTGGCAAAAGTTTCAAAAAAAACATATCATATACGCAGATTATCAGAAATAACAGATTTAATTCTGCGTAAAATGGTTGACTATGATAATGATTGCGGATTCAACCGTTTTGACGAAATGTTCAACACTTATCCCGATAAAATCAACGGTGAAGAAGTTGATGTTACATCTTATGGACACAATGTCGAATTGGCATGGCTGCTCAACAAAACCGCGGAAGTTCTCGGACACGAACCGTTTACCATTATTGCGAAAATGATGTGCGACAATGCTTTGGATTATGGTTACGATTACGAAAACGGCGGCGTATATTTCACGGGTACAAACGAAGGTGTGTTATTATCCGATAAAAAAAGCTGGTGGCAAAATGCGGAAGCTTTGATAGGATTTTTGGACTGTTATCAATTGACAGGCGAACAAAAATATTTAGACGTATTTGTTCAAATATGGGATTTCAGCCGCAAATTCTTAATCAGCCCGCTGGGTGAATGGTATTTAGACGTAAAAAAAGACGGCTCAACCGGTAACCAAGAATTGGGTCAAAACTGGAAAACATTATATCATACGGGACGCGCGGCGATTGAATGTAAACAAAGACTCGAAAAAATATTGGAGATTAAGTAATGAATAATAATTTAATATTAAAAACATATGGGAATATTATTAAAAACGCAGACGGAAAAGAAGTTAAGCTAATCGGCGTCAATTGTGCGGGACTCGAATGGTCTGCAACCGGTGATAAAATCAAAGAACGCATTATATTAGCTTTTGATGAATGGTCGGCAAATATCATTCGTTTGCCTATTTCGCAAGATCGGTGGTTCGGGTACGGTTCAGACCAAGAAAACGACAAAGATGGAGACGCATATAAAACACTTGTCGATGAAGTAATCGGTTTGGCAGCAAAAAGAGATAAATATATACTGTTTGAATTACATTGGAACAACAAAGGTGATTGGGGCAAAAACATCGGCCAACATGCCATTACAGACACTTACAGCGTCAACTTTTGGCATGACGCATCAAAAAGATACGCAAATAACCCAAACGTTCTTTTCGGACTTTATAATGAACCGCATTCCGTTTCGTGGGATATTTGGCAATCGGGCGGCTATAATGTAAAAGAAGATTATTCGGCAATAGGTATGCAAACGCTTATCAATACCGTCCGCAACAACGGAGCGAAAAATGTCCTTGTAATCGGCGGTTTGGATTGGGGATTTGACCTCAGAAGAGTTGAAGAGTTTCCATTAGACGACCGAAACGGCAACGGTATAATCTACGATTCACACATATATCCATGGAAACCGTTTCCGTATGATGATAATATTCCGCCGTCATTAGCACAAAAGTTCCCTATTCTCATCGGCGAATGCGGACACTATAAAGATGATGCAAACAATCCCGAAGGTAAACAACGCACTCCGCATGCAGAATGGGTACCCGAACTGTTGGATTATATCAAAGAACGAAAATTCCACGTAACTGCATGGGATTTCCACCCGAAAGCAGGACCATGCTTGATAGAAGATTTTGACGGCACACCAACCGAATATTGGGGTGTTTACTACAAAAAATTCTGCAAAGAATATCAATAATTAAAATTGAGCCGTTATTCGAAAAAAATAACGGCTCAAAACTTCAATTAAACAATTCTTCCAAATTGATAACCTGTGTCGCCCACGAAATGTCTATATTTACGTCATGGGTAGTCATAAGAATCGTTCCCTCAAATTCTTCCAGTGCATGAATCAGAACCTCTTTCGAAAAAGTATCCAGATGATTGGTCGGTTCGTCCAAAATTATCAGATTAACAGGGTTCATCATCGCTAAACATAGCCGCAATTTGGTCATTTCGCCGCCTGAAAGCGTTCGCACTTGATTAAAAAAATGCACTTCGTTTAAACCGCATGAAAATAAAGCGGTTTGCAACTCTTTTTGAGGTTTTTCAGAATAATACTCTTTCGCAAATTCAATCACAGTTATTTCACGCTTTTTGCCGCTTTTTACTCCCATCACTTTGCGTTCATGTTTATCAAAATGAGAAAAATTATTTTCGTAATCTTCTTCCTGTTTCAAAAATACCGTTTCTATTCCCTCTCCGAATTCAATATTTCCCGAAATAATCGGCAAATCTCCGTATATGGATTTTAACAATGTCGTTTTACCAATACCGTTAAATCCCTTGAATACAATTTTATCTCCTCTCGAAACGGAAAGCGAAAGTTTTGGCAGAATAACCGAATTATTATACCCGATTTCAATGGAATTTATAGTTAAAATATTTTTCGTCGCACCTTTTTTATGTTGAAAAGCAAACTTCGGTTTAATAATTTCGTCAGGTTTTTCAATCTTCTTTAAATTTTCCAACATTTTTTTCAGCCATGTTGCTTTTGTTTTACCGGATCCGCTTGAATTATTATATAAAAATTTTTCCACATAATCATCGGCTCTTTTCACGTACTTTTCCTGAGCGATATGCTGCTGCAATTGCACCGCTTCCAGCCGCTGCTTTTCTTTTAAATAAAATTCATAATTTCCGTTATATGTTTTAAACACTTGATTGGCGATTTCTACAATTTTGTTGCTGATTTTGTTTAAAAATGCCTTGTCGTGCGAAATTATAATATATGAACATTTCAAATTGCATAAAAAATCCATGAGCCATGCAATATAGCTTGTGTCCAAAAAATTTGTCGGTTCATCAAGAATTAAAATATCGTTGTCAGACAGTAATATTTTCGCCAATAAAAGTTTTGTTTTCATTCCGCCTGAAAGTTGAGAAATGTTTTTCGACCTGTCATTATCAATAAATCCCAAACCGCTCAAAACATTATCAATCCGTTTATTTATCTGGTTAAATTTCTTGTCTTCAAGAAAATCCAAAATTTTTTGAGTCTTGCTTATTGCTCTCATTTGCTCATCTTCAGACATTTCGGAAATATTTTCATATATTTTGGTTGCTTGATTATCGAGTTCATATAATTCATCAAAAATTGAATTCAAATATTCAAAAACCGTATAATCACCGCCAATTTTAGCGAATTGATCAAGATATCCAATTTTTAGATTTTCATTTTTTTCAATTTTACAAACATCAGCAACAACTTCATTAATCAATATTTTTAAGAATGTAGACTTTCCGCAGCCGTTCGGGCCGACTAAGCCGATATGTTCATTATCCTGAATCATCAATTCAGCGTTATTAAATAAAACTTTTCCTGTGAAAGAGTGTGATAAATTCGTTATGTTAAACAATCTCATAAATTTCTCCTTAAAAAATGACGGTATTATAAATAATTATAAAATCCGCCACAAATCCATATATTATTAAATAAAGGACAGCCAAATACAGCTGTCCTCATAAAATTCAAGAAATCCTTACCTGAGATTTTTAGAGACGAAACTATATTGGCAAAAATGGGCAGAATTATCCCTTGTTTTCGCCAATATGAACGCAGGTACCCTCAAAGCATTTAAAATAAAATTAAAGCCTTTGTTGAGTATGTTTTTCATTTTTGTCATAAAGTTCACCTCACTTACCTTATATTTATACGATTATTATATCATAAATTTTAATATTCGTCAATATATTTATTTTTTTCCCATATACAGCTGAAATAAATAATCCGACGTAATAAATCCGCCATGTTTTTCAATTGTTGCCCGAATCGCTGCATACAACGCCGATCGGTTCTCTTCGGGTAAAACACGATGATCTGACATTGTTTCAAGCCAATCAATATATTGTTCTGTGTTTAACGTCCTGCTGTATTCAAAAAAATTCATCGAAATATCAGAAAAACCGTATTTTTTCATATCTTCAAAACCAAAACCGTTTTTAATTTCATTTGATTGCGAATAATCTTCTTTCGTTCTTTTTGTGGGCCTTGATTTTTGTGTATAAAAACTCGCGTAATATTTATCATACGCTTCTTCTATTTCCTCGTATAACGGTTCGCCGACATTGGGTATCGCATTGTATCTGAATAACGCAAAAGTTCCGCCTTTTTTAAGCAATCGAAAAGCTTTCGGACAGCCGATTTCCGAATCAACCCAATGAAACGCCGTTGCTGCGTATATTATATCAAAGTTTTCGTTTTTTATTTCCGCATTTTCGAAAGAATCGGTAATTACATTGAAATTTTTATAATCATGAAATTTTTCATTCAAAAATTCTGACATGTTTTCGCCTAATTCCACCGCAGTTACATCGCAGCCGTATTCCAAAAACATTTTCGTCGCTTTGCCCGTTCCTGCGCCGATTTCAAGGGCTTTTCCGTTTGTTTTTAATCCTGAAAAACTAATGATTTCTTTGAACAATTCATCGGGATAATTCAATCTGATTTTATCATAAATTAAAACGATTTCATCGAAATGCACAGATCGNNAGNNCTTGTTCCCACCCGTTTATGTTATTCATTTTTATTCCTCAATTAATTTAACATCCGAACAAACCAACGATTTATTCGGATGTATGATATTTATATTTCAACGCTCCAGCCGTCAGGACCTTTTTTCTTGCCCCATTGAATAGACGTTAATTCATTGTAAATTTTTTGCGTATTTTCGCCGATTTTTCCGTTATTTATGTTAAGTATTTTTTCGCCGTAACGCAATTCGCCGATCGGACTGACAACCGCAGCTGTTCCCGTTGCAAAAGCTTCTTCAAACGTACCGTTTTCATTAGCCGCAACAAGTTCGTCAATCGAAAGCTTGCGTTCTTCGACTTTACAACCCCACGATTTCAACAATTCTATTACAGACATTCTTGTAACACCCGATAAAATGCTGCCACCTAAAGCCGGTGTGACATATGTGCCGTTAATCTTGAAAAATACGTTTGTTGTGCCAACCTCTTCGATATATTTTTGTTCGATTCCGTCCAGCCACATAACTTGCGAATAGTTCATTTTCTTCGCTTTATTTTGAGCCGCCAGCGAAGCCGCGTAATTGGCGCCTGCTTTGGTATGACCCAAACCGCCGCGTACAGCACGGACATATTCATTTTCAACATATATTTTAATAGGACTGAGTCCTTCTTTATAATAAGCTCCGACAGGTGATAAAATAATTATAAACAAATACTCATTCGAAGCACGAACACCGACAAACGGGTCTACCGCAATAATAAACGGACGGATATACAGCGAAGTTTCAGGTGCAGTCGGAATCCAGGATTTATCAGTATTTACCAGCGTTTTTATAGCTTCAATCGCAAACTTTTCGTCAATTTGAGGAATACATAAACGTTCATTTGACACATTGAGTCTTGCCATATTTTTATCAGGTCTGAATAATAATACTTTCCCCTCATCCGAACGGTATGCTTTTAATCCCTCAAAAACTTCTTGTCCGTAATGGAAAACCATTGAAGCAGGATCAAGTGAAAGAGGTGCATACGGGACAATACGAGGTGTATACCAGCCTTTACCATCAGAATAATTCATGATAAACATATGATCAGTAAAATAATTGCCGAAACCCAAATTGTTTTGATCAGGACGAGCTTTGGGCGTAGTTGTAAGAGTTATATCAATTTTCATCGTACATTCTCCCCTTTCTGTAATGAATAATTATAACACGAAATAATTCTTTTTTCAAGTACTATTTCGTGTTTTAATATTTATTTTTTAAATTTTAACCCAACATAACCTTTTTACCCGTTTTAGCGCTTACGATCGCTCCAAAAACCATACTCATCGTCTTGATATTATCTGTGCAATCTGTTTGACACTTTTCACCTTTGGCGATACAATCGAACATTTCATCAAAACAGCCTTCGTGTCCGGCTCTGCCATCATAATTAAAAGCAGTATTTTCTTTTTCAAGCTGTGAAAAGAATCCATCTTGTACTTTTACTTTTTCAATTATCGGAGGACTGTCACCGTCGCAAGTCACGCTGCCTTTTTCACAAACCATACGCCAATCGGCATTCCAACTCGTACTCATACCTTCAGCCGACCACGAACCGCTGTAGACAAAAACTTCACCCTTAGAAAACTCAAAAACACAAATCGCACTGGCATTGCCCTTATACCAGCTTCCGGGCAAATTAAATTCATGGCAATATACGCTCACAGGGTCACTGTCACCCAAAACAAAACGTGCTTGGTCAAAGGTATGTACTGCCATATCCAGTATTAAAACATTATCCATTAAATCACGGAAACCGCCGAAATGTGCGCCGATAAAAAATTGAGCAGTTAATAGTCCGACATCACCGAGTTCTTTGTTCGAAACAATATCTTTCATTTTTTTCATACTGTTTAAATAACGTCTGTTTTGCATAACAGCATGATTTATTTTCATTTCATCAGCAACTTTTAAAATATCGTAACCTTCGTCCATACTCGCAGCGAGAGGCTTCTCGCCTAAAACAACCATGCCGGCTTTCAAACCTTTTGTACGTATCTCATGATGTGCGTCGGGTGTTGTTGTATCAAATAAAATGTCTGCTTTTACAACAGCCAAAGCTTTGTCAATATGGTCAAATACAGGACAATTCAATTTATATTTTTCTTTATATTCGAGAGCATGTTCAATGACAATATCAACCAGAGCTACAATTTCACAATCACCTCTGGCAATAGCATTTTGAACCCAAGGATTCCCCATTCCGCCGCAGCCGACTTCAATTATTCTGTACATTAAATACCTCCAAAACTTCTTTTATAGTAGGGATAGAAATAGACGCACCCATTTTTGAAACACAGAGAGTCGACGCCATAGACGCAATTTTCAATGCTTTTTCAACATCGGACGATTTGTTCATAATTGTCATGAAAAATCCGGTAAAGGTGTCCCCTGCCGCTGTTGTATCCGCTACCTCCATGTCATATATACCATGTTTG
>JGI994J12354_10002982_pt1 | contig 16115 bp, 14 predicted proteins | sample IntmicLarv3ML3BL_FD_12354 | JGI IMG/M metagenome (IMG submission 12354) | reverse complement strand
TGCCGCAGAACATTATCGGGATGATTCCTGTCGATTCTTTCTATTCTCCGGTGCGCAAAGTCAACTATTCGGTTGAAAACACGCGCGTCGGAAACATGACGGATTTCGACAAGCTCACGCTTGAGGTGTGGACAAACTCCACCATCTCGGCGCGCGATGCCGTAAGCCTTGGCGCAAAAATTCTCAGCGACCACCTGAACCTGTTCACCGACTTGTCCGAGAGCATAGGTCAGAAATCAACCGTTGTTGAAAAGACCGAGGCCCAGCGCGACAAGGTTCTCGAAATGACAATCGAAGAACTTGACCTTTCCGTCCGTTCCTTCAACTGCTTGAAGCGCGCGGGCATAAACACGGTCGAGGATCTGGTTGGCAAAACCGAGGCGGATATGATGAAGGTCAGAAATCTTGGCCGCAAATCACTTGATGAAGTTATAAACAAGCTTGAACACATGGGTCTGGGACTCGCGTCCGAGGAAGGCTGAGGCCGCCGACCTGAAATCCTTTAACGGAGGTTTTTACTATGGCAAGGAAATTAGGGCGTCCCACGGCTCACCGCCGTGCCGACCTTAGAGCAATGGTAACATTTCTACTCGAAAACGGTAGAATCCAGACAACCATCACCCGCGCCAAGGAGGTAGCTCCTATCGCGGAGAAGATGGTCACGATTGGCAAGCAGGACACATTGGCGGCGCGCCGCCGTGCCCTCAGCTACATCACAAAAGAGGATGTTGTTACCAAGCTTTTCAAGGAGCTTGCGCCCAAGTATGCCGAGCGTAACGGCGGATACACCCGTATTATGCGCATCGGCCCCCGCCGCGGAGACGCTGCGGAAATGGCGATTCTTGAGTTGGTTGACTAAACCTATAAAAAAGGCACGCCTATTTGGCGTGCCTTTTTTGCTGCTTGCAAAGTTCCGAAAAAGACGGTAAAATTAGTCGGGAGAGGGGTTTCGATATGAATAGCGATATGAACGGTGGGCTAGAAAGAATTACGGACGGGAAATTAGCATCCGAAGTTTCGTCAGAGACAATACTACCGCCTCGTCTCGAGCGTCCTATGTGGCAGCGCGTTTTGGCGATTGCGGGTGTGTTTCTTGTGCTGGTATTTACGGCATATCAGGTTTTTAAGATGATGAAGCCAGTCGGAGAAACAGAGTTTGTGGTAGATAAGGTTCAATTTGTAAGCCGAAATCCCGTAGTTCTTGATAAAAACGGCTACGAAAGCTATTACAAGGAAGCATCGAGTATAAAATACGTTTCGCACGCTGACAGAGATATTAAAGTATTTATAGTCAAAACTGCCCGCGAGGAAATGCTGGAAACCGTAGGGGCTGACATCCCAGCGTGGTCTACTTATGCGGAATATATTTTGCTCGGTGGCGAGCACGAGTGTCACTATTTCCGCTGGGGTTATCCGCACGACGCGGACAGGGAAATTGTGGTTTGTATAGGTACGGCCGCAAAATACTATAAGTATACTATATACGGTACGCCGGAAGTCAGCAAAATCGGAGGAGTAGAGGTTTCAGGTTTGCGGCGCAGTGATATTATCGAAAACAAGAGGCACATCTACTGGCTCGAATTTGAGATAGACGGCACTCCGGTGGTTGTATACGGAGTTGGTGAGTTTGCCGACGAGGTCGGTGCGGCGGCGGGATGTGTTATCGCAAACGCCGAAAATATCAAGGCGTTTATTAACGGATAGAGTGTCATAAACCCGAACATAGTATGAAAAATCAAAAAAGGGGAGAGCATTTTGCTTCGGATAGAGACGGAAAAGCGGCGGATGAAAATTTTCATTGATGACACCCTTGTAATCAGCCACTCAAGCTCCGAGCCGCTGTTAACTGTTGGCGAAGGGTACTTGCGTGCGCACTACAAATTTGGCGGATGGTCGCTAAAACAAATCAGCACAGGCTCACACCCCTTAAATCATGCGGAATATGACGAAAATAAGTCTATAATCCGCTTTTCAAATGGAAAGCGGTGGTTGATTTTTAAAGTTACCGAGTATATGGGTGCCATAAAGTTTACGCTAGAGCAGAAATCACACGACTTTTCCCGCGTTTGGATCCGCCTTCCGGCAAGCCCAAACGACGCGGTTTTTGGCGGCGGAGGATGGGAAAAGGGTACCAACCTCATCGGCGAAAAACCCATGCTGTGGGTGAATGGCTCGGGAGAATACGGAAAAAGCCGCGAACTTGAGGTGCTTGGTAAGATTTTTCCCGACACCGCGCTTATATCAAAGCCGCACCCGTCGCCCTTCGTTTTCAATAACAGACTTTGCTTTCTCTCGCTTGATTTTGACGGAGGAATTGAGTTTGATTTCAGCTCAATGCTGCGTTACACAGCGAAGCTTCTGGGTGTGCCGCGTGGCTTCACAATCGGAGAGGTCGGTCACCTTTCAAATGTGCGCAGCCACCAAAACGAGATGATGAGGGGTAGGCTCATCCCGCCTGAGTGGTGTGTAAGCGGTGTGATTGCCGGTGCTGAGGGAGGTTCACAGGAGCTTTTACGCCGATTGCAGCAAATGAAACTTGCGGGGGTCAAGCTAAGCGGTGTTTACATCCGCGACTGGTGCGGAACATACGACGACGGCTTAGGCGAATACTGCGAGTGGAAGCACAGCGAGAGTCTGTACAAAGAGCTGCCGGTGCTGCTCGCGCAGCTCAGGCGGCGCGGAGTCAGGGCAATTGCTCAAGCGAAGCCGGTGCTATCCTCCGGCAGTGTGCAATTTTTCGAGGCGCGTGAGCGAGGGTTTCTTATCAGCCAAGCGGACGAAACCGTTACGACCGACCTTGGCGGGAAAATCGTCGGACATGTTGACCTTTTAAACCCTGCGGCTCGTAATTGGGTGAAAGCAAAGCTGCGTTCGGAAATTTTCGACATAGGGTTTTCGGGAGTAATTGCCGGCGGTGCGGACAGCCTGCCGACAGACGCTGTATTTTCTAACGGAAAAACAGGTGCGGATATTCACAACCGTTGGGCATCTCTTTGGGTAGATTTGTGCAAAGAGGCGGCGGGCGAAAATGTGGTTTTCGCGGATTGCGGCGGCGGGATGACCTGCGTGGCAACAGTTACGGCCAACGGCTCCGGCATAGAGTGGCAGAGTGGCGTTGGGCTCAGCTCCGCTGTGGCCGAGGCGCTTGCGCTCGGGCTTGTCGGAGCAGGGAGCGCGCATTGCGACCTTGGTAGTTTTTTCGGGGTGATTCCCGAAAAAGCAAAGGCAATGCAGACCGTCAGGTGGGCAGAGTACTCTGCGTTTACACCTGTTTTCCGTACCCCTGCGCTGAAGGAATGGTCACCGGAAAATGACACATTCATTTTGCTCGCGCGGATGGCGAAGCTGCACAGGCTGCTTGTTCCGTACATCCAAGAGTGTCTCGAATTGTATGCGGAACGCGGAATTCCGGTCATACGTTCTATGTGGGATGCGTTCCCGCAGATGCCCGGATATACAGAAATCGCGACGCAGTTCGTCATGGGCAACGAGCTTGTCGTCACGCCGGTGACGGATGTCGGAGTAAATGAGGTCTCCGTCCTGCTGCCGGAGGGCGCGTGGAAGCACCTGCTGACGGGGCAGGACTACATTGGCGGCGAGCATATTGTTGAGGCAAAACCCGGTGTTCCGACGGCTTTCTACAGCGCAAACGGAAGCCACGCGGACTTTTTTGGCACTATAGCACACGATTTGGATAAGTGAGTTTGGCAGATAAAAAAGAGGGGATTACCCTCTCTTTTTTATCTGTCATTTTCAGTTACATCCTCACGATCGTGGCATCCAAAAGTTCTGCCTCGCGCTCGTCGTGCGTGACGGCGACTATTGTGCGCCCGATGGAATATTTGTGGATGCACGCGGCGGTTTGGGTACGTGCTATGTCGTCGAGTCCTGTGAATGGTTCATCTAGCAAGAGGATAGGCGACGGTGAAATTAGCGCCCGCGCGATTGCAACTCTGCGTGCCATGCCTCCGGAGAGCGAGGACGGCAGAGCGTCAGACTCAGCCGAAAGCCCCAGTGCCGCAAGGGTTTCGGGAATGTCTGCGGTTTCATAAATAAGGCTAAGGTTCTCGCTTACGGAGAGCTGCGAAACCAGACGACTCTCCTGAAAGACAAATGCTGTGCCGAGTTCTTCAAGCTCCGGAGGGACGGAAACTTCGCCAGAGTCGGGGCGCAGAAGTCCCGCGATGAGGCGCAGGACTGTGGATTTCCCGCAGCCGCTTGGACCCATCAGTGAGACGCGACCGCCCGACAGAACAGTTAGATTGAACCTGTCCAGCACCCGTTTTTCCCCGAAGGAAAAACTCACATTCTTGAGACTAATGCTCATTTTGCGTTCGCCTCCATCCTTTTTGCGAGCAGATTTGTGACAAAGATCATCAACCTTTCAAGAGCGACCGAAAGTATGATTACAACCGCTGTCCATGCCAAAAGCTCCACTGTGTCGAGCGTAACCTTTGCGGTGTATAGTTGCGTCCCGATTGAGCCGCGAGGTATCGCGATGACCTCGCCCGCAACGCCCGCCTTCCACGCAAAGCCAAGGCTTACGCGTAGTGCGCTCAAAAGATGTGGCAAAAGCGCGGGTATACGGATTGCAGAATTGACTTTTTTTCGAGGCAGGCGAAAAGCCGCCGCCATTTCGAGCAACGCGGGGTCAGCGGTAGTGAGCCCGGCGTGTACGTTCGTCCAGACAATCGGCGTGACCATCAGAAAGGTGCATAAAACCGAGAGGTTGCCACTTCCGACCCAGACAATTGCTAAAACGACGAAACTTGCGACAGGTGTCGCTTTGACTACATTCATTGCGGGGGAGAAAAACGCGTAGGCAGCGCGGTTAAAGGCGGTCAGAAACGCGACAATAGCTCCGGCGGCGAGGCCGAACAGAAATCCGAGCAAAATCCGTAGGCAGGAATTTGCTACAATTTCCCAAAAACTGGCGGATATTATAAGCTCACCGAGCCTTTTAAATGTGGAAACGGGGGACGCGAGCAAAAGCTCGTGCCCCACCGCTATGCTTACTACTTGCCAGACTGCGAGCCACGCCGCTGCGACGACGACTGCCCGAACTGCGCGCTTAGTCGGCGATGTAGTAGATTTCGTCTCCGGGGAGAGCAGCGCCGACCGATTGCGGATTTGCCTCATACAGCACCTCTAAAAATCCGGCGGTGAGAGTTTTCATCTCGTCGCCTGTGATGAATACGATGTGGCACTCGGGGATTGCCGCTTTTGCAATGTTCTCGTTTGCGATAATTTCGCGCATAACCGCCAATTTAGCTGTGGCGTCGAGGTTTTCATCGACAAACTCTACGGATTCGGAGTACAGTTCCAGAAACCGCGAGAGAGCCTCGGGGTTGTTTTCAATTAGCTCTTTCTGCGCGATGACTGCGGTCATAACGAGTCCGCTTTCGGGGTTTATCGCTGTCCACTCCTCGGTGAGGTCGAGCGCAACTTTGACGTTTTTGTTCTGCATGAGGACGCTTGCAACAAAGGGCTGCGGCAAAACGGCTATGTCTGCGTCGCCTGTCTGGAAGTGAGCTGCGATTTCAGAGTTTTCGGTGGTATACTGCACGTCGGCGGTTACGCCGTTTTGTTTCAGGACGTACTCAAGCGCATATTGCGGTGTTGCTCCCATGCCGCTCGACCAGATGGTTTTGCCCTCGAGATCGGCGACAGAATTTATGTCGCCGCGAGTTGTCAGGACATAGAGCGTTCCGAGTGTCACGTTCGCGATGATTTGCAGATTGCCGCCTGTTTTGTTGAACAGCGTCGCGGCGAGGTTCGTAGGGATGCAGGCGATATCGATATTGCCGTTTATAATGTTGCCCGTCACCGCGTCGGGCGCGCCCGCTAAAGTGAACTCGTAGCTGTCAAAGGTGGCGTCGGAGTCGCTTTTTTCCATAAGCTGCAAAAGCCCTATAGCGGTTGGACCCTTCATCGCCGCGATGTGCAGGTTTGCAGGCTCCGGCGCGGGTTCTTCAGAAGTTTCCTCCGAAGGCTCTTCCGAGGCTTCATAGGAGGTGGTGGGACTTGTCGTATCATCGACATCCGACGGCGACGGGCTGCACGCCGCGAATGAGAGCAGCATTAGCATTGCGAGGAGCAGAGACAGAATTTTTTTCATAGTATCAGTTTCCTTTCAGATTTTTTGTTTTATTCAAGAGCGTTATTACTTTGCCTTCGCGTGCAATTTCGCCCGCCGCCTCAAGTTCACTGAGTGCGCGGTACAGCGAGGCGCGCCCGATATTGAGCTGCCGCGCGAGCGCCGCTAGCCCGCCGGAGGGGACGACTTCGCCGCAATTTTCGTTCCGCTCAAGCCACATGCGTAGCGCGGAGGCCGCAGAAGGTAGAGTGAAACCCTCAATTTTGAGGTTCAGAAATCGGATGCGGTTCGACAGAAAGGCGATGTAATTCAGTGCGATGTCGCCACGCTGCCGAAACAGTTCCTCCAGTCTTTCAGCGGAGATGAAAATCACATCGCAGCGGGGTTTCGCCTTCACGGTCGAAACATACTCCTCGCCGCCGCCGAAAATCGCCGCCGCGCCAAAACAGTCGCCAGCAACGAAGCTGTTCAGCACGACACCGCTCAGGCCGGTAACCACGGCGTTTCCGTGCGTTAAAACGCCTATAGATCGGCGGAAGCTGGAGGTTGTGTAAATTTCCGCGCCCGCGCTGAAATTTACAGCACTGAGCGAGGCAAGAAAGAGCTCGCCTGGTGGCGAAGTGTTGGCGAACAGAAAGCAGGAGAGCAGAACCTTGGTTTGTTGAGAGGTAAGCATTGAATCACTCCTGAATATGTATCGTATGAGACAATATAAGTATATAACATTGTTATTGATTTGTCAATACAGGAATGATTATTTTTTAGAGAATTACAGCAAAAAGCTGCAAACAAGAATGGTGAAAATGGTTTACAAATAATATTGAGCATGATATAATATATTCGGTAGATATAATCCTTGGCATAGAAGGAGGACAGCAAAGTGCGTATATTTATGAATGCGTGGAGAAATCAGGCAATTCTGGGCTGGCTGAACGAGCCGGGCGGCCCGCTCGAAATCTGGGAATTTTTGCTGACGGCGTTCGCATGCGTATTCTTGTTTGCAATCCTCTTGTCGAAATACCCGGTTTTGCGGATAGCTGCGTGCTTTCTTTCATCGCTGCTCGGCGCATTGGGCGCGCTTGCGTACATTTACGATCAGCAGTGGCTGGGATTCGGGTTGTCAACCGGCACAATGGCATTTTACGTGGTGCTTGTGTTGTCAGGATTGGTTCTTGGAATTTATTATATCCGAAAAAGGATGGAGCTAAAAGCATTGACGCGTGAAATCGACAAGGAGTTTCCGGACAGGGACGCGGTGCGAAATCGTTAGACTTACGGTTTTCTTGACGCTCTCACAGGTTCCGAAAAAATAAATCCGCAGTTTCCAAGGTTTTTCGGAAACTGCGGATTTTTGGTGTTTATGGTGAAATTTTAGTACTCTGGCACATCGACAAAGCGAATGAATACAACACCCGTTAGATCGTCGGACAGGGGATTGTCGAGGAACTGAACCTCGGTTTCGGTCATCAGTGCCACACCGCTCGGTTGAAGCCAGCGGCTGCGCATATTTACGCTTTTTTCGCCGCGGGCGTAGTCGGCGAGTAGCGAGGTGCGGGAAAATTTCAGCGAATACGCAAATTGGGAATTGGGGTGCATAACCGACGCGCCGAAAGCTGAGAGGTCGTCAAACCTGCCCTCCTCGGGCAGTGAGCCGACTATGATGTGATTCTGCTCCATGATGTGGTAAGTGTTCTGAGTGAGGTTTATCGAAACTATCATTGCGAAATACGCAGAAACCGAGCGCAAAAGGCTCTGCGCTTCAAGCAGGCTGTATGCGGCGCCGTGCTGGAGCATGAATTTGATTCTGTTGTCGGTGAGCCCGGAGCCGGGGTTTTCGGTGTGAGCTTTCATCAGGCTGAGATATGAGTCGGCCGACAGCGCCCGCGAAAACAAGTGGCCCTGTGCGATGTCACAGCCGCATTTTCTGAGGAAATCAAGCTGCGTCTGGGTTTCGATGCCCTCAGCTATGGTTTTTTTGTCCATACGCTCAATGGCGTACAATATACTTTCAAGGATGAGCCGCCCGTTGCGGCTTGCACAGTTGTCGTCGATGAACGTGCGGTCAAGCTTGATGTAGTCGATATCGGGGATATCCTTGAGCAGTCCGAGCGAGGAGAGTCCACTGCCGAAATCGTCGAGCAAAACCGAAAACCCCCGGTCGTGAAGTTGCTCTATTATTGCGTTTATATCGACGGGTATATCGGAAACCGAGGATTCTGTTAGTTCAATGTGGATGAGAGAGGCAGGGATTCCAGCAGTAGCGACAACTGCCGCGACGTTGTCGGGAAAGCTTTCATCATACAGGTGCATGCGGGAGAAATTCACAGCGACAGGAACAGTTTCGTAACCGGCGGCAATACTCGTGCGGAGGTTGTCACAAACCGCCGCAAGCATATACATGTCGAGCTGAATGATCAGCCCGGTTTTTTCAAAAATACCGATAAACTGGTCGGGCGGAATGATTGTACCGTCGGGGCGGAACCAGCGCACAAGCGCCTCTGCGCCGACGATACGCCGACTTTGCATGTCATACTGCGGTTGGAAAAACGGAATGAATTCCTTTTCGGCAAGCGCCGAAGGAATCAGGCTTTCGAGTTCGGTTTTGTCTGACATTTGGCGGTAAACATCCTCGTCATAAAACGAAATTATACGGTCGCGCATACCCTTTATCATCCGCTTTGTGACAAGCGCGCGGTCACACATCGCGTTTACAGAGATGGTGGGGTCGGTAATACGGTAAACGCCATAGCTGAAAAACAGTGGGGTTTTTGTGGGGAGCGCGCGGAGCTTTGCGTCAAGCCCCTCAACACGGAAAGTCAGACCGTTCACACCTTCGTCGCGCAGCAGGCAAAGAAAGCGATCGGAAGAAATCCGCGCGCATAGCTCGGATTTTACACATGAATCTTTCAAAATATCGGCGATGCTGGTAAGCACACGGTCACCGGCATCGTACCCATAAAACGTGTTGAAGTTTTCAAAGCGGTTTATATCAAAGTCGAGGATGGCATAACTCTGCTTGTCGTTCAAGAGGTTCTCGTGGGCAAGCAGGTCGAAACCCGATTGGTTGTAGAGCCCGGTGAGAGAATCGTAATATAAAGCTCGGCGATATAGTGCAATGTTTTTATTGCCCGTATAGAGTGAAACAGTTAGCGCAAAAATAAGAAGCAAAACCGCTGTTCCAATGCCTATGGCAGAGAACGTGCCGGACATAGTTGACATCACGTCGGCGAAACTCGTTGCCGCCAGAAAGTAGGAGGCGATAAGAATCAGCAAAAGGAGGAAACCGTAGGCGATACCTGCCGGAAACGGAGATTTGCCGGAGCGCATGAGATTCCCCCTCTAACGTATTTTTATGCCATTGTAAAGAAGCGCCGTGTTTATAAATAATAGCGGGCGCGAAGTTCGACTGATTTGTATTTACAGATAGTGCAATTATATCGCATACAGCGTTGAAAGGCAAGTACATAATATAAGTGTGAACATAAAAACGCGCAGTATTCCGGAAATGGGAATACTGCGCGTTGTGTGTCGGTTTTTACCCTGACAGCTTATCATTAGGCTAATAGACTGCTATTGCTCCGTAGGGGCCGTTAAGGATTTCGATGTCGGTTTCAAATATATTGCTGAGCAGTTCTGCGTTCATAATTTCATCGACCGTACCAAATGCGGCAATTTGACCGTCTTTCATCGCACAAATCCTGTCAGAATATCTGGCTGCGAAATTTATATCGTGCATGACGGTGAGTATGGTTCTGCCGAATTCGTCGGCAGCGTGGCGCAGGTGCTGCATCATTTGGACAGAGCGCGCAACGTCGAGGTTGTTGAGTGGTTCGTCCAAAAGCACATACTCGGTCTCCTGACACAGAACCATCGCGACATAGGCGCGCTGGCGCTGCCCGCCGGAGAGTTCGTCGAGATACCTGTTTTCAAGGTCGGACAAATCCAGAAAGTCTATGTATTTCGAAATAATAGCCTCGTCCTGCTTCGTCAGTCGGCCCTTTGAGTATGGGAAGCGACCAAAGCCGGCGAGCTGGCGAACTGTGAGCCGCGTAACAAAGTGGTTTTCCTGCCGCAAAATGGTCAGAATTTTTGCCAAATCGCCGGATTTGGACTCGGAAATATCCATATTTGCAACCACGATTTGCCCCTCGTCCATGTTTAGAAGTCGCCCAATCATCAAAAGTGCGGTAGACTTTCCCGCGCCGTTAGGACCAATCAGAGAGGTGATACCCGCCTTTGGTATTTCGAGGTTCAGCGGACCGATTTCGACCTCGGCGGTATATAGTTTTTTTGCGCCAAGCAGATATATCATAGAGATCCCTTCCTTAATATTGCGACTAAAAATATGATTCCGCCAAACATTTCGATGATAATCGACACTACGCCCTGCGCTCTAAACACATGATACATAAAGAAATACGAGCCGGTTATCACCAGAAAGCCGATGGCAAGTGACATCGGGAAAATATATCTGTGGTCATATGTGGGAACCGCGAGATAGGTCAGTGTCGCCACCAAAAAACCGAAAAAGGTGAGCGGGCCGATAAGCGCGGTTGAAATTGACATCAGAATCGAAACCAGAACAAGGGTATAGATTGTGTCGAACTTGTTGTTTACGCCGAGGGAAGTGCTTGGGTCTTTGCCGAGTGACAGCACGTTGAGCCGCTTTGAATAGGCGAGAATAAGCACCGCCGCGACGATTACGACGGGTATAGCTATGGGGAAGTAGTCGGAGTTTGCGTTACTGACCGAGCCGAAAAGACGCGCCTGCAAAATGTCGAACTCTGACGGTGCGAGCAGCCTCCGCATAAAGGAGGACACGGCCCTGAGCCCCGTCCCGATTATGACCCCGACAAGCAGCATAAGTTGCATATTTCCATACTTGCCCGAAAGCAGCCAGCCGAAAAGCAACAGGCACATGAAAACCATAACGACAACTTGAAACACAAATGCGCCAACGCCGGTGAAGCTTAAAAATAGAGTTGCGCCGCCGAAAAATATCGCGCTTGTGTTTATCGTCGAATATAGCGCCTCAAAGCCGAGAAGCGACGGCGTTATAATCCGGTTGTTTGTGCTTGACTGGAACGCGACGGTGGCAAGGCTTTGGCAGACGGCGGAGATAATCATTGCCGTGAGCGCAACCATGCGCCGCTTGACGACGGGGAGAAATGACGGCGAGTCTATCGGTACAGGGTTTTTGTAGACCAGAAGCCCGTAGGAGGCGAGAAGCCCAAGGAGAATCAGCGATATGAGCAAAATCCAGTACCGCCGCTTTTCCCTTTTCGAGCGGAATGCTCCGGCTGACCGTTTGGAAAGTTCGGGATTTACCGCTGTCATGGTGGTGGAAGTGTTAGTGCGTTTACTCATTTTGACCTCCTTTGCCGCAGCAGTATAACGATGAAAACTATCGAGCCGGCCGTACCGAGTATCAGTGACACGGGAACCTCGAACGGCATGATGATTGTACGAGAGAGGATGTCACACAGCGTGATTACGCCCATTCCAAGTACGCACACCCACGGGAGGTTGCTCCTAAGGTTGTCGCCCCTGTACATTGAGATAATGTTCGGAACAATAAGACCAAGGAATGGCAGATTTCCGATTACGGCGGCGACAATTCCGACAGCAAAGGAGATAAAACCTGTGCCGAGAATTACAATGCGGTTGTAGTTTACGCCAAGGCTTGTTGCGACGTCCTCACCGAGCCCGGAGAGCGTCAATCTGTCCGCGTAGATGAAGATAACGGCGGTAATTATAAGTATAAGCCACAGATATTCGTAGCGCCCTATCTGCACCGGCGCAAACGAGCCGACAAACCATGTCTCTACATTCTGCGACATTTGAAATGTAAGCCCGATAAACGTCGAAACAGCGGAGATTACTGCGCCGAGCATCATACCGATAATCGGAACGATTAAAGACGAACGAAGCCGCACTTTTCGCAAAAAGAGGAAGAATATCATCGTTCCGATAAACGAAAAAACTATAGCTCCGGTCATCCTCAGAACCAGCGTCGGCGCGGGAAATATAAGGTAGACGAAAATAAGTCCAAGCCCAGCCCATTCGATAGTTCCGGTGGTTGTAGGTTCGACAAGGCGGTTCTGCGTCACAAGCTGCGTCACAAGCCCGGACATCGACATTGCAGCTCCGGTCAGGAGCAGCGCCACAGTCCGGGGAATGCGTGTTATGAAAAACATCTGCCACCCGTCCGCTTGCCCGCGTATGTCGTAAACGCCGGTAAACAGGGACACTGCGGATAAGCCAAGGACGGCAATAACCGCAATTATGAACGAGCGCATCCATATTTTTCTCTTGACAAAAGGTTGAGGCTGAGAAACCTCAGCCTCTGTGATTTTTTGCATTGTATTTTTAGGCATTTAGGTATACTTCCTTTTTATTTTCCTGAGAGAGCGGTTGCGAGGTCTGCGAACAGCTCGATATAAGTCTGTATGGATTCATTTGTGTAGGTGTCGTTCGGGGCGTAGACAATCTGGCCCTCTATGACGGCTGTTGTGTTCTGAAGGGCGGGGGAGTTGTTGATTACGTCGCTTGCAGTGGTGGATTCGGCGGCGGAGGATGTTGCGGCGTCGCGGTCAAGGACGAACAGCCAGTCGGGGTTACTCTGGGCAATTGCCTCGACGGAAATTTCATCGCCCTGGTGGTCAGAGGTCGCGCCGTCAACTTCGAGGCCGGAGCGCCAGCCGAAAACTTCGTACATCGGGCCCCATACGCGGCCGGAGCGCGGAGCGGAAAAGCCGATGTTTCCGCCGGAGACTACGACGCTGATGATGGTGTCGATGCCGTTATAGGCGGCCTTTGCGTCAGCAATAGTTTTGTCGAAATCGGCGATGAGCTGAGCCGCTTCTTCGTTTTTATCAAAAATCGCGCCGAGAGCGAGCGTAGAGTTTTTAAGTCCGTCTACTAGGTTGTCGCCCGGGTTTTCGGCAGAGGTGGATACGTCAAAATTGAGGTTGATGACAACAGCGTTCGGCACAAGTGCCTTAATTTCGTCGTAGCGTCCGGCAAAGCGCTGACCGATGATTACGAGGTCGGGGTTGACAGCGGCAATAATTTCAAGGTTTGGGTCGTTGTGTGAACCGATATCCTGAACGGAGTCGTCGCCCACATAAACCAAATCCTTAGGCATTACGGCCTTCGGAACTGCGGCAAGCTCAATGCCCCAGTCCTGGAGGGTTTCAAAGGTTCTGTTGTCCAGAGCGACAACGGTTTTCGGGTTTACCGGAACGATGACCGTTCCGTAGATGTCGGTGATTTCAACCTCGGTGGGAGCTTCGGGAGTAGGATCTTCGGGAGCTTCGCTAGGGTCGTTTGCCTCGGGAGCGCTTGAGACAGGCGCGGCGTTGGGCTGCTGGCTTGTTCCGTTATCTGTGGACGAGCAGCCGGCAAATACGAAAATTAAGGCCATTGCGATAGCGGCCAGCTTATACAAAATTGATTTATTCATATGTCCTCCTGTTTGCTTTATAGCAAGCTAATTATTGGCGAGTTTGTGCGCTGTTTTAATGTAATTATCCCGGTTATGTCGCTTCCCTTCATGTTGAAAAATACAATGCAAATCACCTTCGCTTTTGATGTTAGAAACGGCTAACAATAGGGTGTAAAAATTTGTTAGCCTTTGCTAACTTTTACACTGTACTATGTCAGGCATGTTTTTGTCAAGGATTATCGCCCATTTTTATATAGTTAAAATTGACAAAATTATAGGGGAAAACCGCGAAAAAATCTCCCTGCCGTAGAAATGGCAGGGAGATTTTCAGCAAAAATCAGCGTTTTGAGAAGCGGGATTAAACCCTAAATCAGCACCAGCCGCGTGATTTTACCGCGTTAACAACGCGCTTGATGGCGATGACATACGCCGCGTCGCGCATATAGAGGTTGCCTTCTTTTGCGGTGTCGTAAACGGCCTGGAACGCCTTGGTCATGTTGTTTTCGAGCTTTTCAAGAACTTCTTCCTTGTCCCAGAAATAGTTCATGTTGCACTGAACCTGCTCGTAGTAGCTGCACATAACGCCGCCGGCGTTTGTGAGGAAGTCGGGCAAAATGGTTATGCCGGCTTCTTTGATTAGCGGGTCACAGTCCGGAGTTGTCGGGCCGTTTGCGCCCTCGCAGATGACCTTGACCTTCTTGGAAATCTTCGGAAAAACGGCGGGAGTAATCTGATTTTCGATAGCGGCAGGGATGAGAATGTCAACATCCTGGCTGAGCCAGTCGTCGCCAGGAAGAATTTCATAGCCAAGGGCGATAGCCTTGTTCTTGTCGATGCTGCCGAAGCTGTCCTTGATGGAGACGAGTTCTTCAATGTTGCAGCCGTCGAGCTTGCGGAAGGTGTAACTTACTGAGTCGGCCTGATTCCAGCACGAAACGCAGACGACTTTTCCGCCGAGCTCGGAGTACATGCGGGCGGCGTACTCAGCGACGTTGCCGAAGCCTTGAATGCTTGCGGAGGTGTTCGCGATTGGGAGGTTCATGCAGCCAAGAAGTCCCTTGAGGACGTATATAACGCCATAGCCTGTGGCCTCGGTGCGTCCGAGCGAGCCGCCCATTCCGACGGGCTTGCCGGTAATCATGCCGGGGAAGCGGCCGCGGGCGATTGTCTCATACTCATCGAGCATCCAGACCATGTGCTGGCCGTTAGTCATAACGTCGGGAGCCGGAACATCGGCGTTCGGTCCGACAAGATTGTAAAGCTGACGCATATAACCGCGGCAGAGACGCTCCTGCTCGCCCATGGAGAGATTGTGCGGGTCGCAGATAACGCCGCCCTTGCCGCCGCCGAGCGGAATGTCAACAACCGCGCATTTCCATGTCATCCACATTGAGAGGGCACGGACAGTGTCGGCAGTTTCATGCGGATGGAAGCGGAGGCCGCCCTTTGCAGGGCCGCGCGCGTCGTTGTGTTGCATACGGAAAGCCTTGAAAACCTGAGTGGTGCCGTCGTCCATCTTCACCGGAACGGTGAAATGAAGCTCGCGCTGGGGCTGACGGAGCAGCGCGCGAGTTCCGGCGTCAAGCTCTAAAAGCTCAGCAACGCTGTCAAACTGCGCCTGTGCGTTTTCAAACGGATTGTAATTAGTTGCCATTTATGAACCCTCCAACTTAAAAGTATAGAATAATTATAATCTCCGAAAAAATGTGTGTCAACATTTTTTCGGTATCATATGAACTGAAATATGCAGGGATAATATGCCGGAAATTGCACAAATTTACTGACGACGAGTGTTACGCACGCTCTAAACTCCAAAAGTCAGGCGCAACAGCCGTAGGAGGAATGCCGCCGGCTTGCAAGGAACGGATTAGAATCTTGCAATTTTTCATCTAAACCACGGAGACGCGGACGCCGTCCTCGTCGCACTCAAGCATGCGGACATCCCACTCGGGAAAAGCTTCGGCGAAGCGCGAAACCGCGCGTTTTTCAAACCCGAGGTCAACAATGTCAACCACTGCGAGGATTGTCGGCCCCGCGCCACTGATGAACGCACCCAGCGCGCCGAGGCGCTTCGCCTCCTCGACAACCTCGCGGCCTTGCGGAATCCCGTCAAAGCGGTAGGGCTGGTGCAGACGGTCGTCGGTCGCAACTACGATGTTGTGAAGCTCGCCGGCAACGAGCGACCCCGCGAGCAGGGCCGCGCGGCTGAGGTTGAAAACTGCGTCGCGCATGGGGACGTTTGTGGGAAGGGCGGCGCGCGCCTTCTCGGTTTTGTCCGAGTTTAGGGCGAAGCCGGTGGTTTTCGGGATGAACGCACAGAATTTCAGGCGCATGGAAATCGGAACGCGGACCTGCCAGACCTTGCCGTTTTCGAGCATAGCTGCAACAAAGCCGCCGCGAATCGCGGGCGTTGAGTTGTCGGGGTGACCCTCGATTACCGCCGCGAGGTTAATAAGCGCCTCCTCATCGAGAGGGCGGCCGAGCAGCTTGTTTGCGCCGAACAGCCCTGCGACAGTGCAGGCGGAGGACGAGCCAAGTCCGCGAGTCATCGGAATGTTGCATTCCTCGACG
>JGI994J12354_10002981_pt1 | contig 16116 bp, 17 predicted proteins | sample IntmicLarv3ML3BL_FD_12354 | JGI IMG/M metagenome (IMG submission 12354) | reverse complement strand
TCCCTTTACTCAGCTCTAATAGCCCGCTATTATCGCTTCATAAAGTAAGCAACTACCCGAAAAATAGTTTTGAAAAATTTAACGAGCAAAATTTAAACAGTCTCTAAGCATTTCAGGATTATCCTAAATTTTATTATGTTTGTATGTTTTTTATATGAAAACGTACAAACATAATTTTTTATATATGATTAATTTAAAAAAGCTTGCGAGTATATTATTATTTTTCCTTATTATCAGCCCGGTAGTCGGGCAGGAGATTTTTTTCGACAGGCTTGCAGACTCGGCTTTCGTACTGACAAAACAACGTGTGCAGTACGACCCTGCCTATTTCCGGATATCTTATCCTAACGGCGACGTACCTGAAGGAAAAGGTGTTTGTACGGATGTCATTATTCGTGCATACAGGAAGATGGGAATAGATTTGCAAAAAGAGGTTCACGAAGACATGAGAGCTAATTTTGGTAAATACCCGAAAAACTGGGGTCTTTCGTCTACCGACAGAAATATAGACCACAGGCGTGTGCCAAACCTGATGGTGTTTTTCGCCCGTCACGGTACGACAAAAAAAATGTCCCAAGATTCTAAAGATTATCTTCCCGGCGATATTGTATGCTGGAACTTGGGAGGCGGAATAACACATATCGGCATCGTATCACATAAAAAAGCATCATTGGTAAACCGCCCCATGATTATTCATAATATCGGTGCCGGGCAGGTTTTGGAAGACTGCCTGTTCAGTTATAAGATAATAGGACATTACAGCTATAAAAAGTAAAATTAGTCCAATTCAATCTTTGAAGTACTCAATTATTGATCCTGAAAAACGGAAATAAGATAGGAAGAGCTAAATCCCCGGAGGAGCTGAATCTTTACTTGCATGCATCGTTGAAACGAATGCATTAGGATCGATGTTTTTCACCTCATTTTTTATGCGAGGCAGGTCTTTTCGCTCCGCGATAGTAAAAATGATTTCTTTTTCCTCATTCTTATACATGCCGCGACCATGTAAAAATGTTCCACCCATGCCAAATTTGTCGACAATAAGTTCTTTTATCTCCTGCGTTTTCTTCGAAACGATGAAAACAGCCCTGTTGGGGTTTTCTACCTGAAACATATCCACCGTTTTGCCGAACACAAAAATTGTGAACCATGAATACAAAGGCACATGCCAGTCCTGAAAAACAGCCAAACCAAACAAAACGATAACCGAGTCAACAAGAATAATCATATTGCTGACTTTTATGTTAGAGTTATTTGCCAACACACGCGCCAGCACATCCGATCCTGCACTTGTACTTTTTGCGTTAAATATGCACGTAACACCGACGCCCAGAAGAGCCCCTCCGTAGAAACATGCTATAAAGGAATCATTTTCGACAAGTGTTATATCTCCAAGCAAAAATGACAATAAATCAGTAAATACCGATATTAATAGAAAAGTAACAACCGTCTTTGGTCCGGACGACAATCCGAGTTTTTTCATGGCAAGAATCATCAAAGGCACATTAAAAAACAGTGCTGTCGTACCTATCGGAAAGCCGTCGGGAAACATTGGGATTACGCCTTTAGTAACATGGTGTATAACGATTGATATACCATAAACACCTCCGGGAATAATTTTGTACGGCGATAAAAATATAACATAACTTAAAGCCTGAAGAAAAGCGCCTATCGTTATAAGTGTATAGTCTTTTGCGTAGCTTTTAATATTGTTTCCTACAGTAGCATTTTGTTTCATATACATATTTTAAAAAAATCGGGCAAATGTACATGATATTTCCGATTAAAACACAATTGTTGAAAAAAGAGAAATAAAAAAAATCGCGAATCAATTTTATTTACATAATTTTGTCGTGTTAACTTCGCATGTTTAGGATTTTCGGATATGCAAACAATAAACAATTTATAAANATGCAAGACATATTTCAATACGGAGAAAAAGAAGTCGCTTATCTGAAGAAAGCCGACAAAACGCTTGGCGCTGCAATTGAGCAGATAGGTTTTATCGAACGTGCTATAGTAAAGGATTTGTTCGCTTCGCTTATACGATCAATAATTGCGCAACAGATATCGGCAAAAGCGGCAGAGACAATCAGCAAAAGAATGTTGGAGCGGTTTCTGGACATAACGCCTGAAAGGATTAACAATGCAAGCATCGAAGAAATTCAGCAGTTAGGGATGTCCATGCGAAAAGCCGGTTATATAAAAGACGTTGCAGCCAAAATTCACAGCGGCGAATTTAATATCGAAGCGCTGTCATCAAAGTCCGACGAAGATGTTTGCCGGCAGCTGTCAAGTCTTAACGGCATCGGGGTATGGACAGCGGAAATGTTGATGATATTCACCATGCAACGCCCCGACATACTAAGTTGGGACGACTTGGCAATCCAACGCGGTTTACGCATGCTATACCGCCATCGTAAAATCACAAAAGAACTGTTCCGAAAATATAAACGCCGCTACTCGCCTTACGCCACTGTCGCATCCCTATACTTATGGGCAATCGCCGGCGGTGCATGCGAAATGAAAGACTATGCCCCCAAAACTGAAGCGCAAAAGAAAAAAGTAAAACGCATGAAAAAAGGGAAGTAGAGCGGCAAACGGGATTCGAACCCGCGACCCTCAGCTTGGGAAGCTGATGCTCTACCAACTGAGCTACTGCCGCAATTCAAAATATGTGTGTGCAAAGATAGCCGGAAAAAATATAACATCAAACGTTAAGCGCAGTATTTTTTTTCTAAAAAATACTCGCAAATAAAAAAACTGCGGAATATGAGATTATTTGAGATATTTTTGTACTTTTATAGCGTCTGATTCTTCAAATCATGAAGAAAAGCAATATTAATAAAGAACAACAATATGAAAAATAAATTGATATATATTTTGGCATCATTAGCTTTTTTGAGCATTAATTGCCCGGCAGCCGCCAAGTCGGAAAATCTAACAAATGCGTATTTATCAGTTATTTATGTAAATACTCCTCAGGATTCGCCGACAAACAAATCGTTGTCCGACAAACTGGATCTGATCAGGGAAAACTTTAAGAGAATCAACTCAACTGCAAATTGGACTACTATTGACACCAAAAGTCTATGGGAATCACCTGAAGGAGGAGAGATAAAATATTATTACCAAAACGATCAATTAGAGAAAATTGTTACGATACACTATGGTGAAACGTCTCGACAAGTGACAGAATTTTATCTACTTAACGGGCAACTCTCTTTTACCTATTCGAAATTATACAGATACAACCGTCCTTTTTACTACGACGAAGATGCAATGAAAATGAATAATGATACTGAAGCTTATGATCCTTCAAAAACAATAATAAACGAAAACAGAAGCTATATTGAAAACGGAGAACAAATATATTTCATTAGTGATCAGGACGAAAGTTCTCGATTCTCAGGAGAATCCCAACTGAGAGAGTTTGAGCGGATAAAAGAAAGCTTTGAAAAATATTTTGCAGGTAAAGATCTGGAAGAATTATAAAATCCAAAAATTATAAAAACGATATGGAAAAATTGACATTAATAAAAGTCGGAGGAAAGATAGTAGAAGAAGATGCAACACTGAACAAACTTCTTGACGACTTTTCAAAAATAGAAGGGGCTAAAGTACTTGTCCACGGTGGCGGACGGTTAGCTACAAAAATGGCCGATCAACTTGGAATAGAAAGTCGCATGGTTGATGGACGACGCATAACCGACGAAGAAACATTGCGCGTCGTTACTATGGTTTATGCCGGACTTGTAAATAAAAATATCGTAGCACGACTGCAAGCATTGGGGATAAATGCAATAGGTCTTACCGGTGCAGACATGAACATCATGCTATCGGACAAACGCCCTGTCAAAACTATCGATTACGGATTTGTCGGCGATGTTAAAGTAGTAAACGCCGACGCTATGGCCATGTTGCTGAAAAATGGCTATATCCCTGTATTGTCTCCCCTAACCCACGACAAAAAGGGAAATTTACTCAATACAAATGCGGACACAATTGCCGGCGAAGCAGCAAAAGCGCTTGCAAAGCTATTTGATGTAACGTTGGTATTCTGCTTTGAAAAAAGTGGTGTATTGCTTGACGAAAACGATGATGAGAGCGTGATACCAAGTATAAACCGTGAGATGTTCGAAGAATATAAAAATTCGGGTATCATACAAGGAGGAATGATCCCTAAATTGGAAAATTCTTTTCAAGCAGTCGATGCAGGTGTCAAACAGGTTATAATAACGAAAGCTTCAGAAATATACGGCGGTAAAGGCACTCTCATTTCGAATGGGTAATGGCAAGTACAATTAGTAAATGCATTTTTTACGATGAGTACTTGCAAATTCTTTTTTTTTCATTAAGTTTGCAGTCATAAGAAATTCACCCACAATAAACTAATAATTATGAAAAACATTTTTATACTCGCATTACTGTTAATGTTTTCGGCAAACAGTATCAATGCACAGGACAGGCCTTCATGGGCTAAGGAAACAAAAGAACAAAAAAAGGAAAGAATGGCATGGTGGACCAATGACCGCTTCGGTATGTTCATCCATTGGGGTATTTATGCCCTGCCCGCCCGTCATGAATGGGTGCAAAACCGCGAAAAAATTCCGGGAGTAGAATATCAACAGTACTTCAAGCATTTCGATCCTGATATGTACGACCCAAAAGAATGGGCGGCAAAAGCGAAAAAGGCAGGAATGAAATATGTTGTTGTGACGACAAAGCATCATGACGGATTCTGTCTTTTTGATTCAAAATACACTGAATACAAGGTTACTAATACACCTTACGGCAAAGACCTTATAAAACCGTTCGTTGAAGCTTTTCGTGCCGAGGGTATACGCGTAGGATTTTATTATTCGCTTATTGACTGGAATCATCCTCATTTTGCTTTCGACCGCAGCCATCCGCCTGTTCCCGTTAACAAAGAAGAACGTGACAAAGAGAATGCCAAGCGCGATATGAAGATATATCAGCAATACATGAAAGACCAGCTCAGGGAGCTACTCACTAATTACGGACAGATCGATGAATTATTTTTGGATTTCTCCTATCCCGGCGAAGGTGGCAAAGGACATAAGGACTGGGATTCGGAAGGATTGTTAAAGGTTATACGCGAGCTGCAGCCTCAAATTCTTGTTGACGACAGAATGGACTTGAGCCATACCGACTGGGGATGGGATTTCACAACCCCCGAACAGTTTATGCCTAACGAATGGCCTACAATGAACGGCGAGAGAGTGCCTTGGGAAACATGCCAGACCTTTTCAGGATCATGGGGATACTACCGCGATGAATATTCATGGAAAAGCGTACATCAGTTAGTTGTAATGCTGATCGAAACGGTAAGCAAAGGAGGCAATCTGCTTCTTAACGTAGGCCCGACTGCACGCGGCGTATTCGATGATCGTGCCAACGAACGTCTCGACGGCCTCGGAGAATGGATGAAATTCCACAACCGTTCGATTTATGGATGTACACAAGCCCCGGCAGACATAAAAACACCACAGAACTGTCTTGTAACATATAATCCCACAACAAAGCGCATGTATATTCACGTACTTGAATGGCCGTTCAAATCGCTGCACTTACCCGGTTTCAAAGGCAAATTCAAATACGCTCAATTACTTAACGACGCTTCAGAAATAAAATTCAGAACACAATCACAAAGAGGTGCAGGCCACATGTCGGAATCATCGGGCGAAAACGATGTAATCCTCACCCTCCCGGTTGAACGCCCTAACGTCGAAGTTCCGGTCATAGAGCTTTTTATGGAATAAATATTAAGACTGTACTGCAAAAACGCAAAACATCTTCCTTAAAAGTAATGAAATAAATTAGGGTTTGCTTAAATATATAATATTATGAAAGTATTTAATTATTTGTTTATTCCGGTAATTTTTGTCGGAATATTGAGTACCGTTAATGCAGAAAATCAAAAGAGCGATGATAATACCATCGTTTCGGATGAGGATGCAGGGTTTGTCACAATATTTGACGGAAAATCGTTGGATAACTGGGAAGGTGATCCTGTTTACTGGAAGTTAGAAAACGGATGCCTTGTAGGAGAAATTACTCCTGAAACAATAGTAAAGCGGAATACATTCATTATATGGAAAGGTGGCACACCCGGCGACTTTGAATTAAAAGTAGATTACCGTATAACGGATAAAGGCAATAGCGGAATCAATTACAGGAGCGAGCGTATGGACGATCATCCATACGCTCTTAGAGGCTATCAATGTGATATTGACGGGAAAAACAGTTATACCGGACAGAATTACGAAGAACGAAAGCGCACAACTCTTGCATACCACGGACAAAAAGTGATTGTTAGTACCCAAGAAAATCCCGGTTCGCCTGATTCATTTAATAAAAACATAGAAAATAATGCATGGAAAAGCATCAAAGTAGTTTCATCGCTCGGAAATATTGATTCTATGAACGCGTCTATCCGGGAAAATGATTGGAACACATGCCATATTATCGCACGTGGCAACAGACTTCAACATTATGTAAACGGCGTATTAATGAGTGACGTAACGGATGAAGATACGGTAAACAGATCTCTTTCAGGATTTATCGGCGTACAGGTACACGTCGGACCACCGATGAAAGTGGAATACAAAAATATAAAACTGAAAGTCTTGGAATAATCAAACTACAATTTAAGGCAATACATAATGTACAAAACCTTTAAATCTTGATATCGTACGAAAACAAATATTCTCTCATGGCTTATTAATTACTATTATTAATAATGGCCATTCATAGAAACAATGGATATTTTGGCTAATTTCTAATACCTATGCCTCTGTGACATAATACGTTTTCTTGCCGACAAAAACGGCGGCAAGATACCTGATGTCTGACCTGTCTTTAAAGAGGTTCGAGTTTTTGTAACGTTGCAACTGTGCTACTGCATTCGCTTGTTGTTCGTTTATCAGGGCTTCGTTTTCGCAGTCGCATTGCTTCACATATTTTATTTCAAAAATCCATTCCGAAATTGAGTCGGGATGCAGGTTGCCGCGTTTGAGGTAAATATCGGTGTAACCTGCGGAGTTTTCAAGTTCAGAAATCGGGAAATAATAGTTGCTTGTGAAAAAGATGGGCAACAGCAGGAACTTAATATCTTTCTCGACCGTGTTTTGTAAATCGCTATTCGACAGGTATTGTACGATGCACTTGCTGAAATACTTAAAAAACGGACGGTAGTCGTTTTCGTAGGCTAAACTGCGAATAGCTCTGATATATCTACTATTGTCTAACGATATATTTTCATATTCTTCAGTCAATATCCTTTCCATAAACTCCCAGTACATCGTCTTGACGGAATAATTGGGTATTTTCAGCGCATAATCAGTTGGGTCTGAATTGTCGACAGTCACCAATCCCATGTAAAAGAGAAGCGAAAAGAAGTTCTTGTCTTCGTGAATCAGTTCCATAGAAAACTGCTTGATAACAGTGCCGGGTATAGAATTGTTTTCAGCCAACTCTCTTATTTTTTGCTTGTTATCATGTTGGTTGAATAAATTTCTAAGCCTTCCATAGTCGGTCTTTAAATTATCATCAATGAAATATTTTATGTCTTTCCCGTTACTTTTAAGTTCTAAGAAGTAATATAAAATCATTGTAGAATTGAACAATTTATTTTCGGCTTTTTCATTAAACAGATAACCGTCGTACATTTGTTCCATATCAACTGTAATCAGCGATTTATCCAATTGGATTTGCTCCATCACCCATTCCACTTCTGCTTTTGTCAGCCCAAGAATTTCGTTATAGCGAGGTTGGAGCGACATATTATTCGATATATTGAAACCACTTGTAAGGTCGTCGAGCATGATTGGGGTGATACCTGTTACAAAAATCTTATCGACAACATTTTCTGAAGCTTTCTTCAAAGTCTCGTAGAAATCTCTTGTAATACTGTTTGCCCAAATACTCTCCCTGTAATTATATGCTCCCTCACTATTGTGGAGAGCCGGGGAGTGGCTTCCTTTTGCTATAACATCGTTGGCGAAATGGTCGTACTCATCGATGATTACGAAGGCTTTTTTGTTGTAATTTCTGATTAGTCTGAAAGCAAATTCTATTCTACATATAGATAGTTCTCTGTGCGTATGCTCTCAAAATTGGTGAGCGCATATGGGATTTTTTTTGGCTTAACCATAGCGTCTGTCTGTTTACGCATATAATGAGTTACAAAAATACATATTTAAATTCGCTATCCGCTATTTTCTTCGTGATTTTATACTTTTTTTTGCTGTTCATGCAAGTGTTGTACACCAACGTTCATTGCAAAGAGGTATTCCTGACGTGGCAATCTCATTTTCAATTTTCAATTATTGAAGCTCTAAATTCTCGACTCTTGACTCTCGACTCTCAATATCCCTGAAATGGATATCTACAATGCTTATGAAGAGGGTGACGGAGAATGCATAATTTATAAATTTTGATTTTATCCTTTACTTTTTTTTAAAAATAATTCAGGATTTGCTTACATAATTTATTATATTTGCAAAGTTATATAAACATGCTGTAACAGACTATAAAAATCTATTTATCAACAAAATAAATCAGCCGCATTATGCCAATAGAAAATCAATGTGCAAATTGTAATTCATTTATTCAAGAAAAAAATTTATGTATGAGAAACCAAACCATTATAATGTGGAATGGAGAGATTTGCGGTGTTTTTCAACACAGGTTGCAAAATGAATCTGCCTTAAAAGAATTACCTGATATGTATACGAATCCTGATTATGAGAGAAATTCCATAGCTTCAAATCAAAAAATTCGTGGATGGTTAAAACTTTTTCTGATATTAATTATCATTGGTTCTGTCATTGGTGTTATAACTTCATTGTTTGCCTCTATAGACAACTTTTATAATCCTGATTTTGGATATTCTTTTGCTGTTGCGGGGTATTGTGTTGATGTTTTATTGACGATTGGACTCATGGTATTAGCTATATATACGTTTTTTTCTTTTCACGATTTTAAACCAAACGCAGTAGGATTAGCTAAAGCATATGTAATTATTGTTTTTGCAACAAATATAGTGTTATTGATATCAGGGGATTATGAAGACAGTGGATTTGGCAGTTTCACACATTTGATTCGCTCTATCATTTGGGCTGCTGTTTGGCTGACTTTTTTATTTGTTTCTGTGCAAGTCAATACCTTATTTCCTAAAAAAGATAGAAGATTTTTAACACGAGACATATTGTTATTTGCGGCAATTATATTGCCCACCGTATTTTATCTTTCTGCAGCAGTAATATTATCCCTCTTTAGTCAATAGTTATAATTATATCTTATATCAAAGAATTTAATCAATTAGCAATTTAAACCAAGTATATCTACAAAAATATTAATTAATAAAATAACACTCACATGAAACACTACATCTATTCAACATTATTATGTTTTTCATCCTTATGCATTTTGCTGTCGGGATGCAACACACAAGCCGGAAGTGATAAACAAAAAAAAGCATCTGATAACATTGCATCTGATCAAATTTCAGAAATGGAACAGAAAATATTATTATCTGAGCCGGAGATAACAAAAATAAATATCGACCCTGACTCCAAAAGTCAAAGTTCGTTAGCTTTAAACGATATTATCGAATCGATTGAATATATTCCTTTAGAGACTAAAGATGAATGTGTTATCGGTACAATAAGCAGGAATTTCCATTTTGAAATTTCAGACAATTATATACTTACTCAATGTTCAAAGGTCGGTCGCTATTATCTTTTCAATCGCAAAGGTAGTTTCATAGCACATATAGGTAATATCGGAGAAGGTCCCGGTGAATATTTATTGACGGCAAAGCCATATTTTATAGATGAAAAAAACAAGCAAGTTGTATTATTTGCTATAAATCCTGATAGATATATTTACTATGATATGACAGGGAAACATATTAAATCAGTTCATTCTGATAATAAGGATATATCGGAAAGAACAGGGGGAAGGACAACAAAACTTTTTGATGAAGGTATGTTGCTAATGATTCCGAATCTTGGCGATGTTCCCTTCAGCTATACTATCTTGGATGATAATTTCAATACGGTTGCGCAACATATCAAGCCTGTACAATATACCAGAAATCCGAATTTTATGGTTTCAACAGGAGAGCCATTCTGCTATTATATATACGGAAACAAAATGCATGTCCGTAACAATAATCTTAATGATACATTGTATTTTTTCGCAAATTCTCAAAGAATTATCCCCAAATTTACAATCAATGCAGGTATTTACGAGGTAACGACAGACATGTTAACCGATGAGAATATTTTTAAAAGAAGTTATATTAATATGATATCTGCATTTGAGTCCAAAGATTATTTATTCATTAGATACACCTTTCAGCGTAAATCATATTTCTGTTATTATGATAAAAACCTGCAAAAACTTTTTCATATCGAATCAGAAACCGGCATATCGAATGATTTTGACGGAGGTTTAGACTTTTGGCCGCTTCAACAGTATAATAATGAATTGTACACATTTTATGATGCTTACTTATTTGAAGAAAATGCAGAAAAATCAAATAAAATACAACCCAAAGGGCCAAAAGGCGCCATAGATTTTATGAAAGAATTTAGCGGCAAAATTGACCCCGAAGATAATCCTGTTCTGGTTATCGCCAAATTAAAGAAATAAATGTAAATATTGTATCAGGACTTACAAAAATCTTATTTTATAATTGACGCCGATGGATAAAACATCCGGGTCTCTCCGATCCATTTCTTTATCATAGCGCAAAAAGAAATCTAAGTATGTTGTCCTGTTCAAGCGCCAAGTTACTCCACCCAGAAAACGCATTCTTGTTAAATAATATCCGGTTGTCATCGGGTCATTTAACATTGTTGAAAAGTCGCATGAAACATAAGGTTTCCAAGGAGAGCCCCAAATTGTATATGCAACTTCCAGCTTATTCTTCAAAATATATTTGGGATTAATATTATAGCTGTCAATATCTTCATCCCTATATGTACTCTGCAATCGTCCTCTCCAAGAAAAAGTAAACGGTTCGAAAACTTCTTTATATGACAGATTCAGATAAAACCTGTGCCTTGACTCAAATAAATAATCACTATTATACAAGTAGATAAAGGCATAATAAGCCCCGACCTTTGCTTTTTGATTGAGAAAACTATAGTTAAATCCGAGTGTAGTGACAGACCTGTCGAAGCCGATACGATTGTCTATAAGGCGTACTTCTTCTTCGAGCACTCCGGAAAATTTTCTCGACAGTTCTTTTTCCACTTCTATTGCCATCATTGTTCCCAATCGCGTCTCTTTATCGCTTTGGGACAAGACCGGCAAAGAAACGAGCATCAATAATGATGTGATGAACAGAAGTTTAAGAAAATCTGGTAATATTATCAATCGTATTAATTTCATTCGAATTTCCCTTATAGTATACTTTTACGTAAGCAACATCCCTTAAAAAATCAATATGCCCGATCTCCACTTTTGTTATAGCCAGACCGGTTCTTTCTTTAAGGTCGGCAAGTAATTCATCGTATCTCTCCGGTTTTATCAAAGCAATCTTTTCATACAAAACAATCTTATTTGATGTATGCTTTAATATTTTATTGCTTTCAAGAGCCCAAATAATTATGATAAAAAGAAGATTAGCGGCAAGAACAGTAAAATGCGGAACATCCATAGCCAATCCGTTGATAACCGAAATACCGATAATAACAAACAGATAGGTCATTTCCCTGATCTGTACCGTTTCCGTTCGGTAACGAATCATTCCGAAAATAGCAAAAAGGCCTAATGCGAACCCAATCTGCATGGGTATACTTTGCAGTAAGAATAACAGCAGAAATATGGTCACGCTAAATGCCATAAAAGTGAAGTAATAATCTTTCCTTCTGCTTTTTTTATAGTAGAAGTATTGAATAATAATCCAACATACCAATAAATTAAAAGCAAAACGAAGTAATAACATCCAAAAATTTACAGGATCGAAAACTTCCACGCCCATGAATGTAAGCCCTTTTTGAGCTAATGCTGCGGCATGCTCCGCTACTATTTGAGGATCATAATCAGATTGAGTCATAATGATCAAATTAGTTTATTTATTATTTTAGTCTTTTCTTTAAAACGATTGTATTTGCTTCCCGGATTAGTCAAAACGGTACCAATACAATACTTGCTGAAGGATGTTTGTTTTATTCTCAGTTCATTAAGAATATCCCTGAAATCCGATTGTTTCCAACCATCTTGTTTCAATTCCAAAATCATCAAATTACCAAGTTCCGCATCTATTTCGGTTCTGCAATTCCGGAAAGAAAGATTAATATCTATGGTGATTCGCTCGGTTGCCTTGTTATTGACAAATGTAATCCTGTTGAATTCATTCGTAAGAGACGGACGCAAATGTTCTATATCAAAGAGAGAATAACTGCTGAGAAAGTCTTTTTCATCATCCAACTCGTTGATTGACGTCAAATGAGACATCTCTACAGGCACTCGTTTTTTATTTGTTCTTCCCTTGTTATTTTTATTTTTAATTTCCAAAAAGGATATTTTCGAATTTAAATAAGAACGTATCCTTATCTTTTGACGATTAAGCTTCCCGTTTTGATGCATAGCGAACATACTCAATTCAGGAGTATCCAAGTACTGGGTACTGTAAGCGGCAAATCTTTTCCCGTCAACCTCCTGTACTTTGAATAGCGGAATCATTTTCAGTAAAAGATCCGGAAGTAATGACACGGAAGCTACATACTTGGAATCTACCCTGTCCATTAAACGGATGTTTTGCATCTCATCTAATGTGATAGGATTCATCTCCTTTAATATGGAATTTATTCGCGTTATCATTCGTTTTAAGAAAAAAAACGATTATCTCGTTATTTATTTGTATGAGTATTCGAAAACCTTTGTAGAATATAATTTTCCGTCCGGGTTATAATTATATTGGATCTTTTTTCTGCCGTTATCGAGGTATTCATATTTACGTATCCTGTACAGTTTATTCTTGTCGTTGTAAACATTTTCACGGATACACCTGCCTGTCTCATAGTCATATTCGAACGTAACCCGTTCACGCTGACCATAAACTGCGTACTCAATTTCTTCCAATTTATAGCCATTTTCATCCCAAACGGTATAATGGTCCATCCATTGCCTGTTTCCTTTTGCATCGGTATTCATCTCTTTCACGACAAGATTTTTGCGCTGATCCCTTTTCTCTTCGGGAGTTAGAAATGGCGTTTGTGACTGTACGGCTCGAGGCGTAGTTGATTTATTATCATCCTGAGCCAAACTTTTCATGAGACCGGAACCGCAAAACAGCAGTACAGGCAGTAATACTACGATTTTCTTCATTTTAATCTATATTATACAGATGTATTTACCTCATATACTTCCGGTATTTGATATATTTTACCGGTTTCTGTAATTATTACGGTTTGAATTATAAAACTAACAGCTTCAGTGTTTTTATCTTCCGTTTCAACGGCAATTTCATAAGTGCCGGGTAATAGTTTCTGAAAGAAAAACAATCCATCAACAACTCTTGCATTATCAAAAAAAGTAAATTCATCGGCATATTTAATATAAGCCCGCATACCTGTACCCGGTCCGGAATCACGGTATTCACCATTGTGATGATATGTTGTATGCACAACTCCCGTGATGATAGCAGTTCCATATGCTTTTCCTGTGTGTATGTATATTGGCTCAACCTTAGCAACTCCGCTGCCCACATTAACTTCCCGGTATACAGCTTCTCTTTTTCCATTTGCCGCTTCCGAATAAGCAAAGATGATATAATTCCCTTTCCTCAGGTAATCAAATCGATACAAGCCATTATTATCGGCCTCCGTATCTTCTCCGTAGAAAAAATCCGGATTTTCCCCAAAAATCAGATAGACATCCTCTTTGGCCGCAGGAAATGTGTCTTTTCTAAAAGACAAGTTGTCGTCATAATGTATAACATTATACACATAACCCTCTAAAGACGAGGAGCCTCCAAATCCTTCATCTTTATTGCAAGAATTAAATAAACAAATGCATAAAAAAAGGCAAGTAAATAATAGTGTCTGTTTCATTTTATATTAAATTCTATTTTATAATTTTACGAATACCGTACAAAAGTATTACATTTTTTTTAAATATACAGGATTAAAGCGTATATTAGTGTTTTTATAGATTTCTTTTTTTACGGTAAAAGTATAGTATGTTCCATTTTTCAAAAAATCTATTCAACGAATTCCTTTTTTTTATCAATGAAGATTACATTACATTTTTGTTAAATTATTTGGCATAGAGGTCATAATACCCTAACTTTATGCCGCTAATATTTAATAATGTAGATATGAACATTGAAAAGATATTTATTCCCGGCAATTATCCTGACCTGCTACGTAGAATAGAGCTGACATCTGCCGATATATTAAAAATTATCAACCCTTTCAAAATAATTTTTCCTCAAATAAGAAACGACACTGTCGAACAGAAGATTAAATTCCCATTTTTTGTTGAAGCGTTCTACACTTATATCATTAAGAACAATACCATTCCTACTCAAGAAGTTTTTTTTGGATACTATTTTTTATTAAACGAATCGTTTTTTAAAGAAAAACAATTTGATTCAACAATCCTTGAAGGACTTGAAGCACGGGTGAACAGAACTTACCCATCACTTGTCAGAGATATACATTTCAACAAATTTATCAACGAAAATCTTCATGGAACAAATATCATTTACAATATAAATTTGGATGTAGAAGAGGGAATTGATTCAATAATAGAAAAAGGCTCTACTTTCTATGCCTTGAACTTTTTTACGGATACAGATCGGGCTAAAAAAGCAAGTCGTAAGAAACGGTTCAGGCACACACCTTTTCAAAACGTAACATATATACAATTACCTCTTAATTTAAAAAACAGTTTGAAATGCGGAGATTTTTCTCTGTATGGAAACCCTGAGTTTTTAACTCTCAAAAAAGAAATTGGTTTATAACATAAATGCGTTATGGCATCATTTATTGACATCTAATAATTTCAGTAGTGATTTACTGTGTTAATTATCTGTAATTGCTTGTAGTTATAGTTTTTTCTATTTTTCTTTGTGATATTACATTTAAAAAAATTAAGAAATTTCTTACTCATGAAAGACATTATATTGTATTACTTTGAAAAGTTCTTTATTAACATCAAGGAATATTCAACTATCAATTATTCTTTCTTTCTTGCAACATTAATCTTATTGTCGGGATGCCTGACAGAAAAAAATCAAGATGCGGATAATGATTATTATACAATTGATTTTGAGCAATGTGTTGAAAAAGAACAACAGATGCTTTTATCTGAGATTGCCGATTCGGTTGAATACCTTGAATTGAAAACACCTGAAGATATCATTATAAATTACATCACCAGAATAATACCCTTTAATGAAGGATTTATTATTTGTGGAAGCGATAGGTCGATAGGAATTGAGGCATATCAATTCCGAAGAGACGGGCAGTTTGTAAGAAAAATTAAAGGCACAGGGCGAGGTCTCGGTGAATATATTGGCGCTAATGACATTGAGATTGACAAAAAAAACAAAGAAATAATTATTATGGATTTTAATATGATATATTTTTTTGATTTTAACGGAAATTTCCTTCGCAGTATGAAATCATCAAGTTATAAAATTGGTCTTTCCGATTCAATCCTATGGATTTGTAAAGAGCCAAGACTTGAAGAAAAGTATATTGCTACAGCTATATCTCTTAACAAAAACTACGATACAGTTGCAACTATATCCAATCCTTTTTATGAGTTTAAAAATCTTGATACAGGAAATAAATACTATTTAAATTCACGTCCTGCTTTTTATAATTATAAAGCATTATTATATTTTAAACCTAATGATTCTTATGATACATTGTGGCAAATATCAGGAACAAATAAAGAACTTTATGCCGTCTTAAATATGGGGAAATACAAATTGCCAATTGAAAAGGAGTCTTGGTATTCACATGTCGATTTCGAAAGATCAGCTTATAACTATTGGTGTATAAATGTAAGCGTTGAAGATGATCGTTATTTTTTTCTTAGATCCGATACCAGAAACCCTTTAAA
>JGI994J12354_10002980_pt1 | contig 16118 bp, 16 predicted proteins | sample IntmicLarv3ML3BL_FD_12354 | JGI IMG/M metagenome (IMG submission 12354) | reverse complement strand
GCTAGACTAGAACATTGGGTGATTTCTGATGATTTTGAGTAAAGAATGGTGCATATCATCACAGCGATGATTAAACCTAAATTCGCATTCTTTCAGATGCAAATAGAAATGCGATTTCGGTATGCCATGAAACTTAGTCAGGCGTATCTTTGAAAAGCCCCAAAACTCCTCGATTCCATTAATGTGCGTTGTGCTCCGTTCGCAAATTCTCCCTGCCCATGATCCACACGAAAACGTTTTTCATAGCCAACATCCACTAGACCATCATAACCCCACGCCAAGCATCCGAATGTATAATCGAATCAATGGAAACATGGCCTCGGATGATGGTTTGTAACGTCTTAGACGCACAATCAGGCACAATTTCTGTATACACCTTTCCATCCCGTTTAAACAAACCAAAGACAATAGTCTTGCCAGCAGCGCCACGTCCGCGCTTGCCCGGCCTGCGGGCGCCAAAAAAACTTTCGTCAACTTCTATCTGCCCGCTCATTGGCGATGTCTGTTCGCAATATGCAGCAATGCATTGGCGAATACCCCTCAGATAACGGTTGATGGTGTTTCGGTTCAGACCACTCAGCTCTGCTATTTGATTGGCATCTAAATCCAGGCAAAACAGCTTTACAATCTGTCTGAATTTCGCCTCTGAAGTTTTTGAACGATTCGCATACTTGTTTTTTGTTGTCATACCTAGAATATATCACCTTTCTGGTGTTCCATTCTAGGCTAGGCCCAAAAGAAAAAACCGTGAAATTCGTCCCTTATATCCGTCTTTTCTCCCTACAGATGAAAGAACCTCAAAAAGCGGAATTGAACAAACAAAAATGGACGTTAAAACAGTTATTCTTTATGGGCTGAGCTAGCCTGTGCTTTATGGTATTAAATGGGCTATCATCTTATCCGCAACCTCGTCAATTCCAATCTCCGTCATACATCTGGCATTGATAGGACAAGGCGGCGTTGTTCCAAATATGGTGCAAGGAGAGCATGGCAGGTTTTTATTGATCACTGTGTGGTTATCGCCCTTGGGAGCCCACTTCATCGCCCTGCCCGGCCCGAACAACGAAACCGTGGAAACACCCAGACCAACCGCAAGATGCAAAACGCCAGAATCGCCGCTTATCAGTAATTGACTTTTTTGCAGAACCGCCGCAGTCTCAATCAGGGAAGTAACCCCGGCCAAGTTTAATCCCATGCCACCAGAAACTATTTCGTCTCCCTGCGCTTTATCTTCTTTTCCGCCCACCACAACCACCGCATATCCTACGGCTCGCGCGCGTTCCGCAAGCGCGTGAAATCGCTTCGCGCCCCAGCGTCGTTCAGGAATACTGGCTCCGGGAAAGATAACCACAAACGGATTGTCAGCAAGAGGTTTCAGCCGCTCGCAAGCGTTGACAACAGCGTTTTGCGGAGGCCTCAGGAATGGCATTTCCGGTTCGCTCGCATTAATCCGCAAAGGCTCCAACAACCTCAAAAAACTCGCCGCTTCGTAATCGTCATGGGAATAGTAAATCGCGTGGGAAAAAAGACGCTCCCGCTCATTGGCGGCAAAGCCTATAAGTGTTTTTGGACGGCACAACCTAGCTATTACCGCAGAAAGGCGATGCCATTGCTCCGTATCAATCACCAGATCATAGCGCGCGAAAACAGCCGACCGAAATTCGGAGAACACATTATAACGGAAAACGTTTTCGATACCAGGACAGAGAGCAAAGATGGCCGCATTGCGGCGTTCGGCAAGAATGGTAACATGAGCGTGCGGATAGGTTTTCATAAGAGCGACAAGGGTCGGAATAAGCAGGACCGCATCGCCGATACCGCCTGGACGGATGACGAGAACGGAGGTTGGATGTTCAGGTTTTGATGGCGAAAGAGGGATACAGCGTGCAAGAGGTACGGCGACGCGTCCCACGGAAGCGTCAATCGCCTTAAGAGTTCGAATCCGGTTCACCGGTTCATCCCGCCGTTGATAGTTGGCTCATTCCCGTCCGCAAGCAATCTATCAACGATCTCCACTCCTTGCATGAAAGAATGATCCATATTGCCCACCTCATACTTCCAGGCTCCGAAGCGTCCGCGGGAATAAATCCCTTTGCTTTCCAGCCAGGGCTGTATAACGGCAAGCGCCCAATCGCGTTCCAGAGTCGGAACAGGATAGGAATAGGGAATGTCGATCAGGTAACGGCTGATAATACGACCGCTTTCTTCTTTTGAAATCATGCCACTGTTTAATAGTCCCCGGATCGTGTCATTGATGATCCGATCCTTGTCCACCGGTTTGTGCGAAGAATAGGTCGTTTCGCACATAAGAGAGAAATAATTATCGGTATCCCCATTGGGAACATTATTAGGCGAATAGTTGAAAAAATTGGTGACTCGGTAAAAAGGAGTCGTTGACTCCGGGAAATACATCCAACAGGCAGAATCCTTACGTCGTCCCTCAAAGCCCAGACCCACGATAAGCCCGCTATTACTTGTAAGTTTTTTGGCTGCCCCCAGTATTGCGTTCGGAGCAAGCGTACATTTTTGGACGAAAACGTCCAGCGGAGTTGTATTGATCAAGACGTCATAGCGCTCCGACCTGCCATTGGCAAAGGTAACCAAACGTTCCTCCGGATTCACAGACACCAGATCATGACCAAAACAAATATGATCGCCAAAAGGTCTGGCAATTCCTTGGAAAATCGCTCCGGTACCGCCTTTCGCCGGAAATTTAAAACAATTGTTGGGTCCCCAGCTTACATCATCTCGTCCTTCGGCGATATTTTTCTCAATCCTCTCCGGATCAACTACGCTCACCCGCTCCCCCAGCCACTCTTTACCCATGGTTTTCAGGGGAACGCCCCAAACCTTTTTATTGTATGGCTCCATAAAATAACGGACAATACCGTCGCCAAACACCGCGTCCATCCACTCTTTAAAATTGCGAGCATCCGCAGGAGAGCCCCTTTTTGCTCGAAGACCGCCAATGCAATCCTGCAAAGCGTCTGGCGGTAGGTAACGGATGTTATTCTGAAACGGATACGGAACCCAGCCGTTCATGATCCTTATCTGACATTCGCGCATGTGGCTGAAGTAATCCCCGCGCAACGCCTCCTCAACCGCATGATCAAAATACTCATAGTGGGAAAAAAGCACATGGCCCCCAATGTCCCATCTGAATCCCTTGTTGTCCATAAACGAGGCGGAAAGTCCGCCAACGTGGTCACAGCGTTCAAAAATACGCCAATCAGCGTATCCTATTTTGTTGAGATGATAGGCCGCGCCAAGACCAGTCGGTCCCGCGCCGAGGATAAAAATATTCATAATAATAATCCGCGTTTGATAGATGACATCAGTTTTTTATCTCAAATACGCTGCCAGTGGTGTCCAGCGCAAGAGCTTTAACAAACTCTCCGGCGACATAATCGGGATCAAGGAGAGTTGTGGGATTTTCAGCTCCAAAATTGCGAAAACGCAGCGGCGTATTGACCCGACCTGGACTTGCGATATTAACCCGTATATTCCAAGGCGCAAGTTCCTCGGCCAAAGCTTGACAGAAATTAACCAAAGCCGCTTTTGAACTACTATACGCCGAATATCCTTCCCGGCCCCGCGTATAGGAACTTGATCCCACAAAAAGAATGCTTCCGCTTTTCTGCTTTTTAAATAAGGGAATCAGCGCGTTGGCAAGGTTGAAATTGCCAGTTACGTTGATATCGTAAATATAGTGCCACTCATCCGTAGTCATATATTCCACATTTTTTCTGATTAAATCGCCGGAGCAGTTGATCACATAATCAATCCTGCCCGTAGAGGAAGTAACGTAATTCACCATATGGGTAACCGACGTATGATCCCTGACATCTGCAGATGGATGTGTAGAACGGCTAAAAATAAAAATACGATCCGAATACCGATGAAGTTGTTCAACCAGCTTTAGACCAATTCCGCTTGTTCCTCCTATAACTACGAAAACCTTTCCATTAAGAACATCATACTCGGTTTCTCCGGTGATTTCCCGGGTTCTGAGTTGAAACAACTTGTCCGCTATATGCAGGTCGAGCGGATAAGTAATCTTTATGTTTTGTTCGTCGCCCTGTGTTACGAATACTTTTTCGCCCATACGTAGCACAAGCGCGCAGTCGTCCGTAGAGTTTTCAACGCTGTCATTTAGAGCCTGTTCGTGGGCTTTCCGGATCAACTTGTAATCAAAAGCTTGGGGGGTCTGGCCGCGCCTCAGAGCCGAACGTTCGGGGATGAAGCGTATAAAAGCGTCTCGATCTACTTCCACAATAGTATCTGCTGTGGGGATAACAGTATCCACCGCTTTGTGCTTTATTACCGCATCTATCATGTCTTCCAATACACGCTGACTCAAGAAAGGACGAACGGCGTCATGAGTCATAATATAATCCGTGTTCTCTCCACAACATTCTATGCCAATGCGCGAAGATTCTTGCCTAGTTTCACCGCCGGCTACAACTTTATGGACTTTGTCCAAATCATATTGGTGAACATACTCCCAAACCTGTTCTATGTATTGTTCACGAGTTACAACCACAACTCCGGATATGCGCGAACACGTCTGAAAAACCTTGAGAGTGTGTACAAGAATGGGCAGACCGGCCAGTTTCACAAACTGTTTAGGCGTATTATCGTTAAAACGGGATCCGGCCCCCGAGGCGAGAATAATCGCTTTTATATCAGGCATGTTTTTCCGAACCTTTCGCTCTGAATAATGACACGAGAAACATAACGTTGAGAGCACCCAGCAGCAACACTGCCAGGACGTTGGCAACGACAAGGCATGCCCCTACACGATTTAAAAGCGGGCCGACAACGAAGACAAGCGCGTCAAGCTCAATATCGTGATAGTACGACATTATGTTTCGATCTTCGGTTTTTCTGAACCACCAAGCAAGTATTCCGTTTCCAGACGCAGAACGCGCAAAATCCACACCCAAAACTTTGGAACCCGCAAGCTTTGCCAATCCCTTTTCCTGCGCCCACCTGGTAAAAAGAATCAGATTATTAAGCCCAAAATAAACAAACAAAAGCCAAACAACAGTGAGGTTTGCGTGCGTTTTATACTGCCCATACGCCAGAGCCGCGGCAACAATGAAAATGCGCCAGCGATCCAGCATTGGGTCCAAATACGCGCCAAGCGGACTGCCAAGTTTTTTCACCCGTGCCACTGTTCCGTCGACACAATCAAAGAGATAGTTTATTTCAAAGAAAAGCGCACCGAGAAGCAGTCCGGTATACGTCCCTACGCCATAAAAATATGCGGCGAATGGGATAAACATAAACGCGCCAATAGTGATTTCGTTGGGAGTGAGGTTGGTGCGGTTGATTACAAAAAGAGACAGCCTGCGGACAAAGGGAAGAATGAACACCATCGCCCACCAAGATTTCCTCTGAAGAGCTTTTTCAATATCCTGTGGCGTTGCCAGCTGAAGATTCACATCAATACCGCCTCATTGCAAAGATTGACGAACTGCCCTGCATATTGTGTCTTGATATTCTAGTGCGTACGCATTCTTGGCTACTGCCCGCGCAAAATTTCGCTCGCCCTGTTTATCATCCAGCGGTAACTTTTTCCCGCCGTAACGCAGTAGCTAAATAGGGAAAACATCACACGCCACCTGATTTTAATGCAGTTTTTATGCGCGCAAGGGCGATAATATTTTGCTAGGAAAGAACGGACTTCCTGTTTGTCAATATCTCTGTTGAACAACAGAAAATGATTTATCCCCTCGGTAACCATATAATAACAAAAAGCCGATTTTGCCGTATCACTCGCGCCGATACCGTCAAGATACTCTTTGATCCATAAGCGGCATATGACATATGGATGCTCAAGTATAGAATGATAATCTGTATACTTCGTCGTAGTTATGCCTCTTGCGTGATCATAATTATAAATTATTCTGTTAGTTATTTGCAGTTTGTTCTTTTTTAGTTTTGAAAATACCTGCGCGTTCACCATCGCATCCTCACCTATGTTCACCCGCGGCACAAAATAATTATCAAACAAACGCTTTTTGTATAGTTTTCCCACCAAGTTCCTGCAGCGGTATAAAAAAAAATACTCTAAAGCCTCATGATTTTGCGTAATTTCAGGATAAATTGTCAATTCTTCGCGTCTTTTGAATATATCCCTGATCCCGCCCATAACCACATCGGCGTTTGTTTCCAGTTGTTTTTCATACAACACATGCAGCGCATCGGACTCAATCCAATCATCGCTGTCCAGATGAAATACCAACCGCCCCTTGGCAGCGTCAAGTCCTGTTTTTCGAGCGGCAGGTAATCCAGCATTCTGGGGTTTATGTATTACCCTAAAGCGCCCGTCGCTTGCCGCATGCTCATCGCATATTATTCCGCATCCATCAGGCGAGCCATCTTCCACAAGGACGCACTCCCAATCGACGAAGGTTTGCGCCAACACGCTGTCCAGACAGCGACGCAGATATGGCTCCACATTATATACGGGAATTATGACAGAAATCAGCGGCATGTTTAGGTCTGGCGTCAGCCCACAATCTTTTGATGACTCTTTTTATGTTTTATAAGACACCTGACAACAAAAGCAGCCTGGTGTTTCAGATCAATCCGCGCATGGCGGGCCAGCTTGGACTCACGAAACCGTCTCCAGACGGTCATTCCAAGAGCGCTCGCGTTGAAGCATGTCTCCCACCAAAAATTCCCCAATATTTCCAGAAAAGCGGCGTCCTGATATTGCTTTGTCACTCTATTGGCGGATAATAATTTCATAAGCCATCCCTCGACGTCATCGATAAAAGCGAGCGAAGCCTCTGGTCGTCTGTGAGCTATGCGAATATGAAGATCAAGTTCTTCGGACGAAGGAGCAACTTCCAGCATCTTAAACAAACTCAATCGGACATTGTCGGAGTTTGCGCGTTGAATATCACGGAAAGCGCTTGAGATCTGTCCTTTATGCCTGCGGTATTTAAGCAACACTTCTGGTACATTCGCCATTTTTAGGGTATGCGATATCCTGCTCCACAAATCATAATCCTCGGTGTGTATGTAACTCTCTCTGTAAAAAAGATTATTCTCAACAATCTGCTTTCGTCTGAGCATGACTCCAGGATGGGCAAACGGACTACCAAAAAGCATCCATGAACGGATCAGGTCATCTTTCAGGGGATATCTTCCTATACGAGCCTTGCCACCACCCCCAAAGGTCTGCGTAAAACAACCGCATACGACCACGTCGGGGTTGGATTCCATAAAATTAAACTGACACTCTAAGCGACGAGGAAGACTTAAATCATCGCAATCCATTCTTGCCACATAATCACCGCGAGCCAGCTTTAAACCACGGTTCAACGAATAAATCAAACCCTTGTTTTTTTCGTTAGATATGAGACGAATCCTCGGATCGACATATCGATTAAGGATCGCCGCGCTGTCATCGGTTGAACCATCGTCCACGATCAAAAACTCAAAATCCTTGACGCTCTGATCAAGAATACTGTCCACTGACTCGACCAAATAACGTTCGCCGTTAAAAACCGGCATTAAAACCGTTATTTTTGGTGTGTGCGCGCTAGTCATTGGCTATGTATACTGAAAACCCTGTTTTTTAAATAGCGACGCGACAACGCCTAAGAAAAAACCTATCCCAAAACGCCCCATTTCACGATTACGTCTGCCAGGCAGAAGAAAGAGCGGCGCGTGTCGCGAGCAATTCAGAATGCACACAAGCCATATCATGCTAGAATAGCGTTTTCTCAAGCCAGAAAATGACATTCCCACCGCCATGGGTTTACGAAAATTCGGAACTAGAAGCGGAGGGTGTCGATATTCAAGATCGGGGCACGTAATCCCCCGCTTGCCAGCCAGAAAAAAACGAATAACAAACTCTACGTCCTCCTGGCCGATGAAATCACTCATAAAACCGCCCAGCTCGGCAAGCGCGGATCTCCGATACGCCGTGCACCTGCTGGTCATGAAGTACGGATCATGGTAATCATAACGCCCCGATATCAACGAATAAGAAGCATAACCATGCGGTATCAGAGCATCAGCATTCGGATTTTGTTCAAAAAAGCTAATCAGACGGGACAAAAAATAATTACCGCACAGCAGCGTATCATCATCCAAAAAAAGTACATACCTACCACGCGAGCGAGCCAACGCAAAATTGCGAGAATACCCCATCTGACCGTACTGTTTATCCAGCGGCAAATAACGGATCGGCAAGATTCGAGAAAAACGTTCGGCAGTCTTGCGACCATCTTCCGTGCCGCCACGATCTTCAACAAGCAATACCTCAAAAGATTCGCGGGGAAGATCTTGCTCCGCGAGCGAGAACAGAATTCCCTCAAGCAAATCGATACGCCCGAAAAAATTGATCACGCAGGAGAGCACAACTCCATCCGGTTCATCGGGCACAAGGCAATCACCGCGTAGATCAAATGGAAACATCTTATATAGACCGCGAAGAACAAACTCACGCATTAGTCAACTCCAACGCCTACTTGTTGTAAATTCCCCACCCCAGCAGAGCCACCCACATAATCCCGATGATAAATAACGCGGGATCCCTCGTGAGCGAGGCTGTAGGATCTCCATCCGCGCCAGCATGAATTCTGAATATATAACGAAGGAGTCCAAAACAGCAGAGCGGCACTGTGTAAATAAGCGGAAATGCCGGGTTGGAAATCACATACATTGTATAAGTAACAAGAACCGCAGCCGCGGTAATATTCATGATATCTTCAAGAAATTTTCCGCGATAATCGTCCAGAGCCTTACGATGACTCGCGGCCATGGTTCCCAAGGTGTATTTTTCGCTGAAACGTTTGCCTGCGCTCAGAAAAAGCGACAAGAGAAAAACACTCAGAAAGAGCCAGTGAGACACCTCTATCCCGAAAACCTCGCCTCCGGCCAGAAGACGAATCAGAAATCCTGCCGAGACACAAAAAATATCAACTAAAACAATATCTTTAAGCCAAAGCGTATAAGCGACGGAAATGACAACATACGCCATCAAATAAATAAAAAACGGCAAAGCTACGTACAGGAGTGTCGCAGAGGAGAAGATCACGCAGGCAATACCCAAAACGGAAGCAGACACAGGCGTTATTAAACCGGATGGTAAAGGGCGAAGACTCTTTTTGGGGTGACTCCTGTCAGACTCCATGTCGCATAGATCATTGAGGATATAAATAGCGCTGGAGATTAGGCAAAACGCCACAAACGGCAAGATGCCCTTTTTCAAGATTCCCGGTTGCAGCATCGTGCCTCCCAGGAAAGGTGGGAAAAAAAGCATCAGATTTTTGATCCACTGCCGGGGACGCAGCAGTATGAAGTATGGAATCAAAACGCAGACATCCTTTTCACGCCATATTTTATGACGTTCTCTTTTCAAGGGATATGGAGCGCGCGTATCAAAGCGGGATTATACGTTACGCTTCGCCAAAAGCAACCTTCCCTCCAGATCATCTATGAATTGACGGGCTGAGCGGCCATTTCGCCTAGCGGTGGACATACACCACTTCAAAGCCTTGTCGCACAGTTCCTTATCGGATATTTCAAGTTTCCTCTGAGCGGCATAGCGTCGCGCCACCGCTAGAAATTCATTCTGATCAAATTTGTAAAAACCAAACGAAAGGCCAAATCGATCCGCAAGCGCCAGTTTTTCGCCCTCGGCCTCCTCCGGATGAATTTCGTCGTCTCCTTTTGTGTCCCGAATCTTTTCCGGCATAAGATGGCGGCGGTTTGAAGTGGCATAGATCAGAATATTCGACGGACGTTCTTCGATATCCCCATCCAGCAGAGTTTTCAGGGCGCGGAAATCTCCCTCTCCTTCGTCGAAAGAAAGATCATCACAAAAAAGAATAAAATAAAAGGGAAGGTAATGACATGATATCCCAACGCTTAAGTTCCACTATTCTTAAGCCCAAAGGAGCGAAGGGTTTCAGCAATCCCTTAATCAAAGATGACTTACCGCAGCCGCGCTCTCCCCATAGGAGCACATTGTTGGCCGGAAATCCCGCAACAAACTGAGAAGTATTGCGAAGTACTTCGTCCCGGATATAGTCAACCCCGACCAATTCGTCTAGATCGAAATAGTGCGGATGGGAGACCGGACTCAAATATCCAGACCCATTCTCGCGTTCCCAACGAAAAGCGACAAATTGCGCAAAATCTGGTTTTTCTTGGTGTCGCGGCGTGAGACGATCAATTAGACGCTCGGTCTTATCCAGCAAGACTTCTATTCTATCAAAGCAAAGATATGCGTTCTGGCGCATCATTTCAGATTTGGCCTTTGAGCGGACATTCCGCTTCCCATGCAATGTATTCGTCATTTTTTATCGCAAGAAAACGTTCAAGACGTTGAGAATAATAAACCGTCTGAGCGGACTCTTCTTCAATCATGGCCAAGTCTTCCCCGTCGATAAAACGCTGAATTCTTAAAAAACTATAAAATTCTCGAATTGCCAACAGGTGACGTTCTATCAGTGGCATATCGGGATCAAGCGTGCGAGTTATAAGCCAAGTGGCCGCAAAACGCTTTACAATTCCAGAAGTAGGTCTCACAATATTCATTCTGGCAAAATCGATCAGATAATCCCGAAGATAAAAATCAGCGCAAAACGCCAAATCCGATACAAACTGGGGAGTTTCTCCTCTGTCGAGAAGATGCGCGCAGAAACGTTTCAACAATGCGCGACACCGCTCGTCGGCTCTCAGCTCTTCCTCAAGCGTTTCAAAATCAAAATCACTGTGTTCAAATGCAATCTCGGGAAAACATTTTTCCGTCATACAACATATTCCTTGTTAGGCCGGATTCAAATCCAGCAATTTGTGATGGACGAACAATCCATTTTTTTGAATTAGTGTATCGTCAAACCATATTTCTCCGCCATCTGCTAAAAGTTTCACCAAATCCCAGTGTACAGCCGAACGATTGCCATTGTCGCATTCGTCATAGCTCTGTCCGGGGGTTAAATGAATGGAACCGAATATTTTTTCATCAAAAAGAATATTACGCATCGGGCGTTGAATTCCCGGGTTAACGCCCAAGGCAAACTCGCCTATGTATCTAGCTCCGTCATCCGTATCAAGAATCTTATTCAAAGCCTCGGTCATTCCAGCTTCCGCTGTGGCTTTGATAATCTTACCTTTTCGAAATTCAAAACGAACTCCGTTAAATTCCCTGCCCTGATATATGCTGGGGCAATTATAAGTTATGTATCCTTCCGCCGAATCTTTAACCGGGGCCGTGAACACCTCCCCGTCAGGCATGTTAAACCGGCCGTCGCATTTGATTCCGGGCAGTCCTTTGATACTGAATGTGATATCCGTATCAGGAGCAACTATTCGAACTTTGTCAGTTTGATCAATCAGTTTTTTTAGTTTATTTTGTTTACGCGATTCTACAGCCCAGTCTCTACAACAAGCCGAGAAAAGATAATCCTCATATTCGTCAAGACTCATTTGGGCATCTTGGGCCGCGGCATGGGTCGGATAGCGGGTAACAACCCAACGGGTATGTTTAACACGCTGATCAATCAGCGGTCTTGTAACCTTCTGACGAGCAACCACAGCTTCTTGGCGGGCATTTGCCATCACCATAGAGTTATCACCGGCCGCAATTCCAATGTAGACTGTCAACATCTTATAAAAATCCATCTTGTGCTGGGGAAAGCGATCAAGTTGCCGTCTATTGGCCGTATTAAAAAAAACAAGCTCTATTTCCGGAACGGAAAAGGCGTACTCGACATATTGAGCGCCACGCTCCAGACAAAGCGAGTATAACTCTTTCACCAATGGAGCGGCTTCAAAGCCAGCTGAATTAATAAAAACTACGTCATTTTTACCAACCCTGGTTGAATAATCAACGAGTATTTGGGCAAAATGGGATATTCGTGGATCTTTCACTTAAATACACTATCCTTTCTTAATCATATTCACAGGCTAGGGCGGACGTGTGTCGACAATAAAAAAAGAGAAAAAGCTTCGGACAGAAGTATTATTTCTTCTTGTTTTCATTTTTTTTTGTTAGCATGCCGTATCAATGCTTAAATTACAAGAATTTACATGAACACACGTAAAATTGAAACCAAAATCATAAACCCTCTGATGGGAACGCAAATCCCGTTGCCAGAGTACGCCACAACCGGAGCGGCGGCCATGGATTTGCGCGCCTGCATTCATGAGCCAATAACGATTAATCCCGGCGAAACCGTAACAGCGCCAAGCGGTATTGCCATAGCTATTCATGACCCGGAACTTGTCGCCTTAATAGCGCCTCGTTCCGGCCTTGCGCTTCGCCATGGCATCGTGCTGGCCAACGGCATTGGCGTCATTGATTCGGATTATCAAGGCGAGATCCTGATGGCTGTTCGTAATCAGGGAAAAACCGCATATACCATTGAGCCAGGAGAAAGAATTTGCCAAATTCTGTTTATGCCAATTGCGCGAGTTATTCTGGAGTGTGTTGATGAATTCAGCGCAAATAGTAAGCGAGGAACAGGAGGGTTTGGCCATACCGGAAAAAACTAAAAAACGCTTCGGAGCGGACGCAATGAAGATTACACCTACCCATATCCCAGATATACTTATCCTTGAGCCAACTGTTTTTGGAGATGAGCGGGGGTTCTTTTTCGAGAGTTATAACGAACGGATCTGGCGCAAACTTACTGGTCTTAATATTAGCTTCGTACAGCAAAATCATTCTCGGTCATTCTCTGGAGTATTACGAGGCCTTCATTACCAGATTAATAAACCGCAGGGCAAGCTGGTTAGAGTTATCGTGGGAGAAATTTATGATGTCGTAGTAGATATCCGCCGTAGTTCTACAACATTCGGGCAATGGTTCGGAATGAGGCTTTCAGCGGCAAACAAAAAACAACTATGGATTCCTGCTGGTTTTGCTCATGGATTTCTCGTTATCTCGGACAGCGCGGAAGTTCTTTACATGACGACTGATTTTTGGTATCAGCGCCACGAACGTTGTATTAAATGGAATGATCCCGACTTGAACATTGATTGGCCTTTGTCTCAACCACCTATTCTCTCTGATAAAGATCAGAGAGGCACGGCCTTCAATGAGGCAGAATTGTTTACCTGACGCGGATTAGATTTTTTCGTGATTTTATGAACGAGTCGTGTTTCAAAAATATTACTCGTAATTGATAGATTACGAAGGACAAAACTTCCGGTTGTTCTGTTCGGTTTATCTTCAAGTCTGTTTCCAGTTGGATATCTTATCCAACCTTGCAGACAAATATACCTCCAAACTCTATAGCTATGGATTATTAGTAAAAACGAAAGTAATGGGATACGCATCTTTTCAATAATATATTTCAAGCATTAGTTCTGGGCTATTATGAACGAAAAACAAGAGCTGGTGGAAATACAACAAGAAAAAGGGTCAAATTTGACCCTTTTTCTTGTTGATGTATCAATTAAATGATTCGCTTTATGAAATAATTGTTATTTTTTATTAATTATTGAGTTTTTTCCTATTCCAATATCCGGGGTGTGATAAACACCAACAATTCTGTTTTAACCTTCGTTCTGTTGTTTGATTTAAATAACCTGCCTAAAACCGGTATATCCATAAGGAACGGTACTCCTGCGTCAGAGCTGGTGTCACTGTCCTGGTAAATTCCGCCGATAACTACGGTTTCGCCATTTTTAAGAAGCATTTCTGTTTTTGCCTGCTTTTTATTGATAGCGGGAGCGGTGCCTGTGCCCGTACCCACTATGTCGCCCATTGAATCATTTTTGGCGTCAATTTCCATAGTTAAAGTTCCATCCTGATTTATATGCGGAGTTACTTCAAGCGACAAAGCGGCTTCTACAAACTGTGTTTCAACTTTATCGGATGTCGCGGATATATAGGGTATCTGCTGTCCTTGGGTGATTTTTGCCGACTTGTGATTTAATGTGGCGATTTTGGGGCTGGAAACTATTTTAATGAGACCGGCTGTCGCCGCAGCGCTAAGGCGTACGCTGAGAGCCACGTCACCCAACGCGCCAAATGTTATACCCAAATCCCCGCCGGGACTGACCCCTACGCCAGATGCTGGTGGAGGACTTGTAATTCCCCCAAAACCAGTGTCAAGGCCAGTGATGCCAAAAAGAGATGATGTTGGATTATTGTAGTGTACCCCCCAGTTAACGCCCAGACTTTGCGTAAAATTGCTCTCCGCTTCCACAATACGGGCTTCAATCATAACCTGTTTTTCTGGGGTATCCAATTCTTTTATAAGATCCCTCATCACTCTGATTGACTGAGGAATGTCATAAACTATAATCTTGTTCGTGCGTTCATCCATGACGATTGAAGCGTCAATGTCTTTTGTTAGCATTTTTGTAAGTACTTTATCGAACAGTTCTTTGCTGTTAGCATAACTTAGAGTGAATATTTCTGTTTCCAGCGGAGTAGATTTATCCAGAGCCTTTCTCATCTCCCTTTCTTCATCGGCCTGTGATTTAAATTTACCTTTTGCCTTTACTATTAAGACATTTCCCTCTTCGCGCGCATCAAGACCTTTGGTGTCAAGAATAACATCCAAAGCCTGATCCCAGGGAACATTGACCAGCTTTATACTAATGGTACCGGTGACATCGTCTCCCAACACAAAATTTTTGTTACTTACTTCAGATAGAAGCTGGAAGATTTTACGCACTTCCGCATCAGCAAACTCAAGGGTTACTCGCCGTCCCGTATATTCCTTCTTTTTCAGTGTAACTGGAGCCGCCGCGCGACCTTTATTCTGAGGCTGAGTTAGTTCAGACTTCAACTTGTCATCGCCAGCATACGCTGGTAGCGGTGTGGGGTCAGAACTGGGTTTTGTTGGTTTGGGATCTTTGAAATCAATATAAAACACATCTCCTTCTTGACGATATTCATAGGGGACTGTCTTGCGCATTGCAATCCTGATTCTTGTTTCTTTACCAGTGGGCGAAGTAACAAAAAACGGTGTAATTCTTAGTACTGGAGAAGTAAAACTTTTGGTTTCAAGAGAACGTTGTAACCGTTTGGGAAGCGTGGCGTTTTTGACAGATAATGTCAGAAAACCGGGTGATTTAACAGGAGGTTCAATAACAGGTGACCCCACAGTTTTTACCATGATTCTTGAAATATCATTAATTACTTGAAAATCAATCATCTCAATGCGCGTTGCGGCATTTTGCGATCCAGTTGCTTCTGATGTTTGATTGTCAAATGATGAACCCGCAGAACCATCAAACGAGACAGCAATCCCGCCTGTGGATTTCACAGCGCCGGGTTTTGTAAACTTTCCAGACGCGGACTGAAAGACTATGCGGACTTTCTCCGGATATATTCCGACTCTCGCGGTGGATACGCCAAGCGCATTAATTGGTATCATTCTTGAGCGGAGTTTACTTTTTACATCATACAAATCAATGACATAACGTTCAGGCTTGTTCAAATGGATAGTTTTGAATTCAGGAGCTCCTCCATCCACCGCTAAAAGAATCATATTCCCGCGCACAGAAATGTCTGTCAGAGTACTATCTACTGGCAAGGGATTCTCTGCGACAAACCGCTGATCAATCGACGTATCACTGTCAATTGCATCAACTCGCGTTTGTGAAGGAAATGAGGGAAAAGTTACCCGAATCTCTCCGGGTTTATCATGAGCAGCAGTAATAAGCGCATTGACGTCTTTTACCAGTCCAACTTCTATGCGCGTTAATACGCCCGAGTCAGTATCATAACGGTTAACCGTAACCGTTGTAAAATTACCTTTGTTTAAAACAAGCGGGCTGTAAACATTTCCNGGAACAGTCTGTGATAAATCTATCACCAATTTCAAAGGAGAAGGCATCGTATAACTTGTATATGTGACAGCGGAAGAAGTTTTAATGACTAGCTCTGCGGAATCTCCCTCGCCAGCTACGAAAACAGACTCAAGTGACGCCATACTCTGCGCTTTGTCCTGAGGCGTCTGGTCTGCAATGGAGAATGCGGGTGTCATCATCATAACCAGCGATAGAGTAAACGCCAGAATTACTGATTGTTTTGTCATCCACTTCATGCGAAACTCCTTATTGTTTCCTCGGCAGTTTTATACTAATGCGTTCTTTGCGTATCTTACCGCTATCATCTCTATACTGTT
>JGI994J12354_10002979_pt1 | contig 16119 bp, 16 predicted proteins | sample IntmicLarv3ML3BL_FD_12354 | JGI IMG/M metagenome (IMG submission 12354) | reverse complement strand
TTGTCGACTTAATAATCTTTGTACTATTGGATATGATTCAGATAAACTCCTTTTTTAATACCAGAAGAATCACTTTCTTCGTATACCGCCAATAAATGAATACGGAACAAATAATAAGAGTTTTGAGACAGGTTTGGGCCATCACTGATCCAACACGTCGGACATTGCGTATGCGATGCCCTTCTTTTGCGAGACGACCCATTTTGCAGCCATAACGGCTCCGCCGACAAATATCTCCCTGGTATGCGCCTGGTGACGTATCTCGATACGTTCTGAGTTGCCTATGAACATCACGGTGTGATCGCCGACTATATCGCCGCCTCTGACCGCATGTACCCCGATCTCCTTACCGCGCGGACATACTCCCTCGCGTCCGAAGACGAGTTCCTTGCCTCCCATCGCTTCGCTGATGATCTCGGCAGCGGTCATCGCGGTTCCGCTGGGTGCATCCTTCTTCTGGTTATGATGGGCTTCGATAATCTCCACATCATAATCATCACCAAGATACTTCGCAGCGTCTCTAATCAGTTTGTTGAAGACCCCTACGCCAATAGAATAGTTGGTTGATATTACAGCGGCAACATTGTTCTTGATCACCGCGTCGATGATGTTAGTTTTTTGCTCTGCCGTCAATCCTGTGGTTCCGATGATCAGGTTGACGCCGGCACCGGCGGCAACGGGTGCATTGGCCGCAGTCGCGGGAGCGATCGTGAAATCTATGAGAACATCTGTTTTCGTTTCTTTTAGAAGGGTTGACAACTCTTTGGAATCCGAGACGGGTATGTCCAGTTTTCCAACGCCGACGACCTCTCCTATGTCTCTACCGACGTGAGCAATGTCGAATGCCGCTGAAAGCGTAATGCCCTCGGTTGCCAGTATGCGACGGATGATCAAAGAACCCATTTTACCGCAGGCACCGACAAGTGCCGCCCTGACCTCGGTCATTCGGACACCTCATTCTGGAATGCTCCATTCGAGTCTGTGCAGGACAATGGGTTGATATGATCTCTCTTCATGGTAAATCAAAAACATAATCCTAACAGGGCTATTTAAGAAATCTTATTGGACTTTGCAGAACCACATAAAAATTACATGATATCCTCAGTGGACAGAGCACTCAGGTCATGATAAAATTAGTATAAGTGCAACCGCCGGGATTCGAACCCGGGTGACAAGCTTGGAAGGCTTGAATCCTAACCAACTAGATTACAGTTGCAATAAGCCACCTTAATTTGTAATTCGTATATAATCCTAATGCTGGGTGCGTTAAATGGTATATTTTTGAAACGGTACTCACTTTTATTTATTTCCCAACCTATACGTTCACATGAGTTGCAGGCCCGTATTCCAGGATAAATTCGAGGCAAGCACATGGAAGAAATTGACATCAAAACCAGGTAATTCCAAGAAAGCCGAGTTCTATTCAGGGATAGCCAATAATGTTCTGAAATATGAAGGTACGATCAACTCAGCGATTTTGACAGAATTAATAAGATCATTGAACGAGAGTCAGGTCAATGATTTTCAGCAGGTCACAGATAAACTTTTGATCAAATGCAGACCCAACGATTGCTCTCCGCTGCTGACTGCGGCCGTGATACATGCGGACGCAGGCAGATTGGAGAAAGCGGAAGAGATAGTGAAGAGGGTAAGGCCCGGACAGAATATTCCTTTTCTTAGCTGTGTGAAAGCCAAGATCTACATGAAGATGGGCGATCTGATCACGGCTAAGAAAGAATTAATGAAAGCCCGTTGCAGCGATCCCGCATATCCCATGTTCTATGAGCTGATCCAACAGATAGAACCTACCGAGGGATGGATGCACCGCCGTAACATCGAATTATTGAATCTTGGGAAGGAGCCGATACTCTGTGGGGATTCCGATGCATCTCCTGCAGAGACTCTGTTCAGCATTTATAACGATTGGTATAAAGGAAATAAGGATCGTGCTACAGAGAGGATCATCGGATCCGAGGAGTATAAGAAAAAGAATCCGGAATACATGTTGGCCTCTGCGAGAATGTCTATGGATGAGAGGGACTGGCACTCTGCACAGAGGGTGTATCAGTCCTTGCTTACCAAGAGCACCAACTGTTCTTACATCATCTGTGAAGCGGCAAAGTCGTTCTACTTCGGATCTAACTACGATCAGGCGCTGATACTCTATAGGGATGCCGAAGCTCTGAATCCGTCGTCCCCCATGGTTTTGAGGGGACTCATACAGACCTATTCCGCTTTGGGAATGAAAGGGGAGGCATCGCAGTGCATACAGGTCTTCCTCAATACCGAAAACGCCCATCTGGATTCTTTCATTGCCGGAGCCAGACTGTTGATGGAGAATTCCATGTTCAGCGATGCTGCATCGATCCTGAACAGGATACTGATAACATATCCGGATGATGTTGATGTGTTGATCCTGAAATCAGAAGTAGAACTTCGGGGAGGCAATGCGAACGCTGCGATGATAACGGCCTTGAACGGCATCGATAAGAATCCCGACAATGCAGATATCAGATTACAGAAAGCCCGTATATTCCATGAGACAGGAAAAACGGATAAAGCGGTGAAGGAGCTGGTGAAAGCCCGCAGTATAGATCCCAATAACATTGGGGTACTGGCACTGTTGATGGACATAGCTTTTTCCGTGAACAATTCGGTGGAAACCAAGAAGCTCGGTAACAAGATCCTGGAATTGGATCCCGGGAACATTCATGCCATGAACATGGTCTCGAAAGCATCTCTCTCCGGAAAGGAGGACGGGGAGTCCTATGCAGTCTACAAGGACATGGTCCTCTCTGACAACAGGGTGGAGAATCTTATCAATGTCCTGCAGTCGTTGATCTCAGACGGAAGGTATTCCGATGCAGTAAGACTCTGTGAGGAAAGAGAAAGAGATTTCGGTAAGGTCGCGATGGTCAAAAGACTCAAAGGCAATGCAGAATACGCATTGGGCGAATTCAGCAAAGCATCTGCATCTTTCGCAGATGCATCGTCCTATGAACCATTGGATTCCGCCATTTGGCATTCCAAGGGGATGGCAGATGAGGCCAAAGGTGATCTCGATCATGCGGAGGAGGCTTACAACAGAGCGATCCTCCTGAACATGGATGAACCGGAGTTCTGGATATCGCGCTCATCCATTCAAGAGAAGAAGGGGGATCTCGACGGGGCTGTTGAATCCTTGAACAAGGCTATCGGACTCAAACCCGATTTCGTTTATGCTTTGGTTCGAAAGGGAATGATATTCTCGAGTGTGGGAAAATTCGACGAGTCCGTTTATTTCTTCAATATGGCATTGATGATAGATCCCACGAATATTCGTGTGCTAAAGATGCAAAGGGATGTTTACTTTGCGTCTAACAACGTTGCTCGTGCGGAGGAGTGTGCGCTTGCAGTCATAGACATGGGGCCCCAGGACCCCGAGGCAGTTGAGGCGGCAGCGAGGATCCTCCACAGTGCCGGAAAGAAAGCCGAGGCAACGGCGCTCATTGAAAATGCCCTCAGAAAGAATCCGAAATCGTTGCCTATGCTATTCGTAAAAAAAGAATTCCACACTTTCTCCGAATCCCACAGAGAGGTCATTCAGGCTTGTGAAGTGATCCTTAACATACAGCCGGATAACAATCTTGTCAGGTCCGATCTTGCAGAGGCGTATGCATCATTCGGTGACACGGACTCCGCCAATAGACTGTATTTGGAGCTCAGGGGTAAAGATATAGACCCTGAAATCCCTAAGGCAAATATGCAAGATACTAAAAAGGAATACAAACAGAATGTCCCGGATACAGTGAAAAGATACTCCGAAAGGGTGTTGAGGAGAGCTTACATTTCAAAGTTCACACTCAGTGATCCGGACCTCGTTGAGGCTTTGGATATGGACGAGAACACCGTAGAGGCGGTAATGACCTATCTGGCGGACATCAAGGAATATGGCGACATCACTCCCGGAACCCCTGAGTTCGATCGTATGGAGCAGCTCTCGATGAATGCCGTTTCAAAAGGCGGATATGACAATCTCGATGAGGACCCCGTCATATCAATACCATGTGCATATGTTGCGGGAGGTGCCAAAGATGCGGACGAGGCGAAGACGCTGGTCGCATACATCTATAAAGCACTTACATCAAAACCCGGATCGAAAGCGATGACCCCTGAGTTAAGGAAAATGGCATTGGGGATATCCAAGGACGCCAGTACATCGGATATCGTGAAGAAACTCAAGATAGGCGTGTACCAGGCACACGTCATCAAGAAAAATCTCTGATCAATATCGGTTCATGTCCGATTTCATGAATTCGCGCATGAGACACGTGGCGTAATTTCCTTTTGGAAGAGAGAATCTGACACGATATCCGTCATCTTCTGTATCGTAACTCAGATCTCCGACAGGGCATACGATCTCCCTTCTGCTGCCTTTTGAGCTGCAGTGCGGTAATCCGGGAACTATGAAATCTTTACTCGAAACGCCTTCTGATTCGATGATGGACCTCTCGATCTCTCCCATGTCACCGCTCGATAATCCCTCATCGCTTCCGTATAGGGTTATCGTGACGAAGGCCCTTCCCGCACGCACCTGTCTTGCAACAAGGTCGATGTTTCCGGAAGTTACGGACACAGGGTTCTCATGAAGCGGGATCTTGTTGGAATCCAATGGAATTATGATGTCACCTACGGACGGAGCATTCAGAGGCATATCGGATTCCATTCTTTTGCTGAGCATCATGTTGAAGAGATATGACTGATAAGCATGGACGAACATCATCTGAAGGTTCTTCGGAAGCAGATCTATCGCACCTCTCCAATCATCAGGATTATCTGCAAGGTGACCGACCATCATCTTTTCGAAGGAAAGCGATTCCGGAATGGTTTTCATCAGTTCCGACCAGTCCTCCGAGACTGACATTTTCTGTCGGATTTCCTGTATCTCATCATCTTCGAAAATGGACGGGTCGGAAAGGTAACATTTCACTGCACCTTCAAGGTCTCCTTTGATGATGAGTTTGCCGACCTTATGTGTCACAGGTCTTATGGTTCCGAATCTCTGGACCCCGAAATAATTGGGGAATCCTCCCGTAGCTCTGATATCCGATGCGACCTCGTCCAGTATAGGAAGGACCTCATTCACAGGGATACCACATTCCTTAACTTTGATATCAAAGGTGTTCCCGACGAGGTCTCCGATATGTATACTTCTTTTTCCAAGATATGCATTTTTGATCTCGATGTCCTTGAGGTTCATCTTTTGGAGGGTTTCCATAGAACATTCGAACGACATGAGCTGAGCGGACACTGCGCGTTTGTCCTTTGTACCGGCAAAACCGATCTTCTCCCTGGAGATACCGAGATTCCTGGACATCATTCGTACGAGACGGTTGGTCTCCCAGTTCCTGCAGGTGACCTCAGCGATCACATATTTTCCGTTTTCTTTCGGTTCAGGATGATCCGATATCTCTTTGACGATAAAATCTTCGGGCTCTGTTTTCAATCTTCCGCTGGTGCCCTCGGTGCCGGTAAGGTAAAATGACATTCCGACATTGGCTTCCGCGGTGTTGCAGATCCTGTATTGGCGGCTCATTTCTTGTTGGAAGTGTAGTAAGCCGAGACCGCTTTCGATGCCTTCATCACAGCCTCTTCGGGCTTGCCCTTTTTAACCTCAATGAAAAGCATCTTGTCGCAGAGTTCTGGGTGTTGATCGATGAATCTGACGAGAGCGACATTCTTGTCCTCGTTCAGCATTTTTATCATGGAGGTAATAAGTGCGGAGTTTACATCTTTAAAGCCCAGTGTGATGGATTTACCGGTCTTTTCAATAGCATAAGTCTTCATACGCCTCGAATGTACTCATTGTTTTAAAGGTTTCGTGATTACCCCTGGGCTTCGTCAGATTCCCCTTGCATCTCGAACATGTTGTAGATCTCATTCACTGTTGTGCATTGTTCAGGCCCTTTATCGTCTCTTATACGTCCGGTGAATCTCGGGAATCTCAGTCCCAGACCTGCATCGCTCTTTATCATTCCGATGGCGGCAGTATGTATCGGACTGACACTGATCTCCGCTGCGACCACTTCAAGGACTATTGTAGGAAGGAACCATACATCAGGGATCATCTGAGCGTCCACGGAACTCGGCTTTTCCTGACTGATATAAGGGGACAGCAGATCCGGAAGACCATCGAGGAACGCATCATCGAAACCAGTGCCGAGTTTGCACACAGTACAGTATTTTCCGGACTCTGGGTCATAGGCTGCCATCAGAAGTGCACCATATTTTCCTGCCCTCTTTCCCATTCCGTAGAATGCTCCGATAATTGCAAGATCGAAGGAATCTGTCAGGTTGGCTTCATAATCTTTTTTGTATTTTATCCAAAGGAATCCTCTTGATCCTGCACGATACACTGATTCCTGATAGAGGGATTTTGCCATTATCCCTTCGCATTTTATGCTGAGTGCTTTATTGAAGAAACTCTCTCCTTCCTCCGGAGAGTTGACGACCTCCATCGTGGTGAGCTGTACCTTTTCGGACAGTTCAAAACTTTCCGAAAGTTTCTCCCTCCTTTCTGTGAAAGGGTAGGATGTCATGTCCGTACCATTGTTGAAAAGTATGTCGAACATGAAGATTTTCACAGGATAGTCTTCGATCGCTTTTGCCATGCCGTGTTTCTTCCTTCTGTGGGTGACGGTTTGGAACGGCAACATGGTACCGGTTTCAGGATCGACAGCAACACATTCCCCCTCGATGATGGCTTCATCGACCTTGCATTGGGCTCTGAGTTCGGCTGCGATGTCCGGGAAGTTCGATGTCAGGTCCTCCAGTCTTCTGGAATACAGTTTGACCGAATCTTTTCCGATGTGTGCCTGTATCCTTATTCCGTCGTATTTGTACTCCATGGCGCATTTTCCATCCATCTTTTCCAGTATCATCGGGATGGACGAAAGACGCTCTGCGAGCATGACCTTGATGGGATTGCCGACCTTCACCTGCATATCCTTGACAGCTTCGATCCCTCCTTCGGCAAGGGTCTCGGCAACGGAACCTAGATCACAAGTGATATTGAATGCCCGTTCGACCTCTGCCCGATCCTCTTTCGTAGCGAATGCATCAGAAAGAGCATCCAATAATGTCATCGAGCCCGCACCCACCCTCATCCTTCCGGTGACTATCCTGCAGAGGTATCTTGCCTCAACAGGATTGGAGTCCCTGAGCAGATTGGATAGGTACTTCATCTTTTTGTTTTGGGAATCCCTGCCTTCGGAGGTCTCTATCAGGTTCAGGTTCTTAAGGACCCTTTCCAATGTCAAAGGCTCGGAGAAAAGGGCCATCTGTCCTTTTCCCTTATCAGCGTTTCTGCAACAGTACCAGGGTCCCCTTCCTTGATCCAAAGGGCCTCCACTTTCTTTTCGGAGGTCCCTGACACGAACGCAACGGATCTGAGAACCAGCTTGTCCGCCATTCCGAGTTCTGAGGGATGGAATTCCGGGTGAAGTCTTCCCTGCGAAAGATAGATTATGTCCTTCAGACAGGCCATCTCTACGGTTTTGAAGAAATCTGACAGTATAGAGGTCATTTCCAAACGACTGCTGGTACCCTCCAATTTGTCAAACATCTCTGCAAGATCCGAATAAAGCATATGTTCTCAATATCTCCTTTTCTGTTATATTTGTTGTCAGAAGTTTCCGATCTTCATCTGGCCTTCTTCTGCTCTTTTTGTCCTTAAGTAAGCAAGTTCCTGGTTGAGTTTCTCCAGACGTGAACGCATGAGATCCTCTTTTTTCTTGCTTGAATTCTCGAAGACCTCATCCATGGTCCCTTTTGCTATCAATACGAACACCTCCCCGTCATTTTTCCTGCCGGTACGTCCGCGCCTCTGGATCGTCCTTATCTCTGACGGTACGGGTTCATAGAATATGACAGCGTTCGTGCTGGCGATGTCCAATCCTTCTTCGCCTACAGAGGTAGCAATGATTACATTGTAATCGCCTCTTCTGAAACTGTCCAGGATCTCCACCTGTTCTCTCTGTTTCAGTCCGCCGTTGGACTGTCCGATGAGCTTCTCCACTCTGGCCTTGTTGACCATGGATAGTTTCTCCACGAGTATGTCGCAGGTATCCCTATACTGAGTGAATACCATGACCTTCGCGGATTCGTCCGCGTTGATGATCTGACTTATGAGACTCATTATGCGGGAGACCTTGGGATGCTCTACATTGGTGCTGAAAACAAGATCCCAAACCTCTTTGTATTCTTTTCTTGAGGTTAGTTCCTTACCTCCTTTGTTACCGGATGCAGCAGAAGCATCCTCGTCCAATTTCAGAAGGTAGGAACGCAGGGAACTTACCCCCTGGGTCTCTGCAAGATTTATTGCATGCAGGATCTTTATGCAAATGGATTGTACTGTCAGTCCCCGGTATATAGTCTGGGTTCTTTCGCCGCGGGCGAGTCTTCTTTGAAGGGAATCCCCGATCATCAGCATATGGGTCGTGGATGCAGGCCAATTCGGTCTTGTGAGACGCAGGTTGTTGAGTTCGATGAAATAGTGATCCAGCATTTTTTTCAGAGGATCCACGATATCCATCAGTTCCTTCGGTATGTTCACTTCTATTCTGTTGACGTAAGTATCATGGATGTAGGGGGCGACATCAGGGTCATCATCAGTTCTGACATCGATCCTCATCAAAGAAAGGTTGCGGCATACCTCTTCTATCTTCTTTATGTCACTTCCCGGGGAAGCGGTGAGTCCCAAGGACAGGACCTTTCTTCCGCAGTACTCTGCGACTTTCACATAAGAATAGTTCCCTGTGCCTCTGTGTGCTTCATCATAGATGACTAAGCCGAAATCATCCATTGTATAACGTCCGTTTTCAAGATCATTAGCAACAGATTGAGGCGTGGACACGATGAGATCATTCTTCTGTATGATGGATGCCCGGGTATCGGGTTTCATGAGACCGTTCATAACGCCGACCGAGGAATCTTTCAGAAGTTCGGAGAAAACTGTTGAATGCTGTTCTACCAGAGGTTTCGTGGGAGCAAGCAACAGTACTTTCTTTTTTCGGTCGAGTATTTCTGCCGTCACGTACAACGCGATGATGGTCTTTCCGAGACCTGTCGGTAGAACAAGTAACGTATTTGCGGTAAGGCAACCTCTTGCCATAACCATCTGATATTTTCTTTCCTCGACTTTATCAGGAACGATCCTGGGATGTGATATGCAACCCATAGTTTATTACCGTAATTTTTGAATAAAAAGTTGTTTAAGAGGTGACCGAAACTACGTTAGACAGATTAGTGACATCCGCCGCCGCAGGAGGAACAGCCTGTGAAATTGGGGTTGCGTATGATCAAGCCCTCTCCGAAGTTAGGGTCGTCAACGAACTCAATCACACATTCCGTCAAGGCTTTCTCGGTCTCGGAATCGTAGTATATTTCGAAACTTGGTGCAACCTTGTCGATCAGGTCCCCATCTACGCTTTTCTCCTGGAACGACATTCCGAATTGGGGGCCGGAGCAGGCAAAACCGCTAAGGTATATTTTGATGCCATATCCGACCTTCTGGTTCTTTTCCAAGAGATCGTTGATGAATTTCTCTGCATCAGGTGTGATTTGTACCATATTGATCATTTCTTGATTGTTGACACAGTATAAATAATCCACTAAAGAGGGGATTTTTGAGTTCCATCAATCTCTTTTATTGAACCTCTCAGAGTATTCGCGCAGTGCGTAGGATTGTGCACGTGTCATCGCCATATATGAGCCGATCATCATGCATTCCAGTATCTCATCCTTCGTTGCTCCAGCCTGTATCGCATGCTCCATCTGGACCCTTACGCAATGCTGTCCCCCGGTAGCGGCGGCGGCAGATACGGCAGCGAGATATCTTGTCTTTCTGTCAAGATCTCCCTTTCCTTCAAGTATCGACCTTCCCAAGTTCGCTGCGGGTATGAACAGATCGGGTCGTTCCGAGAGTACCTGGTTGACGACTGGTATGAATCCGTACTCTTCTTCGATCGCTTTCAATATCTTTTCGGTTATCTTGCGTTCTTCAGGGTCTTCTTGCATGTGTGAGGATATGCCATATGCATTTTTACAACCTTTCCTGAATACTAACTGTATTTCTTTTGTTATATCCGCGCTCTAAGACTTTTTCTATCTACGCGACAAAGATCGTAGGAGATATGAAATGGAAACGGAAGAGATGTTAAAAACAAAATTCGTGGAAATAGGGAAGGAATACGGATTCGACAAGGTTGAGGCGGAATTCGTTGCATTTAAGGAATTCAAGGTGAGATGGCAGAGAAGTTACAAATGGGCGGATTTCAAAGTGTCCGATTATCTTGCCGATGCGCCACCAGAGGTCATTGGGGGACTTTGCAATTCGCTGTTCTCCAAGATAACCGGCGATGAGGAGGGTTATTCAGATGCGATGTGTGCATGGATAACCGCTCCGGAATTCGCCGAGAACAAACAGCCGGTCTATCTGAAGAGAAGCAGGAATCTGACGAGATCGTCGGAGGGGGAATTCAAAAGTCTGGAAAAGTCATATGAGAGATTGATCTCATCCGGACTTATAGAGAGGGACCCGATCGTACATTTGACATGGACCAAGGAATCAAACGTGAGGAAGATAGGACATTGTTCTGTCCTTATGAAAGTGGTATCCATCTCCAGCGTTCTGGATACAGACATGATACCCGATTTTGTACTGGACTTCTGTCTGTACCACGAGTTGTGTCATTTGAAGATCGGATTCGATCCCACTGCGAAAAGACACGGAAGCGAATTCGCGGAACTGGAGGCGAAATATCCAAAGAGAAAAGAGGCGGAGGAGTGGATAAAGAGACTTTGTATGTATCTCTGATGGCGTATTCGATACCAATAAACGCCTTCCAATTTACATGTCGATAAATAATATCATTCGCATCACGTGTTATGCTGAATCCCAACATGCCTCCGAAGGTCGCGAGAACACTCAGGATATACATGGTCGTTGCTGGCTCGGCAATATTCATTATTGGTTTCATTTTTGCATTCACGGACCTGTTCGAAATGCTAAACATGCCTGAACTGGTCGGTTATATCTTCATGATCTTAGGCCCTATTGATATTCTCATGGGATTGATCCTCTTCAAACCTAATGACAGATTATGAAATCTATGGACATCCAGTTCATGTCCATAGGTCTTTTTTCGTTTTGTAAACAAAGACACAACAGCACGTGATGTTGAAGAGAACGAATATCACAGCATCGACCCAAAAGACGATTTCAAGAAGGGTCAGTAAAGACAGGAGAATAATTATTGGCAGGTTAATGATCAAACAGAGAACATAGTTGACATCTTTTGACTTCTGGCTTCTGAGTATGAAGTATGAAGCACAGATTATCGGATATATCACTGCTGAAAGTACAAAGACGATTCCTGTAAGTATTTCCATATTGTTCTCGGTCTTGGTTAAGATCATTATTTCATTGAAATCATTTGAATGAGTGTCTCCCGACGTTAACACACTTTTTCACGGTCCGATGATGACATCGGTCTCGAAGCACTGACTTACGCCGGGAGTATGTGTCGGACTCCACGTTGGCTTCCGGTCATTGCTACGATGACACATCGCTGCTACCGCAAGGGCCCTGAAATCAGGGATGGAGTCACTGTTATCCGTATCGTGCACATGGCGTTCATGGATCGCGCCTTTTCGCCGTTACGGATATCTTCCGTACTGTTATCCCTATATATAGAGAATATGTGTTTTCAATTATTGGCACAGTTATTGTTTTCGACAGCTGTCGTATTTAATTGTAATAAATTGCTATACTTCAAAATAATATCCTTTTATTGTCGTATTCTGTGAATTTCGAATTTATATTGACAATAATTACGATTTTCGTAATTTATTATACGAAAAATGCCCTTATTCTACGATTTTCATAGTTAGCTTTATTTAAGACAATTTTGTTACCATCTCCCATGAAGGAGTTCTTTAGTCCTAAGTCAGTTGCAATAATAGGTGCATCTGCGGACACGACAAAACTCGGCGGCATGCTCCTTAAGAACATGATAGACGCCGGCTACAAAGGTAAACTTTATGCAATAAACCCCAAAGGCGGGGAGATACAGGGAATCAAAGCCTACACTTCCGTCACCGAAGTCGGTGCACCCATCGATCTTGCGGTAATAGCTGTGAAGAACGTACAGGTCATCGATGAAATGAAGAACCTCGGAGCAGCAGGGATCAAAGCAGCATCCATACTCACCGCAGGATTCAAAGAAGAAGGAGGAGAGGGCGCGAAACTCGAAGAACGACTTCTTTCAGAAGCGAAGAAATACGGCGTCAGGATAATCGGACCCAACTGTTTCGGTAACATGAACGTCAAAGACGGAGTGAATTTCACTTTCACACACATATTACCTTCCGCAGGTAACATGTCGATACTTTCTCATCCGGCGCCTTGGGATCATCGATCCTCGAGTGGTCACAGATGACAGGTATTGGGATCTCGAAATTCCTGACTTTCGGAAACAAGAGTGATGTCGATGAGGCCGACATAATCGGGGATCTCATCGACGACCCTGACACGAAGGTCATCGGTATGTACTGCGAAGGTATCTCCAACGGTAGTAAGTTGGTGAAGGCTATCGAGACCATGAGGATCAAGAAACCCATAGTAGTGTTCAAGTCCGGAAAGACCGAGGCAGGTTCTGCGGCAGCATCATCACACACAGGTTCCCTCGCGGGATCCGATGCCGTGAACGATGTCATATTCAACAAGCTCAACATGCACAGGGCAGCAGACCTCGACGAGATGTTCGACGCGTTGTCTGTGTTCAGCACGTGCAGCCTGATGAAGAAGAACGGTATCGCGATAATAACCAACGCGGGAGGACTCGGTGTCATGTCCGCGGATGCAGCCTTCGAGGCCCCCTACATAGAGGCAGCTAAATTGGCTCCTGAGACGATCGAGAACATAAAGAAAGCGGTTCCCACGATCGCAGGTCTCACTAACCCCATCGATGTGAGGGGAGATGCAAAGGCAGAGTATTTCAGAGGTGCGATAAACGCCGCGATAAAGGACCCGATGGTCGGCGGATTGGTCATAATGGGATCACCGCTCGACACCGCGGATCTGGAGAGCATAGCCAAGATCTTGGTCGAGATGAGAGATGATATACCCATTCCGACCACATGTTGTTTCCCCGGCGGAGGGAAGTGCGAGAGGGCGAACAAGATCCTCAGGGAAGGAAAGATACCTTGTTTCCCCACGCCCGACAGAGCGGTACGCGCACTGTCTATATTGAGAAAATACACGCTCAGACTGGAAGCGAAACACGATCCGATGGAGATGCCCTCGACATCCGGAAGGGACCTCACAAAGAGATTGATCGATGCTGCGAAGGCAGAGGGAAGGAGAGCTCTCACCGAAGAAGAGGGAAAGAACATCTTCTGTGCATACGGAATGCCCATTCCCGGAGAAGCTGTTGTCACATCCGCAGAGGATGCGGTCAAAGCGTGTGACAGGATAACTTACCCCACCGTTATGAAGGTCATGTCCCCAGACATATTGCACAAGACCGACATCGGAGGTGTGGTGGTCGGTGTGAAGAACGCAGACGAGGCAAGGGCGGCATTCGATAAGATAATGACATCCTGCAGAAAGGCGAAGCCCGAGGCAAGGATCGACGGTATATCCATTCAACAGATGTTGTTTGGTCAGGAGGTCATTCTTTCGATGGTCAGGGATGAACAGTTCGGTCCCGTGATATCCTTCGGATTAGGAGGAATATACGTGGAGATTCTTGGCGAGATATCCCAGGCACATGTGCCGATGAGCGAACAGCAACTCGACCATATGATAAAATCGACCAAAGCATACAAGCTTATGTCCGGAGCCAGAGGCCTTCCCGTAGCGGATATTGATGCGATGAAGGACATGGTAAGGAAAATGGCCCTTATTGCGATCGAGAACCCTGAGATACACGAGCTCGAGATAAACCCGGTCATAGTCGGAAAGAAGGGACAGGGCTGCTGGGCAGTCGATGCTCTCTGTACCTTCTATTGAATAAACTCAAAGGCCCGGTTCGCCGGGCCGTCTTTTCTTTTTACAGAATAGTTTAATCTAATGAGGTTAATCCCCGTTAGATGACATCCGAACTTGTATTCGTAGGCCTTGGACTCAGCGGTGCTGACGGAATGACCGTTAAAGCTTTGGAGGCCTTGAAAGAATGCGATAAGATATTCGCGGAATTCTACACTTCAACACTGATCGGGACAAGTGTCGATGACCTGGAGAAGGTCATCGGCAAGAAGATACAGGTTGTGCACAGGGCCCAGGTCGAAGAAGGCGAGGACATAATCGAGGATGCCAAGTCAATGAGAGTTGGGTTCGTGACTGCCGGCGATACGATGCTGGCAACCACTCATGTGGACCTGAGGATACAGGCTGAGGAGGAAGGGATCAAAGTCAGAGTGTTCCACGGAGTATCGATATTCGGTGCATGTCCTACATCGTTGGGATTACAACCATACAAATTCGGAAGAACCGTCACGCTGCCGTTCCTTGAGCAGGGATACCAACCAAAATCGCCTTACGATAACATAAAACAGAACAAAGACCGCGGACTTCATACGATGATCCTGCTGGACATCAGGGCCGATGAGCTTAGATACATGACAGCACACCAGGCACTGGAATGGCTTATGAAGGGAGAGGAGACATGGAACGAGGGACTCATTACCGATAAGACACTGATATGTGTGGTATCGAACCTCGGATCCCCGCAGGAGAAGATATCCGCAGGGTATCTTCAGGATCTTTTGAAAATGGAATTGGGACCTCCGTTACAGACTCTCGTGATACCCGGTGATCTTCATTTCATGGAAGCTTATGCACTTGTCGACTTTGCCGGTGCTCCGAAGGAGATCATCGAGGAAGACGATTGAATGAGAACCAAATGTATCCGTGTTCCCCTCAGAGAAGGGGAACACATTCGAATGAAGCTCATAGATTCCGGGCTTTTCGATCCTGATTTTAAAATAAGGGTGTACGAAGGTCACCTTCTGATACCTGTCAATTCAGACATCATTGAAGGGCACGAGGTCTCAGAGGCAGAGATGGAGCCGATACAACACGAAGAGACCGATTACAAAGAGTTATTGGATCTCCCGGATGATCTGAAAGAAGAGCTTCCCCGATCATATGATATCGTCGGCGATGTTGCGATCATCAAACTAACCGAATCACTGTTCGATCACAGAGAGGACATCGGAAAAGCACTCATGAAGGTCACTCCGAATCTCAGGGTGGTTATGATGGATTCCGGAGTGAAGGGGGACCTAAGGATAAGGGACCTTCAGATGATCGCAGGAACCGGATCGTCGGAGACCATCCACAAGGAGTTCGGAGTAAGGATGGCCACCGACCCTGCGAAGGTCTACTTCAATCCAAGATTGGCGACCGAAAGGGCAAGGATAGCTTCGGAGGTCAAGGACGGAGAGATAATAATCGATATGTTCGCGGGAGTGGCGCCCTTCGGAACGATCATTTGCAAGCATTCCAATCCTAGTGTAGTTTACTCGATCGATCTGAATCCTGATGCGGAATACTTCATGAGGAAGAATATGAAAATGAACAATATATCGAAAATAGTCCCTATGACGGGGGATGCAAGGTCCGAGATACTGAAACTTCCTGAGGCCGACAGGATCCTGATGAATCTTCCGCAGATGGCAGATCAGTTCCTATGCGATGCTTTGAAGAAGATCAAGATCGGAGGGGTTATTCATTTACATGAAGTTCTTGACCGATCCGACGTGGATGATTTTGTGGAGAGGATCATAGCTGAATCCAGATCCAAAGGATATGACGTACGTGTAGACGGCCTTTTAGAACTGAAAACATATTCTCCTACGATGAGCGTTTATGTGTTCGATATAATCAGGAATGCTTGATTTGACATCAAGGCGTTACTATTTTATGAGCAGATGCTGATTGCAAGCCGGATACAAGGGGATAAGATGACGGCAGAATATGAAACGATTTTCTACAGGCGGTCTGTAAGAAAATATAGGGACGAAGTATTGGACGATAATACGCTCAACGAGATCGAGAAATACATAAGCGATATC
>JGI994J12354_10002978_pt1 | contig 16123 bp, 16 predicted proteins | sample IntmicLarv3ML3BL_FD_12354 | JGI IMG/M metagenome (IMG submission 12354) | reverse complement strand
GCCAAGTACTTTGGTGATTGTTCCTGTCGCCAAATGTATCCCGCCTTTCTATTTGCGGCTGTTGCCGGAACCCCACAGCCCCTTTTCAATCAGTCCGTTTAAGCGTTGCATGCCCAGCTGCTCCTGTTCGCCAAAGCTTGGCAGAACCGTAATCGCCGGAAGAAAGCCCCGGTTATGCTCCTCGATGACTTTGCTCGCCATTTCGTACACCGTCTCGGTAACGAACACCACCGAATAGCTCTCCTGCTGTAAGCGGCGCAGGGTGCTGCGCACTTCCTGCTCGTTTTCCGGGGAGAAGATTGCAATGCCCGCCGGGCGGTAAAAGGATAACAGCCGCTCGTCGCCTAAAAATGCAATGTTATACATACAATTCACGCAGCCTTTCCCTTGCCGTTATCTCCGGCAGCCCTTGCAGCCGAACAGCCAGCACCAGACGAAGGTTAGTCACTTCGATGCGGCGGGCATACAGATAACCAAACAGGGACTCAGGCCCGAGAGCCGTGAACCGCTTTGCCGCCACCATCCGGGTGATGTAGTTATCCATTTCTTTTTCCACCAGCGCACTGTCGTTTTCGTAACTGTAATGCGCCAGCCCATGGGCAAAAACCCGGCGATATTTGCTGCCCTCCAGCGCCTTTCCAATGCCCTCGGCGCTCAGAGAAAATAGTCCGGCCAGAAAATCCGTCGATAGGCTGCCCCCTGCGACCATTAGGCTCTCGCAGAGCTCTGCCGCCGCAGCCGCCGGAATGTCTCCACTGCGGGCATGAATGCCTCGCATGCGCAGCGTGGTGAGCAGATTGTAAAAATCTACCTTAGTTTCTACAAAAGAAATAAACAGCCCAATGCCACTCTCTTGCGCCAGCACAACCAGCCGCTCGTAATACGCCCGATCCAGCCATTCCTGCGCAGTCCGTGGGCTTTCTTTGAACCGCTCCTCTGCCTGATCGAGGAGCTTTGCAAAATAGCCCTCGCCCTGCTCCTGATGAGTCAGGCGTGCGGCATAGCAGGAGTGGCGGCTCTGCGGCACAGCAATGATGTGGCTGGCGGCGGTTTCACCGCCTTGCCGCTGCATCAGTGCCGCTTGAATATTGTGCACGTCAAAATCCAGCAGGAGCATATCGAGATACTCGCTTGCATTCGGTGGAGAGATCAGGAGCACCTCTTCCAGAAAATCCGCCAGATACGCATTGAGCAACGTATGAATGTGCAGTTGCTCCACACCATGGCTTGGAAAATGACGATAGCCTGCGGCCAGCAGGACGTTCTGCACCTGCCCAAAGCTATCTGCGCGGAGGATTTTCTCCAGCTGAGCTTTGGTCAGCAGTCGCTTTTCCAATATGCTAACCTCTACGGCTGCTTTGGCAAAAATCTCACGTTTCAGCGTTTTCATTTTCGCCACCAAATAATTGCGCTACCGCAAGAGCCTCTAGCTCCTCCCGTCTAAAATGGAGGAGCGCCTGATTTTCATAATTCACATTGAAGTACTGAAAGCTGAGCACAAAGCCCTTTGCCATATTGCCAACTGCGACCTTCGTGTCCGCTCCCAGCGTAGCCTTGGCAGCTGCCAGCCGATTTTCCGGCACCAGCACAGTGGGCCGCTCGCCGCCCGCTCGCACCACGCTGCGGTGAAGCACCTGCGCCAGCAAGTCCATCTCCTCCGCTTCACTGCGATTGTCAAAGCGCTCCTGCACAGAACGGAGCGTAAGATCTACCATGCGCTGCCTTGCGGCCAGTTGAAGATGGCTCACCTCGTTGCGCAACTCGGAATGGCTCCGCTCTCGCACCGCCTGCCCCCTGCGTTTGTAGTCTTCCAAAATTTCATTGCGCCGCTTCTGGCCCTGCAATAAGCTCTCCTTATGGATGCTCTGAGCCGTCCGCTTTGCTGCGGCGATGATTTCCGCCGCCTTGGTTTGCGCCTCCTGCTCGAGCAGCTCGGTCATACGATTGATGTTATCCATGGCGTGCCCTTAAAAGCTAACCGCATTGAGCATAATGAGCGAGGAAACAAAGCCCAGCAGAGCATAGGTCTCCACCATGACGGCGTAGATAATGGATTTCGTCATCTGGGGCTCGTTGCGGGAGAGTACGCCAATACCTGCTGCCGCAATTTTTGCCTGAAACATGGCTGTGGGCCAGCCGACAACGGCAATGGGCAGGCAACAGGCCAGAATAAACAGACCATGGAGCACAGTCATATCTGTACTCACCTGCCCCAGTGCCATGATGAAGATAACGAAGCCGTAAAGGCCCTGAGAAGCTGGCATAAGCTGAAGCACCAGAGACTTACCAAACTTTTCCGCCTCTTCAATCAGCAAACCGGAGGCCGCCTCGCCGACCAGGCCCACGCCTTTGCCCGAACCGATACCCGGCAGTAAAATGGCAAGCGCCATGCCAAAAATTGCGAAAACAATACCTACAGGGGCATGTAATAAACTTGAGGTAACGATCGTACTTGAAACACTCATAGTATCTTTCCTTTCTTTTACAGCCTTAGGTCATTTTCGCCCGAAAGGGAGCGAAGGAGACGCCACTGCCGACATAAAACTTGCCAAAAAACTCTACATAGGTGAGGCGGGCCGCATGGACATAAGAACTCAGCCCGCTGATGAACAGATTAAACAGGTGAATGCCGGCAAAAATCGGCACGCTAACGATAATCCCCGCAATTCCGCCGCCTTGCAGCATACGAACAATCATGTTAATGGCAAGACCAATTGAACCGCCCGCCAAGCCCAGAGCCATCAGGCGAGAGTACGATATCACATCGCCGATATAATTGGTCAGCCCATAGAGACTGTAAAGCCCAGAGGCTCCTTTCCCCACAGGGGTGAGCGCATCCCGCCCGTTGGTAAATACAATGCCCACCATACCGACAATTGCAACGCCCCAAATCACATTGGTGGGAATTGCCGCCAGCGCCGGCACAAAGCCCTGCACCAGCACAAGCGCAAGACCTGTCAGCGCCATGTACCAGAAGCCCACGTCGAACAACGCATAAAGCAGGTTACCATCTCGTATATGCAGGTATGCCTTGATTGCAAGACCCATCAGCAGATGAACAAAACCAAAAATCAGCGCCATGATCAGCACACGCGTATACTCGGAATGGGGGTTGATTAATCCAGGTAGGGGAATTATGCCGCAGAAAAACGAACCATAGATAAAGCCCCAGCCGATAACCGGAAAGCTCAGGTAGAACAGGAAGCGAAGCATATTCGCAAGCCCTTCCTTCAAGTCAAAACACTTGAGTATCAAACCGGTGGCCAGCAGGATAATCAGCCCGTAACCTACATCTGCCAGCATCATGCCGTAAAACAGTAGGTAGAAGGGCGTGAAGAGGGGCGTCGGGTCAATTTCGTTGTATTTGGGCATGGAGTACATCTGGGTCAGGCTCTCAAAGGGTCGTACAATGCGGTTGTTCTTCAGCCGCACTGGCACCTCCCCGCTGTCCTTGGGCGCCTCTTCCACGTTCAGGCAGTAGGGTGCACCGCCGGCCTCCTCTATGGTCTGGCGGAAAGCCTGTTCCTGCGCCGTTGGAATCCAGCCCTCAATGAGCAGGGCGCTCTCCGTTTGCAAGAATTTTTTCTCTTCCTCGTGGCGTAGCAGCAGGTTTTCCAGATACTCTGCATAAATTTGCAGCGAATCCTTATAGTCCGCCATGCGGGCAAGGCTGCCGTCTGTGCGCTTTTGGCGGCTAATCATTTCGTCAATTGTGCGGCGGAAGTCCATAATCTCCCAACTCATGCGCACGCCGCCCACAGAGCGGCGCTTCAGACGGTATTTTTCCACCAGAATGTCCAGATGCTCACGCAGTTCTTCAACCGGCTTAATCACAAATAGAATGCTGCCGTCGATTTCCCGGCTTACAATGGCGTACATCTTACCGCTGCTGCGCAGTTCTTCAGCAAAGGCATCTGCATCCTCCTGCGCAACCGTACCCAACACAGCTCTACCGTCACGGATTTCCACCAACTCTTCATCCCGCAGCTTCCCCGTCTCCCAGGGGATGATTTTGTAGAGCACTTTTGTCTTTTTCCCTCGGGCCGGGGCCTCCTCCACGGTGTCAAGGCTGGCTAGCAGGGCAACGATATCGATTTCCTTTGCCCGCCGCTCCAGTTCTTCAAAAGTCATGGTACTCACGTTGATGGAGCGAAGGATGGATTGCCGCCGCTTGCTCCGGTCAACCAGCTGTCGGTTTTTCTTCTCATGCTGCTCGATTTCCGCAATGAGTCCCCGAATGGTATTGCGCTGCTGCACCAGAGTTTCCACGTCTTCCTCCGGCAGCTTTGTGAGGAACTCTTCATTCTCCGGCTGAGGCAAATCCTTAAAATGGACATGCTCAAAGCGCTGCAATTGCTCCAGAAGCCGGTCTTTATCCTGTTTGAGCGCCAGAAGCCGGAAGTGGCTCATTTGCACAATCATCGCCGCTGCACATCCTTTCCATTAATATCGCCGCAGCGGCCGCAGTTTTTTCCTCGCTGCCTTGCCACATGGCTTCAATCTCCGTTTTTTTTATTTCCAACTGTGCCTGCTTCTCGGCGGCAGTCTCTATACGGACTTTCTCCAGCAGCGTCTCTCCATCTCGGCGAGCAGTGCTTTCGAACTTCTGTCGTTCTCGTTCGGCCTCCCGTCTGGCCTCTGCTTCAATATTCAGGCCCTCTCGCTCTGCCTCGGCCAGCAGGTGCTTGCACCGCTGCTCCGTTTCTCTCAGCATGTCTAACTCTTTCGTCAGCATTGCTCCTCCTTTCCCGGTGTCGCCTCAGGCGGGCATTTATACCCGCCGCAAGCTTGCCGGTCATGCTTTATCTACCTCTGCGCAGAAGCCCCAGCCTTTTTGGGGTGGGCACTTATACCGCAGACAGGTATGCAAATATGGCGGTCTCTTACAAAATCTGGTTCGCTTTTTCCAGGCAGCGGCAGTAAAAAAATTAGTGGCTCTGCCGACGGCAAAAGTCACCATTTGCCATTTAAGGCTTATCATATAAAACCGGCTGCTTTCATTTCTATTCAGACCTACATTATAATTATAACACAAGAGCTCCTTTTTTTCAACGCTAGATTGAGAAAAAGTAAACAAGTCGCAGGTTTCTCCCCACGCAGAGCGGCTTGCGCCCCTGTCCGCCGCCCTATAGCAGCGCCCATAGATAAACATTGCCTAACAAACCGTGCAGAATAAATTGCATTGTTGGAAAATTATGTTATACTAAGAACAAGCGAAACCAACGCAGGTGCAACCATGTCTGTTTTAATCTGTGTTTCGTTTTTCGAGCCATATTTTAGCAAGGCTAACTCACAAGACCAATGAAGGAGCGCTGTACTTGAGGACGGAAAAAGAATTATACGGACATCTGGCGGCAATTTTTTCCGCCTTTATCTGGGGGATGACCTTTATCTTCTCTAAAATTATGCTTGAGGTTTTTACGCCGCTGGAAATACTTATCTACCGCTTTGGCCTCGGTCTAATCGCTCTCACTATCATCTACCCCCACCGTTTGAAAGGCACAACTCGCAAGCAGGAGCTGATGTTTGCCGCCGCCGGACTCTGTGGTGTAACGCTGTATTTTCTCATGGAAAACATCGCCCTCACCTATACCCTCACCTCTAACGTGGCTGTCATCGTCTCCATCTCCCCTTTTTTCACCGCTATTTTTTCCCACCTGTTTCTGGAGGACGAGAAGCTGAAGAAAAACTTCTTCCTCGGCTTTGTGGTTGCCATCAGCGGCATTGTGCTCATCAACGTTAACGGTAGCATGATTTTGAAGCTCAACCCCCTCGGAGACCTGCTGGCTCTTATTGCCGCCGCTTCATGGGGCGCCTACTCCGTTCTTACAAAAAAAATCAGCGCATTTGGCTATCACACTATTCAAACCACTCGACGCATTTTTTTCTACGGCTTTCTCTTTATGATTCCGTCGGCTACCTTCCTCCCCTTCCAGTGGGCGCCCGCCCGCTTTTTGCAGCCCACCTACCTGTTCAATATCCTTTTTCTCAGTCTGGGCGCTTCCGCACTGTGCTTTGTCACATGGAATACCGCCGTAAAGCGGCTGGGCACCATTAAAACCAGCATCTATATCTATATGATTCCTGCCATCACCGTGATTACCTCTTTGCTCATTTTGCAGGAGCGAGTCACCTGGCTTTCTGTTTGCGGAACGCTCCTTGCACTGCTTGGTCTCTTTCTCTCCGAGCGAAAGGCGAAAGCGCCTCGTTAGGCTGCATCCAAAATTCATATTGCTGATAGAAAAAGCGCTGAAAACTTCTGTTTTCAGCGCTTTCGTTTTTCTCTCTTACTTCTCCACAACTTCTTCAGATGCAGTGGATTCAGATTCTCCTAATGGATCCAGCTCATGTTGGGCACGGTTGTTTTTATTGGTGCGCCAGACATAAAGACCCAGGGCGAGACCAATGGCGGCGTACTGCATAAACGAGCGGAAATACTCACCCATTACAGCATCGCCAAATGCGAACCTGCCTATATCTGGTGCGACAATGACCATTGCATTGAATAGAATAATGCCGACAATAACATTTCGCAAGGATGCGCGAGAGGTAGACGCTCCGCCCACAAGGATGGAAGCCACGGCGAACAGGCCAATGTTTCGATGGCTGTCATACACACTGAGCGTTCCCATGTTCTGCAAGTAAATAATCATGCCCCACGAGGCGAAAACGGTTGACAGTATCGTGGCGATAATGCGAGTACGGTTGACATTTATGCCCGATACTTCAGCAATGGCCTGACTATTGCCCACCGTGCGAAAATCCTGCCCCAGTTTAGTCTTCATCAGGTAACTGGTGAAAAAGAAGAGCACAACGCTAAACAGAGCCGTCACCACGGGCGCTTTCCGCATCCTGTCGGCAGTAAGGCCTGTGTTAAGAATAAAGTTATAAGCGGCCCACAAGGCGAGGCTTCCGGCGATTGCACAAGAGAAAATGACAGAAGACTTGCCTGCAGGAACATAATCCGGATTGTTGCGCTTATTCTCCAGGACAAAATACGCCAGGAACCCTAAAAGGCACAAAATTCCAAACAGTCCCAGTACAGCAGGAATCATGTTGCCTAAGCTCTGCGTGCCTAAAACAACAAATAAAATTACAAACAAAACACTAGTGACAGGAACTGCCAGCACTTTTTTCGTCTTGTTAAACGTGCGCACATGGGTAAACACAGTGTAGCACATCAGCACGATGGCAAGCAGCATAATCAGGTGCATAAACGGTATTTCTATGAGCTTGTCAATAGAACCTCCGATGTCCCCCATGTCTATCGTCATGCGAACACCAGCAGCAATACCCTGCGGGTTCTCAGGTACAATAATCGGGTTTCTTCCATCAACCGGAATGATATAGCCCGCCACAAACAGGAAAATGAAGTTATAAACGCCGGCAGCAAAGTAGCTGACGATGAGGCCTGCTATCATCTCCTGTCCGCGGACTTTGTTATACAGCGCTCCTGTGAGCCAGCCAAATAGAATTGCAATGGGCAGCGCCAGAAGAAGGCACAATAAGAATCCATTTATGCCGCCCAAGGCAGGATAGTAGTGACTCTGATAGCGCAGGAAAATAAGGGCAGTTTGACCCGCTATGGCTCCGATAACAATACCGAAGTTGAGCCCCAGCCCCGCCACGACCGGAATGACAAGAGACATGACAAGGAAACTATTGCGAAAAACTCGAACCAGTAGATCACTGAAAAAGGTTTGAAAGTAGATGGCATAGTTCTTCGTCATACCACCGCCGGAGGCGATGATGCCGAAAATAACCAAGCTGGCAAAAAGGATGACAACAATGTTGTCTAAAATGAAATTCTTTATCTTTGAGGACTGTTTGCCTTTCATTTACTTTTTCCCCCTTTCACCTGTATCAAGGCATAAAGAATTACGCCATTTTGAACAATCGTGCGTATGGTTTCAGGCAGGTCTGTGCCGCCGAAGAGAGCATTGGCAACAGGAGGCGTTGTGGCCGAAATCCCCTGATACAGCAAACACCCCAGAATGACGTTGAACACCGATGCCCGCTTGACCGTTGCGCCCCCGATGATGATGGCGGCGACAGCGGTAAAGGCCAACAGCAGTGAAAACTGGTAATACTGCAAAAATGCATAGCTCTGAGCGTAGACAAGGATACCAACAGCAGCAAGGGACGTGGATATAATGTTTGCAAAAATACGGCCTCGGTTAACGTTGATACCAAGCGCATTTGCAAACATGGGGTTCGTTCCGGCAGCGGTAATAGCCAGACCGGATTTTGAGCGCATAAACAGCCAAACAAGGAAACAGGCAAGGAAAAACACGAGGAACATGCCTGTTGGCACAGTCACGCCGCCTATTTCAAAGCTGAGGAAGTTATCCAATATTCCCCTTGCCTTAATGGCATCCATTTGCACGTCCTGACGCAGTCCCTGCCCCATGGGTAAGCGCAGTCTGAGGTCGGAGAAAGGCAGAATATACCACAGCATGCTAAACAAAAACACAAAGGCAAAGCCGGTGTAGGTGGCGATAACCATCTCAGAACCTTTAACTGCGTTCATCAACATCGCATAGATGAATCCCACGACAATCGCAATCACAATAGCCAGAAGTATCGCAACAAGCATGAACCACCAGCCCTCAAATCCCATTTGAATGGTGCAGGCAGCAGAGAGAGAGCCGCACAATATACCGATGGGCAAGGCAAAATTCGGCCCCATGCCCGACTGGATGGTCGGCACCATAGCCAGTGTGAGGATGCCCCAGCGGCCAAAGCGACCCAGCGTGTCTGAAATCATCATGGGCAGCTTGATGCCGTTGATGACGCCGGCAATCATAGTAACAATCCAAAATCCGCCAACCAGCAACGCAGGTATGCCTATGCGGTTTACGATGGCCTTGGGATCAAATTTACGTTTTTCATTTGCAGCATCCATCACGCACCCTCCTTAACCAAATTCGCCGCACCAGACATCATCAAGCCAAATTCTGCGGCGGAAGCGTCAGGCTTTAATGTGCCCGCCACCTTACCCTCGCAAATAATGGCAACACGATCGCAAATGGAGCGCAGCTCCGCAAGCTCTGATGAAATCATGACGATGGTCATGCCGTCTTCAGCCAATTTCAGCAAGATGTCCAGTATCAGCTTCTTTGCGCCGATATCAATGCCCCGTGTAGGCTCGGAGACAAACAGAAGCTTGGGCTTCTGCGTGAGCGCTCTGGCCAGGCACACCTTTTGCTGGTTTCCGCCGGAGAGCCTGCCCACGTGCTGTAAAGACGATGTGCAGCGGATATCCAGCTCCTCAATCATTGTAACGGCGTGGTCTCTGGCGCGTTGATGGTCATAAAACTTGAACGGACCGACTTTCCGCAAGAACTCGTTGCGCACCTGCATCGCTGCAAAGGCGATATTCAGCTCAATCGATTCTTCAAGCAGTAAGCCCACGCCCTTCCGGTCTTCAGACACAAAGGCAATGCCAGAGTCAAGGGCAGCTTTGGCGTTTTGCAAGGGCAAAGGTTTCCCTTCAAAAATGACTTCGCCTCTGGCCGCAAAAAGGCCGATTATGCCATTGGCAATGCCCAGCTTACCTTGTCCCGCAAGGCCGCCGATACCCAGGATTTCGCCTTTTCTAACCTCCAAGTCGACGCCGCGGACACGCTCGCCGGGCATTGCAACCTCCAGGTTTTTAACGGTTAGAATAATATCGTCGGAACTGATGCGGTCGCTGCCTTCCCGGTCAATGGAAACTTCGCGGCCAACCATCAGCTCTGCTAATTCTAAAACATTGGTGTCCTTCGTCTCCTTGGTGACGATAAGCTCCCCATCCCGCAGGATGGTTACCCGGTCTGAAGCGGCGGTAATCTCGTCCAGCCTGTGGCTGATAAAGACGATGGAAATACCGCTTTTCGCCATGTTCCGCATTGCGGTGATTAGCGTTTCTGCTTCGTTTTCGGTGAGCACCGCCGTGGGCTCGTCCAACACAAGAAGGCGGACATTGGTTTTGTCTATCTCCCGGGCTATTTCTACAAATTGCATGTGGCCAACAGGCATGCCCATGACCAAAGCAAATTCCTCAATCCCAATACCCAAAGTAGATATCGCTTTTTCTGCATCTGCACTCATGGCTTTGCGATCCAACGTCTGAATGCGGCTGCCAAAAAGCTTGCTCGTCACCTTATTTAAAGGGCTGTCTTTTTTTATCTCTCGGTTGATTTTGACATTCTCCGTCACAGTAAAGCCCGGAATGAGCATAAACTCCTGATGCACCATACCAATGCCCAGTTCCATGGCATGGAAGGGCGAACGGACATCAACCGGCTTGCCGTCAAGCTCAAAAGAGCCTTCAAAGCCGCCGGTATCATGTATGACAGGCATGCCAAAGAGTATGTTCATCAAAGTTGACTTGCCAGCACCGTTTTCGCCGACAAGTGCGTGGATTTCGCCTGCGCGGATATCCAGATTCAAATTCTTCAACACTGTGTTTCCAGCATAACTTTTCGTAATATTCTTAAATTCCAATAAGGTTTTCATAGAAAACCTCCTTTAATGCTAATAATAGTCGGAGTCTGAAACCTTTTACCTAGAGTAGGTTTTTTCTAGGTTTCAGGTTCCAGACTCCGAAAAAAAGCTCAGGTATTAGTATACGATGTTTTCAAACAGAATCCAGATGAAGTTATCGAGCTCTACATCATAAGAATCAGAAACACCGAAAGGCTCGTGATAGCTCTCCAGCGTGACGACAGCTTCTCTGCCGACTGTCTCCATAACATAGTTGGAAATTACTTCGGACAACACATCCCGGTCAACGCCCTCGAAGGGGACATCACCATTCAGGTAACGAATGCCATACTCAGCACCAACGTGGGTGTAGAGGAACGCCATGGGAACAGGCCAGTTGCCCATACGGCCATCCATGCCTTTTTCGGCCAGAATACGGGAAGTTTCGTCAATGACGAAGTTCAGGTCGGCATCGGCAAGGTTAACTTCGATACCAAGAGCAATGGGAAAGCCGTGGAGGGGAGATGCACAGCAAGGCTCGGCATACATTGCGCCCTGGTCAACAATGGAAGTAATCAGCGGGGTCTGCATGCCGCAGTTTGTTGCAAAGATGACCGTATCTTTGCCATATCTGTCAACAATCTTCGGAATGTCTTCGTACATGTACTGCTGGGTCGCAGGCAAGCCGCCTTCCGCCGTCGGATCGGGTGCAGTGAGTACAACGAACTCTAAGCCGAGCTCTTCGCACATGGCCTGCATGTTAGCCATACGAGCAGCGTTCTGGGGCTGGGACATGTGGCGGGGGNAGCTGTAATGCACAAAAGTCTGGGCACCCATCTCAGCGGCTACTTGCACTGAGGAAAAGCCACGAGCCGGAGTATTGGGGTTTAGAGCCAGGTTGGCGCGGGCCGCCACTTCGGGGGCATCTTCCTGCGGGTTGCCAAAGACAATGAAGATGTCATCTCTAATTTCCTTGACCTTATCGACGGCGTTAATCATACCAGGCACGCCCTGGTTGATTACAATAACGCCCACTTCCGGATCCGATGCAATGGTGGTAAGCGTTGTGATAATCTGCTCTGCCTCAGCCATGAAGTTGGCAGGATAAGTCGCATGGATTACTTTATCAGAGCCATATTTGGCAACGATTTGCTCTGCGCTGCGATACTCTTCCTCGTTCTGATCAATTGCGCTGGAAACGATAGCAATTTTGCCGGGGAAGGGCTCACTAACCGCCGGGGGATCGTTTGCTGCTGGGGGATTGTTGGCTGCTGGCGTGCTGCTCGGCGTAGCATTATTAGTTGAGCAGCCAAACGCAGAGAAAACAATTAACACCGCAAGCATTACTGACAGGAACTTCTTCATTCTTAATCCTCCTAAAAATAATTACGTAACCAAATGTATTACGTACAAGATGAGTAAGAAACAGGCGCAGGCATTCGTTGTGAAAACTCGCAACAAATGAATGCCTTAACTTTCAAACTTGCAATATCATCGCTGTTTCTTATACATACGATAGCAAAGAAAGACGTTTTTGTCAACAAAAGCACGTCTTTTCATTGAATCATTTTTTATTTTTTGCCTACCACGCTGCATTGACTACGAATGTTGAGGCCTATTTTCTTCAGAAAATGACACATCCGAACCCATTTCCTATTGGATTCAAGCTTGGATTGTCTTGTTTTGTCATGTCAACTGGAAATGAATGCTGTGCATCTGATTCCTGCTTCACACAAAGAAGATATGGAAAGAAAAGCCTGCGGTTTTTTTGATAAAGCCGCAAAACAGCGAATTTCGTTCCGACGTGTCATAATTTGCCAGAAATGGATATCTCATCAACAGATTTAGCTTTCTTGTATGATGGCGCTCAAGCAGAAGCCGCTGTGAAAACTGATATTATATTGCAAGCGCTGTTTTAGCGAAGGTAATTTCGTTGATGGGTACGCCGTCAACACCAAGGCTTTGCCAAAGTCGAAGTTGTACTGCATCCGTATAGCCAGTGGTGCCCGCCTCGCTGACACCAGCCATCACCCAGCACCGCTTGCCGGCAGCATGGATTTGAGCAACACGCTCCGCTGTCACCCAATTCTCCCAAAGGCGAATATAACTCACATGGCTGCGGGCAAAATCCACCAAGTGATTCGGACTCTTCATAAAGCCCAAAATCTCAATATGCGGAGCAAGAGCACGCAGATACGCCGCATCAGCAAGGGATCTGGTGCCGAGAATAACCTTATCCTCATACTGGTAGCACCGCAGAAGCGAGAGAAGGAGTGCCAGAAGCTTCTGCCCGGTTTCCTTCATGTGAAGCACAAAGGGAGCGTTGCCTGTGCGCAGCATGTCTTCCAGCGACAAGCCCAAAAGCGTTGCGTCCTCCTTGTACGCCATCAGGCGGAATTCAGCGCGGCTCAGGGCACTCACAGGGCGGGGATCACCAAAGAGCATGAGGCCGTTGGGGTCGTGACTAATCACAAGTTCGCCATCAGCGGTTTGGCGCAGGTCAAACTCAACATAGTCTGCGCCGAGGGCGAAAAAGTGACGGGCAGCGGGGATGCTCAGCTGCGCAAAGCGATCGGTGCCGCAGCGATGGGCGATGAGCTTCATAAACTACGCCACCTCACTTCTTACGTTTTTTAACGCCGACTTTACTGCGAGAGGCTCGGTTGGATACAGCTAGCATCAGGGTGGAAATAATCATTATTACCACGGCGTACACAAAGACCATGGCAACCGATTCCGAGTTGCTGGTCTCGTCACTGGCAGCTTTAATGGTGGGGCCAAGGGGTGTCATCAGCGAATGGTAGAGAAACACCGTCAGGTCATACTCTGCCAGAAAACGATTAAAGTTCATGGCGACAACCGAGAGAAGCGCAGGCAGAATGAGCGGTAAAATCACTCGCCGCATGGTGTACATTCCCTTGGCGCCCATGCTCATGGATGCTTCCTCCAACGAATCGTCGAGAGCGACGAAGCTTGCTTTAATCATACGCATGGAAAAGGGAATTCGTATGATGATATAGCCGATGAGGAGAATGTAGCTTGTGCCGATGAGCACGTTGCCGAACATAAGGGTTCTCGGCGTGCCATAGGTCGTCATAAGAGCCAGAGCGATGAGAGTACTCGGAAGAAGCCATGGAATCAGCATGCTGTATTCCAGGCCTTTAGCGAGAGGCCCTTTGCTTCTTTGCATAATGCGAAGAACGATAATCACAAGGGCGATGACTGCAACGGCGGCAAGAATCGAATAGACCGTACTGGTGAGATAGGGCTTGTAAAAATTTGGTGAGGCGAAAAGGTTTTTATAGTTATCCAGCGTAAAACTGTTCAAAGCGAGCTTGCCGTTGAGAATGGTTCTCGAGTTAACGAAGGAGAAAATGATAACCAGTATAATAGGCATAGCATAAATGAAAAACAGAAGATAAGCCAGCGCATGGAACACTATGTTGACCACAGGATTTGGAATTTTCTGCTTGACCAGCTTCGTCTTGACCTTTGACACGGAGACGTAGTTTCCCTTCCGCTCAAAAAGATTGGTAATGGTGAGAAATACAATGGTGGAAAGGCCGAGAACCAACGATAAGAGGGAGGCAATGTCGCAGGAAAACGCACTCTTAGAAAAAGTAACAATCATGGGATTGATGGTCTGAAAGTCAACACCGCCAACAACCGCAGGGGCAGACATAGCCGTAAGCCCCGAAAGGAAGGTAAGTACTGTAATGCTAAAAAAAGTAGGTTTGAGCACAGGGAACACAATTTCTCTGAAAATCTGCATCGGTGCTACACCCATGTTTTTTTCCGCCTCAATGGTCTGATAATCTATGTTCTTTAAGGCACCGGACATAAGGAGCATGTGGTTGGATGTATGGGAGAAGGTCATAATGTAGAGCACAGCGAAAAATCCCTGAAACCAGCTTGGGTTTAAATCAGGAATGATCGTGAGCAAAAAGGTGGTGACAATGCCATTTGCGCCATAGATAAACTTGTATCCAGTGGAAAGAACAATGCCGCTGTAAATCAGAGTGCTTATATAAACTACCTTGAGCACCTTGGCCCCCTTCACCTCGAAATACTCGGTGACGAGGACGAGAAAGGTGCCAACAATATTCACCGTAACGCTGAGTGCTAGGGCGAGAACGATGCTGTTAACGAGGGATTTTTTCACCCGCTCCGAGGACATGAATTTCTCGAAAACAACCGTAGAGAATTGGCCGTCACTATAAAAAATTGTGAGAAGCATATTTACAACCGGGAAAATGAGAAAAGCGATGACAAACCAGATAACGGCGACTCTTGTCACAAGGCCGACAACACCGGTTCGTTTGAGATAACGTGTCACTCTGTCTTTCATGTTATCACCAGCCTTAATACTGCTTGACATCGACGCTGTTGTTGAGGTAGAGAGTCATCGTGTCACCGATGGAGGAGAACGGTCTGCCGTCGTTGTGCGCAAGGCTGAAAATTTCTTCACCGAGAACGTCAAGGCAGAGAATTTCCGGCTCTAATATAATGGCTCGCACCAGCGCAACCCGTTGCTGATGGCCGCCGGACAGCTCAGAGATATTGTTTTGCAGCTTACTGTATTTTACATAAATTCTCTCAACCATTTTTTGCCACCAAGCTATCATTTCGTACACTTTACTACACCACCCAAAATTACTCTCACCTGTTACACTTGACTTAATGGATGAGGAGCAAGCAGCGTTTCCCGATTGCACTCCCGATAAAACGATATTATGATGCTACAAATGGCAAGTGCTATAAAGCAGCCTATATGAATTCGCAAACTGTCGCAATACTTGTAGGTTTGGGAGACAGAACATGAGAAAAAGAGAGAACAGCCGTTGGCTGTTCTCTCTTTTTGGTGGACCCGAAGAGGATCGAACTCTCGACCTCTGCATTGCGAACGCAGCGCTCTCCCAGCTGAGCTACGGGCCCATAAACGCCACCTGCGCTCTCTGCACAGACAGCCATTGAATTGTAGCACCAACGCAAAAAAATGTCAAGCTGGCAAGGGAAATTTTCCCTGAATTATTTCTATGTTCTTTCCTGCATTTTTTACCACCGCTACTTTGCGCACAACGCAGCAATTCTGTACTCTTTTCTCCCAATTACCGAAGAACGTAGAAAGCAGTGATGAATGAAAATCCCTCTTCCGAAATATCCGGAAGAGGGATTTTTTCATGTGGTTGCAGGGATTAGCGCTTGCTGAATTGTGGCGCACGACGAGCAGCCTTGAGGCCGTACTTCTTACGCTCCTTCATGCGCGGATCCCGCGTGAGGAAGCCCGCAGCCTTCAAGGCCGGGCGCAGCTCGGGGTTGAGCAGCAACAGTGCTCTGGCAATGCCGTGACGGATGGCGCCGGCCTGACCGGTTACGCCGCCGCCGGCGACTGTGGTGACGATGTCCACCTTGCCCACGGTTTCCGTGAGGACAAGCGGCTGACGCGTAATCAGCTTAAGCGTCTCAAGACCGAAGTAATCATCGATGTCCCGGTTGTTGATGGTGATTTTTCCGGTGCCGTTTTCGAACAGATGCACGCGGGCGACGGAGCTTTTGCGGCGGCCGGTGCCGTAGTGATAAGGCTTTTTACTCTGATACATTTCGCAAATCCTCCTATTAACCCTGTGTCCAAATTTCCGGCTTCTGCGCCGCATGG
>JGI994J12354_10002977_pt1 | contig 16125 bp, 12 predicted proteins | sample IntmicLarv3ML3BL_FD_12354 | JGI IMG/M metagenome (IMG submission 12354) | reverse complement strand
TTGGGTTCCATCAAGTTATACTCGCGCTATCACATGTGGTATCCTCGTTGGTGCTGTTGGCTTTTGGAATGGTGCCGTATTCATATCAATATTGTTAATATTATTTACCATGGCGCTTTGTTCTAAGCATCGCATAGAATTTCTAATTATTGCTGTGTTTGCCAGTCTGCTATTTTTAACACAACTGTATACTTTTGCCGGTACTGGCGTAAGCACCGGCGGTGATATTATTAAACTCGGTTTTCTGACTGATTTTAGCACTTTGTCGGATGATTTAGTTGCACGTATCAATGGCGTGACTACCGTAGGCACGCTGTTGTCGTCGTTTACTATTATACCTATTGTTATTTGGCATACTGTCACGAAATACCTTTTGCCGTTATTAGGGATAATGCCATTTTTAGCAGTGTTTGGGATTATCGTCGCTAAAAAAGGGACTCGTTTATTGGCCTTGATATTTATAACACCGCTAATATTTGCCTTCACTTTTTCATTGACCCCTGATATCGCTGTTAACCATAAATATATAATGATTGCTATTGCTTTCTTGAATATTTTTATTGCGACGTTTATCTATTCTTTATTTACACTAACAAAGCAGATAAATTATAAGTCTATGCCTCTTAATATCTTTTGCAAATTCGTTGCCGTTGTGCTGATAATAGCTTTGACATTGACTGGCGTTATCGATTATTTCACTATCATCAATAAAAATAAAAATGCCGTAGTAATTAGCGAAGAGGACACTATATACATCTGGGTAAAAGAAAACTCAGCCACAAACGCTGTTTTCCTAACCGAGACAGCCGTCCTAGGACCATATTTATTTGCTGGTAGAAATATCAGCTCTGGACATGGTTACTATGCTATGTCCGCAGGATACGATGTTCGGTCACGAGATGATTTAATCACACAGACATATCTTAGCACATCACCTGAAGAATTGCGCGCCAATGTCGCCCTCCTTGGTGTTGACTATATTGTTATATCTAATGCTGTTAAAGAGATGCTTAATGCACGAGGCTATCCTGATTTTAGCGATACGGTAATACGCGAAACTTATCCTGAAGCTTTTGCTTTCGAAGATACTCTAATTTATCAAGTTAATTAATAATAGGAACTTTCTAGAACTTTCATATAAAGAAATGAAGGACGCTTCTAACCGAAGCGTCCTTTCACTATCTAGCAGTTCATCTGAATTTCATGCTAGGTTAATGCTTAACATCTATTATTTTTTCAGCATCTCCTTTATTCTCCATGTGAATTACTTTATCCTCATCTTGCCGATACTGCCTTGGCGAAACACCAAAGTGCATTTTGAAGGCCTTAGAAAACGCCAGTGGGTCGCTATAACCTACTCGTTCTGCTATAAAACCAATTGTTTCATTACCATTTTTAATCCGCGTCGCCGCCTTTTTCATGCGTAATTCGCTTAAATATTGCTTTGGCGATACTCCATATGCTTTCTTGAAACTTATCGTCAAATAGCACCTATTAACTCCGACATAATCAGCGACATCGTTTATCTTCAGTTTTTTATCATAATTACGCTTCATATACTCAATTGCTTGATTGACATAGACCGTAATTGGATAATCATAATTGTATCGTACCGCTTCTGAATTGTGGGCATCATCAATTAATATTCCAAACAATTTCATTAATTCGCCAAGCCTTTTTAACTCATTAGCATACGTCAGTCGATATGTCCCCAGCATGTTTTCAACAGCTTTTGCCGCCTCTATAACTGTTTGTTCGGACAAACTTCTGACAAATACTTTTTCGCTTAGTCCTGCTTGGCAAATAGTTTCTTTTGCCATCATGCCAGACACTCCCACCCAAAAATAATTCCATGGTTCTTCATAATCGGCTTGATAAAATGCTGTGTTGCCACTAGGTATATAAAATATATCGTTTTTTTCTACCCGAAACACTTGTCCGTTAATTTCTAAAACCCCTTTGCCTTCTAAAACTATATGTAGGAGGTCGGCATCTCTGTTGTTAGGACCAAATCGATGGCCCCGCTCACATTCTTCAGTTCCACAGTATAATAAGAAAAGTTCAATGGACTCTCTTTCAAATCCTTCTAAACACCGATACTGTGTAGAATTTGTAAATCCTATAACAGCGATATACCCCCCCCCTTTCATTTTCCAAAGACACATTTCCATATCGGTACTATGTGCTTTTTAGTACATTGCCATGTATTCTCCGTGTGCTTCAATTAACTCATCACACATCTTAACAATATCCTCAATAGAAAGCTCAGCTGCTGTATGTGGGTCCATCATTGCTGCTTGATATATCTTACTTCTATCTTTCGTTACGGCTGCTTCAATTGTCAATAATTGTGGTCCCACTGTGCCCATATTCATTGCCGCAAGTTGCGTTGGCAACTCTCCAACATGACATGGTGTCACCCCAGAGCCATCAACAAGACATGGCACTTCAACGCATACATTCGTTGGGAAGTTATCAATCAAATTAGTATTTAGTACATTGCCGCCGATTTTATATGGGATACCCGTAATAACCGCTTCCATAATATATGATGCATATTCATGCGAACGTTCATGCGTGATTTTACCATCTGCTAAAATTTGATTTTTCTCTTCTTCCCAGCCCTTGATTTGTTCCACACATCTTCTTGGGTATTCATCAAGTGGAATGTTGTACTGTTCAATCAATTCTGGATATTTGTTTTTGATGAAAAATGCATTGTATTCTGCGTTATGCTCGCTAGACTCTGTACAGTAATATCCGAGGCTTTTAATGTACTCAAACCTAACCATATCTTTATGCTTTTCTGAAGCATTTTTCTCGGCTGCTCTTTTTTTGATTTCTGGATACAAATCATTGCCGTCTTTGTCTTTTAAATACAATAACCAGCCCATGTGGTTAACGCCAGCAATTAATTCTGTACGTCCGTCAAGCTTATCTTCCATACCAAGTTGTTCTAATAGGTGCTTAGAGCAATCTTGCACGCTATGACAAAGACCCACTGTCTTTATCTTAGTAAAACGTTGCATATAACCCGTTAGCATTGACATTGGATTTGAGTAGTTCATAAACAATGCGTCCGGACATACTTCTTCCATATCCCTCGCGATTGCTTCTAAAATTGGAATAGTTCGCAATGCGCGCATAATTCCACCAATTCCCATTGTGTCGGCAATTGTTTGTCTTAAACCATATTTTTTAGGAACTTCAAAGTCAACGATTGTCGATGGGTCATATCCGCCAACTTGAATTGCATTTACGACAAATCTAGAATTGCGTAACGCTTCTTTTCTATTGTCTTCTCCTAAATATGTCTTGATGGTAGCTTTCGAGTCATTTACATTCTTGTTGATAGCATCTAAAATGATTTTCGACTCTTCTAGTCTTGTCTCATCAATGTCATATAATGCGATTTCAGCCTCACACAAAGCTGGGGTACACATACAATCTCCTAATACGTTTCTTGCAAATACTGTACTGCCTGCTCCTACAAAAGTAATTTTAATCATTAGTCCTTTTCCTCTCTGTTGTTAGTAATTACAAAAGCAAATTCTTTGCTTCGCTCATTTAACAGTTCTATTTAATTTGCTATCACCTTTAAGATATAACTAATTTCATTATTTTTCAAGTGTAATTTGGTATTTAAAGCTTTCCACCTGAGGTTGCAATCCCCTCAATAAATTGTTTTTGGAATAAAAGATAAATAATAATCATTGGGATACACGCAATTAAAGCCGCCGCCATCATTTCTGGGTATTTTGCCCCGTACTGTCCTTGTGCCTTTGCTAAGGCAGATGACAAAACCAATGCACTCTTATCTGTATTAATAATCATCGGCCACATCAAATCTTTGTACGCAAAAACTGCCGTAAAAATTCCCAATGCAACCATCCCCGCCTTAGTTAGCGGTGCCATAATATATAAAAAAGTTTGTCCGATATTACAGCCATCAATCCGCGCTGCTTCTTCCAAATCGTTTGGCAAACTCTTATATGCCTGCCTCATCAAGAATGTCCCAAAAGCCGTTACCATTCCTGGAAATACTAATGCAAATATCGTATTATTCATGCCCATTTTGGTTATCATCTGATATTGCGGGCTGATAAATATCTGGCTTGGAATCATCATTTGAACAATAACCATCCCAAATGCCAAATTACATCCTTTGAAATTCAACCTCGCAAATGCATAACCTGATAAAGATGCTGTTACTACCGCACATAGGATACGGAATAAGATGAATAATAACGTATTTTTGTATAACATTAAAAAGTCCATACTTCTAAATACTGACTCAAATGCATCTAATCGCCACACTGCTGGAAATACTACAAATGGATTTACGCCGATTGCCTCGGCATTTGTCTTAAAAGACGTCAAAATCATCCATAAGAATGGTACCAACATTGTAATTGAAATCAAAATCAGCACTGTGTGAATTCCTATTGCTGAAAGTCTTTTCTTTCGTATATTATTTTTCATGCCTCTCACCTCTCATACCTTTTAATAGATTGTCTTATTAATAGTGAACCCATTTCTTTTGCGCTATTACCTGAAATAGGGTAAACAACATGATGACTAAAAGTAGTAACACTACTATCGTTGCACCATAACCTACGTTTTTCTCTACAAAGGTATATTCGTAAAATAAATATACTAAAGATTGTGTCCTTTTTATTGCTGGGTTGTTTCTTGACATTACCATATAAATCAAATCGAATACCTGCATTGCTCCAATCGTACGCGTTACGCATACAAAAAATAGCGTCGGCGAAACCAATGGCAATGTTATGTGAAAAAATTGTCTTACTGGCCCGGCACCGTCAATTGCTGTTGCTTCATAATAATCTCGCGGAATGCCTTGAAGTCCTGACAAAAATAAAATCATATTATAGCCAACTACGGACCAAATCCCAATAACTGCAATTGAATATATTGCAACATTCGGGTCAGAAATCCAGTTCACGTTAATGCCTAGTGCATTATTTAATAAACCAAATTCCGAATTGTACAACCAGCGCCATACTAATGCGATAGCTGCTGGGGCTGCCACCATCGGCAGGAAGAAAATCGTCCTGTAGATGGCACGTCCTTTCATTTTTCTATTCAGTAGCGCCGCCATAACCAAGGCCAGCGCCACTGAAATAGGTACTTCTACTACTGCATATCTTAATGTATTAACTAAAGCTTGCCATACATCCGTATCGGCAAGGAGCCTTCTGTAGTTGTCTGCTCCCACGAAGATGTTTCCTCTTCCAAAATCTCCTGTTTTATAGAAACTCTGCCTAACATTGCTAATCGCTGGATAGATGTTAAGCACAAACAATCCGATGACAGTAGGTAAGATAAATGCCCACCCCCAGAGGAATTGACTGCGAGCATATTTTTTTGCAATTCCTTTTTTCTCAACCACGCTTTTCTCCTTTTCGATACAATACTGTATTTCAGTTGCAAACTTCACCTATATATATTTCTTTAACTTCTATTGCTCGCCTAAAATTCTATTCATGTCGCTAGCAGAATTCATGCATGCTTCTTCCATCGTAATCTCTTTCATCCAAGCTTGTAAAAACCAGTCTGCTGCTGTATTTTCCCAAATAACTGTATTTTTAGAAAATGGTCTGATTTCCATGTCATCTTGCATATTTAGGTACGCTTGTAGATTAAATTGTGGCGAACTATTTACCCATGTGTCTGATGTTCCTGTGTATGCTGACATTGTAATTCCTAGCTCTGCTTGCTTTAATTGTCCTTCTTTAGAACCGAAGTACTCTACTAATTGCCATGCTTCATCTGGCATATCTGTCGTTGCATCTACTACCCAACCTAGTCCATTGTAAACAGATACACGTCTACCTGTTTCACTATCTTTAGGCAATTCGACAACATCTGCATTTTCTGCTGTATATTCATTTTCTGCCATGGCTGCAAGCATCCATGAGCCTTGAGGAACCATCGCTACTTTACCTGACATGAACAATACTTCTTCGCCTGTTTCTGACATGATTTCTTGCGATGGCATTAAATCTTCTTGAACAAATTTATCCATCATTGCCATTGCTTCGATAGTCTTTGGATCATCGTATCCTGATGTCATCTTATCATCTGAGATGATATAGCCACCTTTACTAAAAATCATATTGTACCAGCCAGCTTGTTGGTTACTGCTTGCGTTACAATAACCATATACGCTACCGTCATCTTTAGTTAGGGCTTTAGCCTTTTCATATAAATCGTCCCATGTCCAATCTGCTGTTGGATAATCAACCCCAGCTTCATCAAATAGGGCTTTGTTATACCACATTGCGATAGTATCAATGTCTTTTGGAATTGCATAGTATCCATCTTCATATGTATATAAGCTCCAAATATCTTCTGGATAATTTGTTGTTTCGATTTCTGTACTTGCTGCTATTCTATCTGATAAATTTAAAAGCATATCATTTGACATATAGCGTTCACTTTCATTAGAGTGCATCCAAAATACGTCTGGTAGTGAACCACCTTCTGCGCCAGCAGATAGTAACGTCCAGTATTCATCCCATGATACTACTTGGATTTCTGTTTGAATTCCTGTCTCTGCTGTGAAATCATCCATGATTTTTGAAATTCCTGGTTCTTGGTAAGAGTCCCAAATCATAACTGATAATGTGCCTTCACTTGCTTGGTTAATTTCTGCAACTTCTTCTTCACTGCCTTCGTCAGTTCCTTCATCTGTTACTTCGTCACTGCTTGCCTCGCTTGTGCCCTGTTCTGCCTCTGTCTGACTTGAACTTCCTGCGTTATTGCCACAAGCCGTCACCAATATCATAACAACTACAAGCATCAGTGCTAAAACTTTCTTGTTCTTCATACTTTTCCTCCTTGAATCCCTTTTGGTTTTTAGTTTTATTACTAACATAGGGTTACTAACCAGTATAAGTTATATGTCATTTTGTTAAATGGTTTTACGTTTCTTATATATGTAATTTTGTTTCTTTTTTGTTCATTTCACCCTATTCGCCTTATACACTTGTATATTTTTGTTTAGATTGTATGGTTTTGCTTGTTTTGCATACCTAGTATATGCATTAAAAAGGGTGAGGTTCTCATCTGAGCTCCTTACCCTCTTAATTATTCAAATCAATTTAACATGTTACTTTGTAAATGGCACTACCGCACCGTCGTATTTTTCATTAATAAAGTTTTGAATTGCTTGTGTTCCCAATGCTTCTACTAAAACTTTAGTTTTTTCACTATCTTCATTGCCCGCTTTAACCGCAATAACATTCACATAAATTGTTGCTGCTTGTGAGTCCGCTTGTTCAAAGGCAACTGCATCTTGCCTAACTGAATAGCCAGCTTGTAGGGCATAATTACCATTCAATACCACAAAGTTCACTTCGTCAACAACCCTAGCTACCTGTGCCGCTTCCAACTCTTCGATTTTGATATTTTTAGGATTATCAATAATATCATTAACTGTCGCTTCTAAGCCAACACCATCTTTCAGCGTAATAATTCCATTGTCTTGTAATAGCAGTAAGGCTCTCGCTTCATTAGTTGTGTCGTTTGGCACTGCAATTGAGTCGCCATCAGCTAGCTCATCTAAGCTACTACTTTTCCCTGGATAGATGCCGAATGGTTCGTAATGAATACCACCTGCATTTACTAAACTAGTTCCCTTTTCTTCATTGTAGCTATCAAGATATGGGATGTGTTGAAAATAATTCGCATCAAAATCACCACTTTCAACTACTTCGTTTGGCTGAACATAGTCACTAAATTCTGTAACTTCTAATTGCCAGCCATCTTGTTCTAGAATTGTCTTTACCTCTGCTAGAATTTCTGCATGTGGTGTTGCTGACGCTGCTACCGTAATAGTTTTATCTGTTGCTTTTGTTATTGTCGCTTCTGTTGCTTCTGTTATTGTCGCTTCTGTTGCTTCTTCGGCTACTTCATCTGTTGCTTCTTCGGCTGTTTCCTCTGTTCCTGCTTGGGCTGCTGCATTTTCATCTGTTTTAGCTTCGCCACAAGCTGTTAGCACGCCTAGTGCCAATACTACTGTTAAAATCCCTGCCAATACTCTCTTTTTCATGATTTTTCTCCTCTTTGTGGTGTTTCGGGACGGAAAACCTGTCCCCTACAATGCTATTAGGCACATTTTCCATCCCCTGATTTACTTTGTTTTACTTTCTTTTATCTAAACGCGTAGACAGCTTACTGCCACTCGTTTGGAACACTTGAACTAAAATAATTAGTAGTACTACGGTCACTAGCATAATATCGGTTTGATAGCGATAATATCCATATCTGATGGCTATATCGCCTAATCCACCAGCTCCGATTATTCCCGCCATTGATGAATATCCTAGGATTGTTCCTAGTGCAATCGTTGCGCCTAAAACCAACGATGTGCGTGCTTCTACCAACAATACTTTAGTAATGATGGTTGATGTTCCTGCTCCCATCGAACGAGCCGCTTCAACAACTCCTGTATCCACCTCTCTAATTGATGACTCCACCATTCTAGCAATAAACGGTATCGCCGCTGCTACTAGTGGCACAATTGCCGCTGTCGGTCCATAGCTTTTACCAGCCACCGCTCGCATCAGTGGTATTAATAAAATCAACAATATCAAAAATGGAATACTTCTAAAAATATTTGCGATAGCATCTAGCACCTTATATAAAACTGTATTTGGCTTTATGCCATCCTCCGCTGTAACTGCCATCAAAACTCCCATTGGTAGCCCAAATATATAGCCTAGTAAAGTTGACACTCCCGTCATATACAAGGTCTCAACAATTCCTCGCAATAGCATGTTAACTACTTCTCTACTCCACATCTTCACACACCTCCTCTACCGCAATTCCTCGTTCAACCAGATAATTTTCTATTTCTTTTTGTAGCTTTTCTTCATTTGGTAAGCCTAATATCATTTCGCCAATGGCAATTCCGCCAATATTCTTTGTACTTGCTTTTAAAATATTAACAGGGGCTTTAAACTTTAGCACCATGTTGGCAATAACTGGCTCAAATGCTGAATTTTCCGAAAAAACAATTCTTATCTTTTTATTTTCAATTAGTTCCTTAACTGACTGGTTTGACGATTCTTGTTCGGAGTCTTTTGAAATCATCTCACGAGCGGCCTGTGATTTTGGATGTCGAAATATACTTTCCGTCTCTCCTTGTTCTACCACTGCTCCGTCTTGCATAATTGCCACATGGGTACAAATTTCACGAACCACTGCCATCTGGTGTGTGATTATTACAATTGTAATGTTCATTTTTTGGTTAATATCTCTTAATAGCTCTAGGATTGAGGCCGTTGTCTGCGGGTCTAATGCACTTGTCGCCTCATCGCAAAGTAATATCTTAGGATTGGCGGCCAATGCTCTCGCTATGGCTACACGTTGCTTCTGCCCGCCGGATAATTGCGCTGGATATGCCTTGACCTTGTCTGTCAGACCAACTATTTCCAACAATTCAAGTGCTCTTTGTCTAGCTTCTTTCTTATTGCTCCCCTGGATTAATAGCGGGAAACAGACGTTATCAATAACGTTCTTTTGCATTAGCAGATTAAAATGCTGGAAAATCATCGAAATATTTCTGCGCTTATGTCGCAATTCTTTTTCGGATAATACTCCTAAGTCTTCGCCTTCAATTAAAACTTGTCCTTCGTTTGGTTTTTCCAAATAGTTCAAACATCGTACTAAGGTGCTTTTTCCAGCTCCAGACATTCCAATGACACCAAATATGTTGCCACTTTCAATTTTTAAATTAACATTTTTTAATGCCTCTACGGTGATATCATCTTTATTAAATGTTTTCGAAAGACCTTTAACTTCGATTTCTATCATTACTGCCGTTCCTCACTTTCGCACTTTGTTTCATCTATTTGTAGTATAAGATGCCGCTGTTTTTATGTATAATACTATACTGATATGCTTGGATATAGTCTGATGCTATAACTACTGTGAGTTGTTTGCAGAGTTTTCTATTTAGTAGAACGTTCTTATCTAGTAGAATGTCATTTCCTCATAAAATAAAATAGTCATCCTGAACGCAGTGAAGTATCTCTAATTAAGATTCTTCGCTACGCTCAGAATGACAAAATGTTATGCTTAGAATGGCGAACTGCTATGCTTAGAATGGCGAACTGCTATACTTAGAATGGCGAACTGCTATACTTAGAATGGCGAACTGCTACTTTAAAAATGACAAAATACTACTCTTAAAATGTCAAAATGCTATTCTTCATCTATAGATTGCCTAAATACTCTTTTATTTCTTTGATATATAGTTCGCCTGTCTTACTTAAAATAATGTTTTTCTTTACGACATAACCAATTTCCATCGTACTATTTGTGTTGTTATCATCTGCCTTAAAGGGAACAATTACATAATCCGTTCCATTTAGTTCTTCTGAAATTATCCCTGAGCAAAGGGTGTAACCATTTAACCCTCGCATCAAGTTAAGCATCGTCGCCCTATCGTTAGTTTTGATTGTCTGTGAATATTCCTTAGTGCTAAGGATTTCTTCAGCGAAATAAAAAGAATTTGTATCGCCTTGCTCAAAAGCTAGGCATGGGTAATCTCGCAATTGTTCAAACCCAATTTGCTTATGATTAGCCAATGGGTGTTCTCTCCAAATATAAACATAAGACTCACAATCAATCAACTTATGAAACGCCAACTGGTTTGCTACTAGTAGTTTTGTAAGCATTGCTCGGTTGAAATCGTTGAGATACAATATTCCAATCTCACTTTTCATGGTACTAACATCCTCGATAACTTCTAGTGTCTTGGTTTCCCTGATGGCAAATTCATATTCTTCAGTATCGAATTGTTTAACCATTTTAACAAATGCTTGGACAGCGAAGGAATAATGCTGTGTCGAAACTCCGAATTTCTTTTTTAACATTCCTTCTTCGCCATATTTATCCAAAAGGGCTTGGTATTGATAGTCAACCCCCCTGGCATAGGCAATAAATTCCGTCCCATCATTCGTAAGTGTAACCCCTCTATTGCTACGATGAAAAATCGTAATCCCCAATTCATTTTCAAGTTCTCTAATGGAGCTTGTTAAAGATGGTTGCGCAACATAGAGTATCTCGGCGGCCTTGTTAAACGAACCCGCTTCTGCGATTGTAATCACATAATGTATCTGTTGGAGTGTCATGATGTCACCCTCTTTCTTTGATAATTAGATGCCCCAATATTTAAGTGCAATCTTTTGGCCTTGGTCGATTTTGGCCCACTGTTGTTCTTGTGTAAGCTCATTTCCGCCATCACAAGAGGCAAAACCACATTGATGAGAAAGGAGGAGTCGCTTTTTATCAATTATAGTAATTGCTTCATCAAGTAAGCGAAGAACTCGTGCTTCATCGTCTAGCGTACTTGTTTTGCTTGAAAGCAAGCCCAAAACAATTTCTACACCCTCTTTATCTTTGAATACTTCTAGCGCCTCTAATGAACCCGCACGGTCATCATCCCACTCTAAAAAGAAACGGTCGTAATCTAGTTGTTTTAAGAATAAATTGGCAATTTTAGCATAAGAACCACCGCCCATGTTGCGTGAGTCATAATTCCCGCGACAATTATGCGTCCACATCTTCAAGCCCAGCTCGTGCCCAAAGGCAATAACTGTATTATTAATATCAATAAAGTCTGCCGCCAATGCATTAACTGTTTCTTGGTCGATATTTTCACCAGTGTATGGCGAGTTTGGATTATCATCTGCGAAAAGTTCCCACAGACAGTCGTCAAACTGTAGTATTTCCCCGCCCGCTGCTGCATAATCTGCAACGAATTCCTTATATGCCTTGATTAATCCTTCTTTTAATTCCTTAGTTGTCATATAGATGGAATTTTTACCACCGATATTATCCGACCATGACAGTTCCCCAAAAATATGTGATGGTGATGGAACACAAAGTTTAGTTTCATGCTCACCTGCAAGCTCACTTAAACGCTTGAAAATAGTGATGAAGTGATGGTTTTTGCCACTTAATTCACCAGTAATACGTAGCCCAATATCTTTTCGTGTTTCATATTTTTCAATTTCATCTTTGTCACGGAAGAAATATCCATGTTCCGCAATGTAACGTTGTATTCCGCCTAAACCCCAGACAAAATCTAAATGCCACATTGATTTTGAATACTCACCGTCAGTAATAACTGTTAATCCATGTTCAATTTGCTCGTTCACGATTTCGGCAGTAGCTACTTTTTCGCACTCCTCATATCCAGTCAAATCATTATAAAATGGATATGAAATATCATCTCTATGCTCAATTTGATGTTTAAACTTTAATAGACCTTCTGGGCGCAACAAGCTACCCACCGTTTGAAATTTTTTGCTCATCTTATAGCCTCCTTCAATTTTTAATAATTACCTAATAAGCATTATACTATAGTCGCTTCTGTCATTGTTAAACAGAAAATATATGCTTGGTTATAGTTTTACGTTATAGCCACATGGTTATATCAAGCAATGGTTAAACTATTTCTTCTATAATCATAGGCTTTTTGACAGGTGTCAAATTACTAAGCTCATGGAATGTAAGTATATAGTACCGCTCCCACAATTGCCAAAAGCATACTACCCATTGTTCCAATCAGATACTTTTCCGCAAAAGTGGAGTCGTCAGAAATCTTTTTAAATCTAGTCAGCGATTTGGCCGTAACAACAAATCCAATAGCGCCATACTCTTGGGTGATAACTAAAATGACTATTAAATATCTTTCTAATACTCCAATAATTCGTCCTGCTTGTTGTTCTCGCTTCTTTGCTTGTTCTTCTTCTTTTTCTTGTCCTTCTTCCTCTTGTTCTTGTCCTTCTTCCTCTTGTTCTTCTCCTTCTTTTTCTTTTTCTTGTCCTTCTTCCTCTTTTTCTTGTCCTTCTTTTTCTTGTCCTTCTTCCTCTTTTTCCTGTTCTTCCTCTCGTTCTGTTTCTTGCTCTTGTTTTGACTCTACTTGCTTCTCGTAAACTTTATCCTCGAATATTTTTTGAAGCAAGATATTAACTGGTTTTCCCAAGAACAAGAGCAGACAAACCAATCGAATTAATCTACTAATCGGTATTCCTAAATCTAGCCCATTATAAATATTAGCAACATATCCTCCAAACCATGAATATGCAACTCTGACTCTAGTTGCACAAAAACATGCAACCGTGAAAATAGCTGCAATATGTACCATCTGGTCTAAAATAAATAGATTTGCTTTTCTTTCTTTGAAAAATTTTCTATTTTTAATCCAACGTCCTTTTATTATATCAAAAACAATATGTGACACCGGAACAACAATTAACGGCCACAGCCAATCAGTCCAATGGATAGAAACAAACGGGACAACCAGCCCGCCGACCACAAATAGATAAATAACCCCATGCCCAATCATAAGCTTATGTTTTTCATCTTTTTCATCTGCAATGATTGGGAACTGAAAGTAAAAATCTCCCAGAAAATGCCCAATCAATAACATTGTTAAAATCAACTTATAATCCATTATGTAATACCTCGCTCTAATTCCTGCGCACTCCCTTGATTAACCTTGCTATACCATTTTGATGCCTCTTCATACTCTCTTTGTTTAGCATAAATAGTAGCAATGTTGCTATAAGAATTTGCAGTGACTGGATGCTTGACACCAAGCACTTTCTCTCGAATTGCCAGTGCTTTTTTATACCAGTCCAATGCTTTTTCGTATTTTCCTTGTTGATAATAGACATCTGCCACATTACTGTAAAACGTTGCGATATGGGGATGTTCAACACCTAACACTCTTTCTTGAATTGCCAGTACTTTTTCATACCATTCCAATGCTGTTTCATACTCACCCTGACTACTATAAACAGTAGCAATATTATTATAAGATATAGCCGTATCTGGATTTTCAATTCCGAGCACTCTTTCTTGAATTGTTAGGGCCTTTTTATGCCATTCCAACGCTTCTTCATATTTGCCTTGGCTGGAATAGACACTGGCAATATCATTATAAGATATGGCCGTATCTGGATTTTTAACTCCTAGCATATTTTCGCGGATTTTCAGCGCCTTTTCGTACCATCTCAACGCCTTTGCATATTCCTTCTGCTCATAGAAAATGGTGGCAATACTATTATAAGAAGTGGCCGTATCTGGGTGCTCAACTCCTAATATCTTTTCGCGAATTGCCAGTGCTTTTTCATGTTCTTCCAATGCCTCTTTATATTTGCCCTGGTCAACATAAACACTGGCAATATTATGGTAAGATATTACCGTATCTAGATGTTTTAACCCCAATATTTTTTTTCTAATTGCTAGTGCTTTTTTATACCATTCTAACGCCTCTTCATACTTACCTTGCTTATGATAAACAAGTGCCATGGCATTATAAATAATTGCAACGTCTGGACCTTCAAGACCTATTACTTTTTTTACAATCTCCAGTGCTTTTTCATACCCTGCTAGGGCTTTTTCATATTTGCCTTGGCTGTAATAGACACCAGCTATATTGTAATAGGAATACGCGGTATCTTTATGCTCAGTTCCTAAAATCTTTTCTCGCATTGCTAAAGCTTTTTCATAGTATTCTAATGCTTGTTTATAATCGCCTTCAGATGAATGTACTCCTCCAATACCGCTATAAGACTCCGCTATGTCTTGATGCTCCACTCCTAACACTTCTCTTCTAAGCTCCAGCGCTTTGTCAAAATGCCCTAATGCCTTTTTGTATTTTCCAAGCAACATATATGTTTCTCCTAGATATTGTTCACTCTTGGCAATATCTTCTTGTTCATTTTCAAAATTAATTGCTTTTTTTATCGCCAGTGCCTCTTCAAAACAATTCAACGCTTCTAAGCCATTGCCCTTTTTTAGATAAATATCCCCTACATAATCCAATGACTCTGTTACACGTCCATCTTCACTACCCAAAGCTATTTTTCTTAAGGTGAGTGCTTCTTGGTGCTTTAGTAACGCGAGGTCATAATTGTATTCTACCGTTGTTAAATAATTTGCCGCTTTAATTAAATCTTCTGCCTGTTGAAGCTGTACGCTTTGGGTCACAGTACTATCATATGTATCCTTTAAATAACTGCTCAATTCCCTTAGTGTTTCTCTATATTCTTCATATCGTGCGGCCTTTAGATTTCTTGACACCGTTGACTTCCCAATATCTAGTTGTTTTGCGACATCACTTTGACGGTTATCATAATCAAGTAGCACTTTTATCGTTTTCCATTGTTTGTCCGACCATTTGGCAACAATTTTACCTACGAAACCACAATTTAAATTCAATAGAACAGTATCCGCTGCACCAGTTTCAAATCCTACACGAAATAAAGGTGCATGACTTTGCTCTGATATTTTCATTTGCCGCTCTTTTCCCTCTAACCTTCCCAGTACTTTTCGCGCCTTATGATATGCCGGTCCATCCGCCCCGATTGCCTTTTGCGGGTCAATGGATGTATGAATGTCTCCTATTCCAATCCCAAAGCGAATTTTTATCGGATACATTTCTTTGACTATATATTCAACAATAGCTAAACTATGTGATGCTTCATTTAATAATCCTTGGAACTCATCACCCAAGGTAATTGTAAACGCCGCCGCAATATGCCTTGAATAACGTTCGTTAATATCCTTTAACACACGTTCCATTTCTTTTTTAACAATATCACGTTCTGCAATCGAAATATTTGTCGAAAGCACTAAATCTCCAATAAATGCACAATACATATCCGCTTCACCACCTTCGCCTTAACTTTATCACATAATTCATGCAACTTCAACACTTATTGCACGAATTCATGCAACCATAATCGTTTTTTTCTCAAAAACATTCTTAAAGGCTCTGCATCTTTGCGAAGGGAAAAACCCTCACGGGGGAGCCGTCAGGGTCTTTCAGGGGAGTATAAATAATTAATAAGGGGGTGGTTCTTAATATGTTTATCTTTATTTATCTTTTATATACATAACTTGTTAATACGTAAACGGACAATTATGTCTTTTTCATGTCAATGTGTTTTAAAATTCACAACGTCTTATATGCTTTATGCTCGTAAAGTGAAAAAGTAAATTCTATATTTTTTATTTATTTTTTAAAAAACTAGAATTTAGTCTTGCACAAGAACTTTTATGATACACTCTCTAAAT
>JGI994J12354_10002976_pt1 | contig 16132 bp, 11 predicted proteins | sample IntmicLarv3ML3BL_FD_12354 | JGI IMG/M metagenome (IMG submission 12354) | reverse complement strand
GCGTATTTCGCGCTATCGAACGGATCAATCATGCACGCGGAGCGGTTGTGGCGGTTGATGCCGAGAAGAATCCCGCTCTGGTCGCAGATTTCGTATGACGAAAACGGGAACGCCGCCGCGATGCTTGAGGTCAGCGCGTTTCGCCGCGCTTTGCGCTCAATATCCGCATCCAGCGCCAGTATTGGCAGCATGGAATGATATGCCTCGCCGTGTTTATAGTCCGCGCGTTTACAGAACAAATCCTGCGACACGCACAAGTTTTGAACCGACGCGACGCGGATTTCCAAGTCCTCGGGCGTGTCCGCCGTCACTTCGATGAGCGTGTGCATGTAGTAAAAATCCTCGTTGCTGCGGTTCATGCCGTCCTTCAGGACCATTCCCGCGTCCACGGCGCTGTCCAGTTCCTCGTAATCGGAACGGGTGTCCTGCACATCGCGCAGGCGCGTGCGGTTTATCATCGTGGTCTGCCCGATTTTGGATAGTGTTTTTTCCTTCGGCTGCTTCTTGATGATGAAGCTCAGATTCACGCCCTCGCCCGCTTCGACGAGCCCGTTCAGCCAGCCGCGCCCCACGATGGAAGCGTAGCCGTAGCCGGTGACGTAGAGGTACGCATGATAAACGCCGTCCACCAGGATGCAGTCGTGCCGCGTGAAATCGACCGTCGGCGGCGTGATGATGGCGAGGGCCTCCATATTATTTTCATCAGTCGGCGCGTAAAACCCCGGCGGCAGCTTCACCGTTTTGGACGTGTTTCGGTTCAAAAGTCCATACAACACCTCGCACAGCCAAGCGTCATCATTCGCTGGGCGAAGTACCTCCAGCCCGCACATTTCCAGATAATTCCGCGTGGTGGCAGCTTCCTCCTCCAGCCGCTGGACGATGGCATCCACTCTATTCCCGCGAACGCGCATGTGCGCCTCGTAACGAAAGGCAACAAAAAAGCGCCTTGTCAGCGCCTCGCGGTCGGCCAGGTATTCCACCTCGCGGATGTTGTCCTCAATCATCTCGCGGCAGGCATCGTTTTCCTCCGCGTCGTACAGCACCCACATCCGGCGGAGGTAGCCCTCGATATCGGCCTTCTGCGTGGCGACGAGGATTTGTACGCTGTTCGGCGCGATTTTCAGATACGCCGCGAAGCTGGAAATGATGTTTTGCTGCTCGATGTCCGATTTCAAGTCGAAGTTGACCGGCAGTACCTCCAGTAATTTCACAAATTGCCCGTCCGTTGTGATAAACACACCATTTCGGATGTCGGCGATGGGGAGCCATGCTTGCACGCTGCGGGCGTGACGGACGCTGTCCGCGCGGATTTCCGTGGCGATGGGGCGGCCGAATAGGAGTTCCTTTAGGTTCATTTTGCAACACTTCTTTCTATATAAATATGCTGTGTCGAGCCATTCACCGATACGCCCGCCCCTTCCGCAGCAGCTCCGCGCCGCTGAACGTAATCACGCCGCGCCGTCGGAACCAGCGCCACCACGCCGCCACGAAACGCGAGAGACAGTCGTCGTTGATGCCGATGAGCGCGAACCCGCCAAGCGGCAGGACGACAATCATCGTGACGATGATGTTCATGGTGAGGTCGAAGGGCAGGCAGCTCATGCAGAGGAAAAACAACGGCACGGCGACGCTTACGGCCTCGACGGTATTACGGATTTCAAACATGCCGAAGATTTTGCCCGCGTCGGTGTAGTTGGGCGGGATGAAGTAGTTATTCTGCATGAAGTCCCTCCTTTTTCATTTCTTCGCAATATTTTTGTAGCGTCTCTGGTGCGTCCGGGCAGTTAACATGCTCAAAGAAGCCATGCCGCCGATGGCGGCATATCAATGCGGACGATTCCAGTATGCATTGCCGCTGCTGTATCGCGCGCTCCAAAGCGGTTATCAACCGTTCGGGGTCTTGTGGGCGGTATCCAAACCGTCCCAGTTCGATTTGGCTCAACCGCTGGTGCGATATGTTGACCGCCCGCGCCAGCTCCGCGAGGGGGATGCGGCAGGCGAGGCGGATGGTTCTGAAGGTGGTTATAATGTTCATCTCCTTTCGTGTTTTAAGGGTAAAGAAAAACACGCCAGAATCGGCGTGTTTATAAACTATCGTGCAGCAAAGACAATATACCTTCGTCTCAAGCGATTACCTTACTGAACAAATTTTTTTCTAAATGCCGGATGGATATCAAAAACTGTATTAATAAAGTTAATATTCGGATCTTGATAGTATAACTTATACTGTTTTCTCCAACCACCACCGCGAATAATAACTTTCCGTAAAAAACCAATTAAGTAGAGAATTTCTACGCATTCTTTCGGCGAAACCGCAATCCCGTTACTTCTAATAATTATTTCCTCCGGTTGGCAAGAAGAAATATGCGACAAGATGGATTGACACGGCCAATCCCAAGTCTTTCTGGCTCCAATGAAAGATAAGATACAGGTATCAATTTGCTTATATGTTTGCGAATATTCGCCAGCTAAATCATTCACTTTCCAGTTTGAATAAATAATTTCCGCTGGTGAAATTGCATTTTCTTCTATAGGTAATGCATTTGCTCTACTCTCTGATACGATTTGCCTGCAAAATTGGAGCAACTCACGCGGACGCCTAAATGTTCGCTCTATAAGATAGTCAGATAAAACAACTGTTTTTTGCTGCCCATAATTAACTGAGGCTGGAAAAACAATATCCCACATATCTGGAATCTGCGACAAATTGTTTGGGGGGCTTTTATGAAAATAATATGCAATCCTACTTGCAACAAGAAGCTTTAAACTATAAAAATTATTATCATCCCAGTCGATTGTAGTTATTTCGCTTTTTGAATCAAACAAATCACTGCCCCGTGATATTACATCGTATATATCAGTGCGTAAAAAAGCAACAACCTTTAAATTGTTGAATTCACGCTTAATCTGCCTAATTGCAAATACAAGCCCTCGTAGCCATGCGTTCATTTCTGGCGAATTTTTCCATGGCTCATCTAAGTTGTCAATTAACACAAAAAAATTATTGTTGTGTATTATTTCATTTATTTCATCTCGTAAAACAATCCTGTCTGTATCAAGTAACTCAGTAAGTGGTGTAAAGTCAAAATCAATTTCTCCGCCTACACTTTGTAGTTTCGCTCCCTTAATCACCTTCAGCATTGAATTTGCGAACTTAATCCATGTTTTTTCTTTGACAAACCCTTTTTCTACCAACATTTTCTGCACCATTGAGTTTGTTTTCTCAAGTTTACTCAACGAGGAAAATACTATTTCAGTTATTATGAAATCCTTCCATGCTAATGAATACTTAAATTCATCACTTACAAGCTCGCCGATTTCATGACTCCGAAGTTTGTTGTTTATGTAGATGAAGTCTTCGCCATCAAAGGAAATTTTCACAGGAATTTCCGAAGACAATTCTTTTTCAGAAGCTAACGCTTCGAATATTGCACTTTTCCCTGCACCCTTACGACCCAAAACCAATTCTCGGGAACCTTGGGATATTTCATCATATTGGGCCGTTTTTACAAAATAGTATTTCAAATTAGCGTCTTCTTGCGCACGATCTTTTCCAAACAGCTTGACTACATCAATATCTGCTCGATTGACATCCATTTCATCATCCCCTTGAACAACATTCTACGATTGAAAAAATGTGATTTAACTGTTGCGACGCTCTCAGCGGTACTGCTACGCTATTCATTATATAATATCATTAGCCCTATTTCAACAATAATCATTCTTCGCGCTTATAATTCGACACAATCCACAGCGGCCCGCCTGCCGCCGCATCCCGCCGCGTTTCACCCAGCACGAGCCGCAAATCCCATTCCTGTTCGCTCCACTGGACGCTGGCAGGGTCGGCGACAAGCACCTTCCCGTCTGCCGTAATGCTGCGCGCCATCGGGAATCAAGCTGTGATAACTGCCGCTGCCTTCGCAGCGATAACCATTCGCGACAGACCAATCCGCGACCATATTCGGCGTAACCGCTTCGCCCGTCAGCGACGACACCACCATCGCCAGCGTCGTCGGCCCGCAGCCCGCGACCTTGATGGTGTCATATTTGCCGTAGAGCTTGTTCCCCCAGCGGATGTCGCCTTGGTTGTAGTAGGTTACAGGCGTTTGCCCCTCGGTGAAGCGGATGTTGCCGTAATCAATGTTCGCCAGCGCATAATCCGGGTCGCCGGGCTTGATGATCTGGTCGTCGGCCATTGTGCTGTATAGAAGCCGCGCCCAGTTTTTCTGTTCATCGGTGAAATTCAATTCGTTCATGAGCGCCTCCGGGTTCGTGTCCTCCACGTCAATAGTGAGCTTTTTGATGGTTTCGGCTTGGTCATCCTGCGGCGCTTGCTCTTCCAAAAATGGAATCCCGAACGTAAACAGCGTATTGAAAATGGTTCGCTTTTTCACCTCCTCCTCGTCCATCGTGAATAGATCTTGCTGATGTGCTACGGAGTTGATTGCGATATACCAATAATCATTTGTGATTCCTGTGTTGCGACGGATCTCCACCTCATCAATATCGGTGGCATCGGGGTTCGCCGTGACATAAGCGGCAAGATACTCCGCAACCTGCATTTCGAGGGCGTTATCTGCACCTGCCTGCGCCTCCGCGTAAGCTTTTTCAATGATCTCTGCTTTTGTCGTCATGGCAGTAACATCCGCTTTCGCGCGGCTGTCATAACGGAAAAAGATATTTGGCAGCGCACAGACAATCAAAAATGGCAGCACCAGCAGCACCGACAGCGCAATCACGCCCCATTTGATGAGCGTGGGCGCAAACTCCTTGACCGCCGCGACCGCCGCACCGTGCAAGCCGCGCGGCGTTTGCCGCCTTGTCGAAGCCGGATTTGTCGCTCATGGCCGTCTATTCCCCCTTTGCGTGCGGTTTCGGTCGTGGTTGAAGCGGCGCTGGGGCTTGTTCTGGTTGTTCGTGCGGTTCAAGGTTCTTGGTTTGTGCTTGGTTGATTGCTTGTCGCCGCTTATGTTGCTGCGTGACGCACCAGTGTTATACGTACTGTTGTTATGCGTACTGTTATTCCGCGTGTTTAACGGTGCGCCGGTTGTATTCATCGGCGCTTTTCGTGCAGAATCCGGCCTCGCGGTGGTAGATGGCGTTTGGTTTGCAATAGACGCATAATCTGCAAGTGTGGTCGGCATGAATGGATGCTTTGCGGGCGTCGATTTCGCTGCATCGGTTGTCACGCCGGCATTTGCGCCCGGCGAAACGCTACCGCTTGCGTTTCCTGTCGGCCGTGCTGTTGTGCCCGCCGATTGCCCGCTTGTTGCAAGAACGGAAGATGTTGCCGTTGATTTATGTACCGTTTGAGGCGCATCCGTTTTTGGTCTGTTTGTCGTTGAACCTTGCTGTACCTGCGTGCGCGCCGTGCTTGCTGTGTGTATGGAAGCGGAGGTGTTGGCACTCGACGAGGTTGTTGTGGCTGCTGAAGCGCCGCCTGCTGTCCCTTTATCTGCCGTAGACGATGATTTCGATAAGTCCACTCGGGAGGAGGGCGCTTTGTCCGGCATTTGTTTTACATGAGGTGTAGATGTCGCGGCGTTTATCGTCTTATTACCGCCGCCGCGCGTAGGTATTGGCGCGGACTGCATATGTGTCGGCATGGTGGTTGGAGTAGACGCTGCGGCATTTCCTGCACATTGCGGATTGGTTTGCGACGTAGACGGCGCAGTTTGCCCGCCTTGCGCGTTTGTTCTGCGTGAAATATCCTTATTTCCTAATCCGCCCGCCGCCTTACGCTCCGTACTGCTTGAATCACTGTGCCGATTCGTTTCGTGCGACACGGTGCCGGGTTTTGCCATCGGCGATTTTGATGATGCTGTCTTTGATGCTGGATTCTTTAATGCTGGTTGCGCCGCCGTTGTTCTCGCGCCCGGTGAAGCGGCACTTGCCCGCGTATGCGGCGTCGCGGTGTTTCCACTCGGCGTGCTGTCTGCGTCGCGTGCGTCTGATGCTCCGACGCTTGGCAGGGGAGACGTTTTCGGCACTTTCCCGATAGGTGGTCTGTGCGGTGAGCCCGCGCTTCCTGCACTGCCATGTCCTGCGCTTGCGGTATGCTTGTCCGACGACCGCGCTGTATCGCTTGTCTTAACCGTAGGCGACACAGGCGGCGGTGTTGCCACTGGTGATAACGAACCGCTCCCCGTCGCAGGCGCAGGTACGGCAGCAGATGGCGCACCGCTTCCCGTGGGTTTCGCACCCATCGGCTTCGGTTTCGGAACAGACGCGCCCGGTCTGGCACCCGGCGCACCCGCTGCGCTCGCCGATGCCGTGGAACCACCATGCCCCGCCTTCCCGGAACTCGCCGTCACCGCGCCGCCAATACTCCCCGTCACCTTGCGGAACACCATCATACTCAGCATCCCCGGAAGCCGCTTCTCCCGTTGCTTCAGGTTCGTGTCTGTCACAATCAACGCCGCCGTTTCGTCATCTGCGTCCTCCACAATGGCAGCGATTTGGGCACCACCGTTCATTTTGGCAGCAAGCGTCCGATGTCGCCCTGCCAGAATTTCATACTTGCCATCCTTCGGCCGCACACGAATAGGTTGTTGCAATCCAATGTCGGCGATGCTTCGCGCCAAGTCGCGGAGCTTGTCCTGCGGATACAGCTTGAAGGGGTCTCCTTCGTAGAATACGAGCTGTGCGATGTCGAGCATCACGATTTCCGCGCCGTATATAACGCGGGCGACATCATTGCTATCTGCGGTCGGCGTTTCAAGTCCAAACATGGCATCATATGCTTGCTCCACAGGGTCAGTATTCTGCGACGCTTTGCCCGTCCGCTTTGCCCGTCCGCTTTGCCAACGCGTCCGCGATATTTGTTTTAGACACATAGATCACCGCCTTTTACAATCTCTGCGGCGAGCTGGCTGTATGCCTGCGCCACGGCGTTTGCCGGGTCATGTTCAAATATGCTTACACCATGCACCGCTTGTTCCGCCGCCTTGATAGAATACGGAACGGTTTCCGGGAAGATACGCAGGGCTTGTCCATGCGCCATCTCTACCATTTCTTTGATATTTTTACAGAGCGATGTGCGGCTCTGATACTTCGTCACGAGCACGCCCTCGATTTCAAGTGAGGGATTTAACTTCACCTTGATACGCCCGACAACATCTAGAATCTGCGTCAGCGCCTCGTAGCTCTCATAATGTGCTTCCATCGGAATCAGCACACTGTCCGCCGCAACAAGCGCATTGATAGCGAGCATAGAAATACTGGGCGAGGTGTCGATGATGATTGTGTCGTACCGCTCTTTCAACGGCGCTAGGATGGTTTTCAACACAAACTCACTCGCAACGGCTTCATCCTCCAGAATACCGCTGCCTGCCCGCTCCGCTATCAAGCGATTTTGTATCGCGGATAGCTTTGGATTGGCAGGGAGCAGATCAACATTTCTCGCGATGTTCTCGATACAATTTTCCGTTCTTGATACATCGCCCTCGTCCAGATAGGCGAGGATGGCGTTGGATATGGTGTGCTTCAAATCGTCGGGCGCAAGCCCAAGCTTCAAGGTCATATTGCCACGCTGCGGGTCGCTGTCCACCAACAAGACTTTTTGCCCCGTCCGCGCCAGCGCAAAACCGAGGTTGATAACTGTGATGGATTTTCCTACACCGCCTTTGGGCAGGCTTACCACAATGATTTTGCTACTCATACAATCTCCTCCTTGTGCATATACATGAATATATAAAGGGGATCGAACCAATACGGCTCAATCCCCAACAACGCAAAACTCGCCAAAAGTTTATGCACAAAGAAACACATCCACCTCAAACACCACGTTATACGCGCTTTTCAGTGATATCGTGCCGCATTTACGGCGGCAAACCGTTTCAATCATTTTGTAAATCGAGACATCTGTCTCTATGTCCGCCTTTATAATATGCAAACTCGGCGCACTGGCCTTGAGCTTCACGCCATACCGCGACCCGTGCTTCACAATCTGCGGCGCGGCCAGCTTCATTTCATCAATCGCGGGTGTCACAATGCCGTAGCCCTTGCGCTTGACCTCCTCCAGCGCGGTGTAGAGTTTGTCATATTCCCTCTTCGCCTCGGAGAGCACCTTGATGGTCGAAATCAATTCGTATTCCCCGGCGATTTCCATACCCGTCGTTTCGGAAAGCACACGGTAGAACAACCCGTCGTCCAGCACAAGTTCCGCTTCCGCCGCGCCCTCGCCGGGGATGAGACGGTCGAGGTATGCCTTTTTGACATGCTCCGCTTCTTCCATCGCGGCGATGCCGCCCTTCATATCCCGCAGGCGCAGGACATTTTTTGCAAGCTCCTTCGCCGCGGCAATCAAGCTTAGCTTCACCCAATGGGCCAGTGGCAGCGTCTCCGCCCATTTCGGGATGGACAAGCGCACCTCCCGCAGGGGGAATTCGTACAGGATGCTCTCCATGATGCCGTTCAAATCCTCCGCCTTTAGCTGTGCGCAGTTCACCGCCAGCACGCTCACCTCGTACTTCGCGGAAAGCTCCTTCCGCAGCACATCCGTCTCCGGCGCGTATGGCCGCGTCGTATTCAGCAGCATCACGAAGGGCTTATTAATAGCCTTCAGCTCGTTCACCACGCGCGCTTCTGCTTCTATGTAATCCTCGCGCGCGATTTCAGAAATACTCCCGTCCGTCGTGATAACAATACCGATGGTGGAATGTTCTTGAATCACCTTGCGCGTGCCGGTTTCTGCCGCTTCCACAAAAGGCAGTTTCTCCTCCGACCATGGCGTGCCGACCATGCGCGGCTTATCGCCGTCCATATGCCCCGCAGCACCCGGCACGAGGTAACCCACGCAGTCAATCAACCGCACGCGGCATTCCGCATTGTCGTTCAGCTTCAAGGCAACCGCTTCATTCGGCACAAATTTCGGTTCCGTCGTCATAATTGCCCGGCCCGCCGCGGATTGCGGCAGCTCATCCTTCGCACGCTCCTTACTGTAGGTGTTATCCATCGCGGGCAGCACGAGCAAGTCCATGAACCGCTTAATAAAAGTAGACTTACCCGTTCGTACCGGCCCGACGACGCCGAGGTAGATGTCCCCATTCGTGCGTTCCGCAATATCGCGGTAAATATCCGTTGCAAAATCTGTTAGCATAAAATCCCTCCCAAATTGAATTGCATCCATACAATGATGTGTATGGACACTGCAGGCGGAATATACCACAGTGCGCAATATTCCTTGACAAACCCATTCTATCGTGATAGAATGGGTTTAATGATTCTATTGCAGTAGAATCGCGCAATAGAATCATTGGCAAAGGGAGGTGTTTATATGGAAACAAAACTTTTCGATTCCGAACTGCGTGTTATGGATATTTTATGGAATGAGGGCGATACACCCGCCAAGGACCTCGCCGCAGCGCTGTTGGCACAGGTCGGTTGGAGCAAGACGACAACCTATACGGTCATCAAAAAATGCCTGGAAAAAGGTGCCATCAAACGCAGTGAGCCGGGCTTCGTCTGCCACGCTGTTCTGACGAGAGAAAATGTACGGCAGGCAGAAACGGCAGAGCTTATCAACAAGCTGTACGATGGCTCCGCAGACCAGCTCATTGCTTCGTTGCTGGGGCGTAAGCATTTGTCGCAGCAGGAGATTCACCATCTCCGGCAGATTGTGCAGCGCACGGAATAGGAGGGTTCACGATGACATTCCTATCCGCAAGTATATCCGCCATACCATTGCTCGTCGTGATTGTATTGACGCGCGCGCTTGCCGTCCACAAATTGCCCAAGCGGACATTTGTCCTCCTTTGGTGTGTAGCGGTCGTCCGGCTGCTTGTACCGATTTCGTTTTCGTCGGAGTTCAGCGTCTTCACTTTACTGGACAGGTTTTTCTTCGGCGGCGCGGCGTATGCCACTTCCACGGTTCCTGACACCGCGCAAATCGCCATCACGACGATACAAAACGTGGCGGCAAAGCCTACCCCCTTTACCCTTCCCTTGCCTGTAATGCTCACATGGCTCGGCGGAATGGTACTGTGCGGTGCAGGCTTCCTTGTGTTGCACCTGCGCAGCCGCCGGCAGTATGCCGCTTCGCTGCCTGTCAGCAATGTCTTCCTTGACGCGTGGCACGACGCACATCCTTTACGGCGGACAATTGCCGTCCGGCAATCCGACCGTATTTTCACACCCTTAACTTACGGCATATGGCGGCCTGTCATCGTGCTTCCCAAGGCAATGTGCATGGACGACAACACACTGCTTTCCTATGTCCTCACGCATGAGACGGTTCACATCCGGCGCTTTGATGTTGCGCTGAAAGGGTTGCTGGCCGTGACTGTATGCGTGCATTGGTTCAACCCGTTGGTTTGGCTGATGCTGCTCTTTGCAAACCGTGATATTGAACTGTCCTGTGACGAGCAAGTCATCCGCGAAAACGGTCTGGCGGCGCGGTCTTCATACGCCCTCGCGCTGATTGGCTTGGAGGAAACGCGGAACAACCTGTTCGCATTGTGCAGCGGCTTCTCCCGCAACGCCTCCACGGAGCGCATCACCGCCATTATGAAAACGAAAAAAACATCCTTCCCCGCTGTCTTTCTGGCGATCCTGCTGGTCGCGGGTATCACCATGACCTTTGCCACAACGGCTACAGCAGCGCCGGTACCACCGCTGCCGCGCGCGGCGGTGAACGCCGGGCAAACCTGTTCCGCTGCGCTTACCCTTCGGGCCGATACCCTGTACACGGGCGACGCAGGTATGGTTTTCACACTCGTCACGGAAGAAGGGGATACCATCGTCATCGGCCCTTATCCGAAGGACGGGATGCTTCGCACCATGCTAATTGCGAGTTTCTATATGGGTTACCAAAGCGAAGCGGCACGCATCCTCACCGAGGCCAACCTGATACCGAACATATCCTCCATGCTTTGGATGTATGACGCCATGCTGGTGGATTTGCTGGAGGCGGCGCAGCCCCTATCCAACGGCACGTATAACCAAACCGTATACAAGTACAACTACGGCATATTCCGCTTCGACACAATTCTCACAGAATAAAAAGGAGACAAAAATCATGAAAATCATCACACGAATCACGGCAATACTTGCCGCGGTAGCTTTGCTATGCGGCTGCACAGGGAATCCGGCAACAACACCCACCGATACACCCGTACCATCCCAAACAGCAAACGCGCCGGTTGAGGAACGCGTGCTCACCATTCGCACCTATGCGAATTACGCATTTTCGCAGATTGATGTGGATGTCTTCTGCGCACTGCATCCCGGCGTGACCATTGATTATGTCGATGTCCCCTACGACCGTGATACTTATATGGAATCATATACGGATTATCGCGACAGCATCAGCAACGCATTGATAGCCGGGGAAGCGCCGGATTTATTCAACCCTACGGGTATCCGCACCTCCGACCATTCTGACTGGGGAAACCTCGCCGATTTCTATACGCTGATGGCGGAGGATGCCGACTTCGTGTGGGGTGATTATTTCGATAGCGTCTTTTCTGCATACAGCTACCGCGGCGGCATGTATGCTTTCCCGTTGACCTTCAGCTTCGTTTTCCTCGCCGTGAACAAAAGCATCGGCAATACGCAGACGGGCGAGTTTATGCTCCGTGAAACGGCCTCCTACCCCGATGTGATTGCGCTTTACAATGATATGCCCGACACGGAGGGTTTCCTGATTGAGAAGAATCTGTACCCTCTCCTTTTGCTCCACACAGAAGGTGCGCGGTACATTGACTTTGCGGCGGGTACCTGTGATTTCGATAATCCTGATTTCATCGCGCTTTGGGAAACGTTAAAGGAATTGGAATCCACCGGACTTTATAACGCAGAAGGCGCTTCTGTTGCCAACGCCTTTTTGAAGGATGAAGAAGCAGCGAAGACAAATGTATTCCTCTCCCATATTCACAGTGCGTTTCAATATTTTTTGCCGTATGAGGAGAACCACTTCACGCACAGCATCCCGCTCACCGATACCGCCGGTCGCATCCTCATACAGACAGGCGACAATTTTTGCATCAGCGAAGCATCCGAAAACAAGGATTTGGCTTGGGAATTCTTGCAATTCGTCGCCGCTGCGCAGGGGCCCGACAGCCTCAAGTGGGCCGGTACCACCATACCGGTACACCGGGGTGCCGCGGAGGCCAGCATACGCCGTGAGGTCGTCAATTATATGACGAATACAGAGAACAGCACGCCATCGGAGTTATTCGCGGCCATCCATCTCGACGGCGACAAGGACGAATACGCCAACGATATTTGGCTGCAATTGAACGCTTTCTGCCAACACCCCATGACCGCATCGTACGATCTTTTAAGCTCTGACTTCATTGATATCCTTCTTGAAGCGTATAACAAGTTCACCGCAGATGAAATAACAGCAGCGAAAGCCGCCGCCGACATCCAAGCGGATATATCCGCGCTGCTTGCCAAGTAAAAGCCACGCATTGACAGACACCTCTTCAGGGCTTATGATAAGCATGGGGTGATACGATGACGACTTTAATTGAAAACGGACGGCTGGTGCTGGAAGACGGCATATGTGAACGCGGCGCGGTGCTGGTTCGCAACAACTTGATTGAAGCAATTTATACCGGCGAATGGGATGCAACCGCAGACAAGCGGATTGACGCGGCGGGGCTTTATATTGCGCCCGGCTTTATCGACACACATATCCATGGCGGCGGCGGGTATGATGTGATGGATGCGACCCCGGAAGCGCTTATGGAAATCGCCCGCGTACACCGCCTGCACGGCTGCACATCTTTCCTGCCCACCACACTCACTGCCTCGAAGGAACGGATTCAAGCGGCGGTGCGGAATGTATTGGCATACATGCGGCAGCCGCAGGACGGCACGCAATACGCGCGGGCATTGGGCGTGCATTTGGAAGGACCTTGTTTTTCCCACGCGTTCAAGGGTGCACAAAACCCGGCCTATCTCTGTGAACCCTCTGCCGCGTTGTTTGACGAACTCGGGCAAGGGCTTGGCATCGTGCGGCGCGTCTCTATGGCGCCGGAGCTTCCCGGCGCTTTCGATGCGGCAGATTATCTCGCACAGCAAAACATCTGCGTCAGCCTCGCGCATTCCGACGCAGATTTCGACTGCGTTGAGGCGGCCGCCGCGCATGGTTTTTCGCATATAACCCATATGTTCAATGGCATGTCTATTCTAAAAAGCCCGGATTTCTACTGCCAGGCAGGCGCGGCGATAGCCGGGCTCTGCCTCGGCAATATGACCGCGGAAATCATCGCCGACGGCAAGCACATGCCGCGCGCCATGTTGCAATTGCTGTACAAATGCAAGGGGGCGGACGGTATGCTCCTCACCACCGATGCCACCAGCCCCACCTGTATGCCTGACGGCGTGTATGACCTCGGCGGGCTTCCCGTGACGGTCACGGACGATGTGGCGATGCTCTCCGACCGCAGCAGCTTCGCCGGGAGCGTCGCCACCTGCGACCGGCTTGTGCGGTTCGCTTATAAGGAATGCGGCATCCCACTGCATGAGGCCGTTAAAATGGCCGGATTGAACCACGCGCGACTGCTCAAGCTGGACAAAGAAATCGGCTCATTACAAACCGGCAAGCGGGCGGACATCATATTGTTTGACGACGACATCCGCGTGCGGCATTGTGCGGTATAAGGGGGAATCAGCCATGACTACACTTCCATGCAGTGCGCCGGAGGCCGCCGGTATGTCTTCGGCCAGCATCTTTGCATTTATCAACCGTCTGGAGCAAATGGAATTCGCGCTGCACAGTATACTCATCGTGCGGCGGGGCCAGCTTCTTGCGGAGGGGTATTGGAAACCGTTCCACCGTGCAAAAACACACCGGTTGTATTCGTGCAGTAAGAGCTTCGTGTCCATCGCCATCGGTTTCATGATTGCAGAGGGCAAGCTCACGCTCGACGACCGTGTGGCGGATTTCTTCCCGGACAAGCACCCGAACGGCGGCGTGCACCCTTACATCGCTTCGGCCACAGTGCGTCACCTGCTCATGATGGCTTCCCCGCATGAGCATACGGCTTATACCGTACTGCCCATAGACGACTGGACGAAGGCCTTCTTCCATTGCGCACCATCGCATTGGCCGGGCAGCGTGTTCTCCTACGACACCTCCGCCACGCATGTGCTGACGGCCATTGTGGAGCGCCTCTCCGGCAGTGAATTGACAGAATACCTCTGGCCACGCCTGCTGGAACCGCTCGGCATAGGGCGACTCACCTGTATCAAGGACCCCGTGGGCACAAGCTGGGGCGGCTCCGGCATCCTCTGCACACCGATGGACTTCGCAAAGGTCGCGCTCTGCTGTATGCAGAACGGAATGTTTGACGGTAAGCAAATCATTCCGGCAGACTACATCCGTGCAGCGACCGCAAAACAGATTGACACGCACTTACACGGCCGCACACCGGATATGTCACAAGGGTACGGTTATCAGTTCTGGCGGCTCACACACAACGCCTTCGCTTTTGTCGGGATGGGCGGGCAATTGGCAGTTTGTGTCCCCGATACGGAACTTCTTGTCGTATTGAACGGCGACGACCAATGGCAGGAGAACCAGTACATCACGCAAATCAACGCCATCTGGGACATTCTGCTTCCCGGCCTGTCCGATGCGCCTCTCCCTACAAACGATGCTGATACGCAAGCGCTTGCGGCACGGCTGTCGTCTCTGACGCTGCATTCTCTGCACGGCCATACGGGCAATCCGATTGCGCAAAGCGTACACGACACGTTGTATACGCTGGATACTGTTTGGAATGGCTTTCATTCCGTCCGCTTCCGTTTTACAAAAGAAAGAGGCGTGATGACGTTGTATAACGACAACGGCGCACACATAATTTCTTTCGGCATGGGGCATAATGTGTTGTCGAAATTCCCGATTTACGGTTATGACTGCGCTGCGTCCGCCATATGGGATGAAACCGGGAATCTCTTGTTACAATGCTATGTGATTGATAACTATTTCGCCACGCTGCGTATCGCCGTCCATTTTGACGGTGCGCGTGTGACGCTGCATATGAAAAAAGTCGCCGAAATGTTTATGGATGAATTCACCGGTTGTATCAGTGGCCATTCCGCAAGTTGATTGGATATGGATAAAAAAGAACGGCTGCCCTTGGCAGCCGTTCTTTTTGTTATCCTGTAATTGATTAGTCGATATTCACAGCACTGCCATAAACAGCTTCCCATGCGGCGATACGCTCGTCGATGATGGCTTGGCCGCCGGAATTGAGGTAATCCTGCATACCTGCGTCATACACAGCGTCAAAGTTTTCAGGCTTCGCAACGACAGCCTGTGCCAGCATGTTGTCGCGCTTTTCTTGCAGCACGGTGCCCATGCCTTCTTCGGCCTTGATTTCGCCAACCTTTGCGTTCTTGCGGTAGGTGATGGTGTATTCGCTGAGGTCAAACGCTCTCTCGATATACTTCGCATCGACGCCTGCATAGTTGAATTGCAAGGAACGGTTCGTCAGGTCGATATCATACGTCGGCACACCAAGATGGATACCGTTGCAAGTGATGGTGTAGTCAATGTTATTCGCGGGCTGCATCTTGCGCAAGCCGTCAACTGAAAGCATCTTCATCGCGCCGTCCGGCATGATTTCATGGTGCTCGCCTTCCACACCCATCTGGATAAATTGCAAATGCTCCTGCGTGCTAATAAAGTCAAGATACATCAAGCTCGCAAGCGGTTCGTCATTCGTGCCCGGGAAGAAGACCTTACGGTCAACCGGCATACCCCAGTACTTTCTGTACTGACCGGCCTCGTTTTCAAAAGTTGCCACGGTGATATACGCGGCATCCGGAGATACCAAACGCTGCAAGGTCTGCTGCCAGCCGTTGTCACCATCGCGGTACGCCACGTCGATATTCTGCGTATGCGCACCGACATAGCCGGACTTGATGAGGTTCGTGCTGGTTTCGTCGCCCGAGCCGTACAGTGCGAAATCCTGCCAGATGAGGCCTTCGTTATACCATGTGTTCAGATAACGGACGGACTCCTTGTAGCCCGGGTACAACAAGCGTCTGTCGTCAAAGCCGTACACAAACTGGTCTTTGTCCGTCATGTTCGCCGGAAGCATAGCGTCCGCAAGGTCAATGTTATTCCAGCCCACATCGTATGTCACAAGAAGCGGAACGATATTGGCCGCTTCGT
>JGI994J12354_10002975_pt1 | contig 16134 bp, 17 predicted proteins | sample IntmicLarv3ML3BL_FD_12354 | JGI IMG/M metagenome (IMG submission 12354) | reverse complement strand
ATTAGAAAAAACAGAAATAACAATCAAAGTAAAATGCGGAGAAAACGGGAAACTGTTCGGCTCTGTCACAAACGGCGATATCGGCGATAAAATCAAAGAAGTTTCCAAACTTGAACTTGATAAAAAGAAAATCGTTATCGATGAGCCGATAAAATCCATAGGCGAAAAACAAATAACGGTTAAACTTCACCCTGAAGTTTCTGCGAAAATGACTGTTAAAATAGAAGAACTGTAAAATAGTAATTTAAAATATGGAGTTGTCAGAAAAAGATTTTGAACCCGCTCAAACTTGTTCGTTTTTCAAGGCGAGTGAGTTTGGGTGATGTCCGAAAAAAATTTTTTCGGCAACCCGTTACATAGAAATTAGGGGAAATTAAAAATGGAAAATAGGATTCCTCCAAATGATTTTGAAGCGGAACAAGCCGTTTTATCAAGTATGCTGTTTGACAAAGAAGCTCTCGGCACGTGTTACGAGGGTTTAATCGGCGATGATTTTTATAGAGTTAACCATAAATATATTTTTGAAGCTATGACATCGCTGTATGCGGAAAATATCGGCGTTGATATTATAACTTTGAAAAATAAATTGGAAACGTCGGGCACGTTCAATCAAATCGGCGGTATGCAATATTTAACCGAATTGGTCGGAACGTTTTCGACTTCCGCAAATATAAAAAATTATATTAAAATCGTAAAAGATAAAAGTATTTTAAGGAAATTAATTCAAGCATCGAATGATATTCAAGCACTGAGTTATGACGGAAAAGATGAAATCGATGAAATCGTCGATAAAGCGGAAAAAAGTATTTTCAGCATTTCGCAGAATCAAGGAGAGGATTCTTTTTCTCATGTCAGACAAGTGCTTTTAACGACGGTTGACAGAATCGAAAGTATTTATCATTCTAAATCTAAAATTACGGGAATCCCGACGGGCTTCAATGATTTTGACAACAGAACGGCGGGATTGCAGGCGTCCGATTTAATTTTGATTGCGGCGCGTCCGTCTATGGGAAAAACCGCATTCGCATTAAATATCGCACAACACGCGTCCGTCAGAGAGAAAATTCCGACCGCAATTTTTTCGCTTGAGATGAGCAAAGAACAGTTGGTCAACAGGTTATTGTGCGCCGAAGCGATGGTCGACGCGCAAAGAATGCGTACGGGAGATTTGCAGGGCGAGGATTGGGCGAAGATTGTAGAAGCGGTTGGACCTTTGAGCGACGCGAATTTATATATCGATGACACGCCCGGAATTTCCACAATCGAATTGCGTGCAAAATGCAGACGCTTAAAAATGGAACACGGATTGGGATTAATCGTTATAGATTATTTGCAACTTATGTCCGCAGGCGGCGGAGGGCGGCAAGATTCAAGACAACAAGAAATCAGTGATATTTCGCGCTCGTTAAAAGCGATTGCGAGAGAAATGGACGCGCCCGTGATTGCACTTTCGCAGTTGAGCCGTGCGTGTGAGCAACGTGCGGACAGACGCCCGATGCTTTCGGATTTGCGTGATTCGGGCGCGATTGAACAAGATGCGGACGTCGTTGCGTTTTTATATCGCGACGAATATTACAATCCCGAAACCGAGAAAAAAAATCAAGCGGAAGTTATTATCGCGAAACAAAGAAACGGACCAACGGGAACAATTGATTTGGCATGGTTGAGTCAATATACCAAATTTGGAAATCTTGCGCACGATGCAATTTCATATAGTGAATAAAAAATTTGAAAAATTTAGAGATTTAATTTTGGGGCGCGATAAATATGAGCAAAATATCTAAAATAGTTTATAACAGTAAAAATTCCAATTGGTTTGGGCAGGAGTTTAATATGAACATTTATCGCGGTTGTCATCACGGTTGTATTTATTGCGACAGTCGGAGCGAATGTTATAAAATAGAAAACTTTGATAAAGTTGTCGCGAAAGAAAATGCACTCGAAGTTATACGAGATGATTTGCGCAGAAAAGTTAAAAAAGGAATCGTCGCGACGGGCGCGATGAGTGACCCATACAACGCATTAGAAGAAAAATTACAGTTGACAAGACACGCTTTGGAACTTATAAGCGCGACGGGTTTCGGAGTTTTTATCGCAACAAAAAGCTGTTTGATTGAACGCGATATCGATGTTTTGCTTGAGATAAAAGAAAATAGTCCCGTTATCGTTGCGATGACGATTACAACTTTTGATGATAAGTTGGGAAAAATTATAGAGCCGAATGTTTCTGAAACGTCCGAGAGATTTGAAACTTTAAAAAAATTGCGCGAAGCCGATATTTTTGCGGGTATTTTATTGATGCCGATTTTACCCTTTATAAACGACAGTGAAGAAAATATTTTAAATATCGTAAACGAAAGCAAAAAAGTAGGCGTAAAATTTATTTATCCTTATTTCGGCGTTACGCTCAGAGATTCGCAACGGGAATATTTTTATAATAAACTCGACGAAAATCCCGATGGAAATTTTAAAGGATTAAAAGAAAAATATATAAAACGTTTCGGGAATGCATATAATTGCAAAAGTCCGAATTATAAAAAGTTAAGCGGAATATTTAAATCGGAATGCGATAAAAATGAGATTCTTTATAACATGAGCGACATTATAAAAAATTATAAATTGGGATATTATTATGAGCAGTTGAAATTGTTTTAAGCGAGGCAGACGACAACCATTTAAAAGTTTATGTTGCCGAGTTGAACGGTTGATTTTTTTTACGGAGGTAAAATATAAATGCCCAAAAACGTTATATTTGATGATTTTACCGAAATGCTTTTAAGAGTTTGCAATTATTATTTCGGATTGGCGACGACGGGAAATATGCCTGCGGTAGGTTTTGAAATGATAAACGATTTTTATGAATATCTGGTTAAAAATATATGCATTAAAAGCGAGGAATACTTCGAGCAGATTTGTTGCGAAGACCTTGCGGAGGATAAATGGCAAGATGTTTGGAAAGTTTTAAAATGCGAATTGGCGGATTTGTTTTGTTTGTACCATGAACAAAATGCAAAATTTAGAAATGTGATAACAATATTGGAATCGAAATGTATGCACGGCGACGCGAATAGGCTTTTGAAAATTTATAACAGGCATTGTTTACATAATTTTTCGCACTCGTTATTTAAAATTAGGCGGTCGCTATGCTGAATGGGAAAATAAAAATCGACAAATCGACTTTAAATACAGACGAAAATTTTTTCAAGCAGGTTGATGATGAACACTTTGTTTATACTTAAATTTAATAAGTTTTAAAATTTTAACGAGGAGCAATAATTATGGATTTTGAAAATAAAAATATACTTGTGTGCGGAATGGCAAAAAGCGGAATATCCGCCGCCGTTTTATTAAAAAAATTTGCAAAAAGCGTTACGATTCAAGATATCAAAGAACAAACGCATTTTGAAAACGAAACAATCGAAAATTTGAAAAATCAAAATATAAATTTATTGCTCGGCAAAAATCCCGACGAAGAAATTTTGAATTTTGATATGCTTGTTTTAAGCCCAGGAGTGCCGACGTTTTTGCCGTTTATAAAAAAAGCTTATGAAAATAATATTCCCGTTATCGGCGAAATCGAAGCGGCTTTTAATTTTTGTAAATCCGATGTTATCGGCATAACGGGAACAAACGGAAAAACGACCACGACTGCGTTAATCGGCGAAATCATAAACGATTTTAATAATTCGGCGAAAGTTATGGGAAACATCGGCAAACCTTTTTCGGACGAGGTTTCGGAAATGACCGAAAAAAACGTTGCGGTTTTGGAATTAAGCAGTTTTCAGCTTGAAACGATAAACGAATTAAAACCGAAAATATCGTGCGTTTTAAATATAACGGAAGACCATCAAGACAGACACAAAACTATGGAAAATTATGTGGCATGCAAAACAAATATTTTTAAAAATCAAACGGAAAATGATTATGCAATTTTAAATTATGACGATAGTTACTGTAAAGAAATGGCTCAAGGGGCTAAAGCGAAGAAAATATTTTTCAGCATGAAAGAGAACCTAAAAGACGGGATTTATTTTTATGAAAATCACATTTACATAAATATTTTGGGCATAAATGAAAAATTTATAAATATAAATAATTTAAAACTTATGGGGCTTCATAATGTCGAAAATGTTATGGCGGCTGTCGGTGCGGCGTTGGCGTACGGTGTTCCGCTTACGAATATTTATAAAACTTTAGAAAATTTCGGCGGCGTGGAACACAGAATTGAATTTGTGAAAACCGTTAATAATGTAGATTTTTATAATGACTCAAAAGGAACTAATCCCGACTCTGCGATAAAGGCGATTGCGGCGATGACAAAGCCGATTGTTTTAATCGCGGGCGGATATGAAAAAAATTCTGATTTTAACGAATGGATAAAAACATTTAAAAACAAAGTTAAACATGTTATAGTTTTGGGCGCGGTTCAAAAAAGATTGGAACAAAATCTCATCGACAATAATTTTTTGGATTACAGCTTGGCAGAAACTTTTGAAGAAGCGGTTTTAAAAGCTTACGAACTTTCACAAAGCGGAGATTGCGTATTGCTTTCGCCTGCTTGTGCGAGTTGGGGAATGTTTAATAATTTTGAACAGCGGGGGGAAATATTTAAAAAAATAGTTAATTCTTTAAATGGCGATTCTTTCTGAAACCCAGATGTTTTTTCGTAGTGGCGAACTGGTGTTAGCCCCTACAGAAATGTGAATATCCAAAATGCAGAAAGAACTTAAACGGGTTAATAAGGGGCTAAAATTATGGATAGTATTTATAATGACAAAAGAACGAGCAGAAAAAAACTTGATGAACACAAAGAGCATGAAAACGAAGTAATCACAATCGGGAGTTATGATTATATACTTTTGGTTGCGGTGATTTTTTTGGTTTTAATCGGTGTCGTTATGGTTTTCAGTTCAAGTTATTATCTTGAAGCTGTTACGAGTATAAAAAATCCCGAAAAGAGCGGTGATATTTTTAAATATTTGAAACGGCAAGGGCTTTTCGCGATTTTGGGTTTTTGCGTTATGATGATTGCGACAAATTTTAATTATAAACATTTTAAAAAAATGGTCGCGCCGATTTATGGAATCGCCGTATTTTTGCAATTTTTAGTTTTGCTTGTCGGCGATGAAATTAACGGTCAAAAGCGTTGGTTTGACTTGGGCATTTTCGGTTTTCAGCCGTCCGAAATTACAAAGATTGCCGTTATAATCTCGCTTGCTTTTATGTTTTCAAAATATCGAGAAATGTTTAAAACATTCGGCGGATATATTGCGGCGATGATAATTTTAATGATTCCCGTCGGTTTAATCGGAGTTGCGGACGGCGCGACCGCGATGATTCTGGCTGTTACGGGTGCGGGTTTAATTTTTATTGTTACGCCACACACGATTCAGATGATTGTTTTGGGCGTTATCGGAATTTTCGGAGGCTTGGCGTATTTAATATTTTTCACGGAGGAATATCGTCTCGCGAGGTTTACGGCTTGGATAGACCCTTTCGCCGACCCGATAAACACGGGCTATCAAACTATTCAATCGCTTTACGCGGTTGCATCGGGCGGATTATTCGGATTAGGTTTGGGACAGTCAAGACAAAAATTAGGATTTGTTCCCGAGCCGCAAAACGATATGATTTTCGCAATCGTTTGTGAAGAACTCGGTTTTTTCGGTGCGAGTTTGATTTTACTTTTATTTATAACCGTTGTGTGGCGCGGAATAAAAATCGCGATTAATACGACGGAACTTTTCGGAACATTGCTCGCGGCGGGAATCGTTATCGTTATTGCCGTTCAAGCGATGGTTAATATCGGCGTTTCCACAAATACGATTCCGAATACGGGTGTTACTTTGCCGTTTATAAGTTACGGCGGAACATCTCTTATTATACTTATGGGAATGGTTGGAATTTTATTAAATATTTCGAGGTATTCAAAAGATTAGAGGATAAAATGAGATTAGATAAATATATTTCAAACGGCGGATATAAAACACGCAAAGAAGTTAAAAAGTTAATAAATCAAGGGCGTGTTTCGGTTAATTCAAAAGTGATTTTGAAAGCGGATTATAAAGTTGATATTCATAACGACGAAGTTATTTGCAATCACGAAAAAATAATTTATAAAAAATTTTATTATTTTATGATTAATAAACCGCAAGGTGTTTTGTCCGCAACAAAGGACGAAGTTTCAAACAGCGAAACAATCATAGATTTATTGGATGACCGACTGCAAAAAATCGGTCTTTTTCCCGTTGGACGATTGGACAAGGACACGGAGGGATTATTAATTTTAACGAATGACGGAAATTTTGCGCATAAAACTTTATCGCCCAAAAATAACGTACGGAAAATTTATTTCGCCGTGGTTAGCGGAATCAAGGGAATGAACGGGGCTGTGACGGAAGAAGATGTCGCGGCTTTTAAAGACGGCGTTACAATCAACGGAGATTATAAATGCAAGCCCGCAGATTTACATATTTTAAAAATCGATACGGAAAAAAATTTATCCGAAACAGAAGTTACGGTGACGGAGGGAAAATTTCATCAAGTTAAAAAAATGTTTGAAAGCGTGAACAAAAATGTAATTTATTTAAAAAGAATTATGTTTGCGAATATTGCTCTGGACGAAAAATTATCGCTCGGAGAGTATCGCGAGTTAAATTCCAAAGAGATGAAAATTCTGGATAAATATATTGATTAATTGTTTTGTAACGAAACGGGAATCAATCGAAAGCGAAGTTATGTTTTATGTGGGAGAACACAGTTGCCCTTACACGGAAATTTTTTATTAGGTTTTCATAATTAAAGTTATACAAAACCAAAAATATGTGATATATTATTATCTAAAATACAAAAGGCTTGAAACAAGCCTATGACAAGGAGTGGTTTTGATGTATACAAAAATTCGAGATGTATATGGTGATTATCAAAAATACATCGGAAAAACATTAACATTCGGAGGTTGGATAAAAACTCTCCGTGATAATAAAAATATAGGCTTTATTCAGTTAAATGACGGCAGTAATTTTAATGGCGTTCAAATAGTTATTTCCGACGATTTAAATAATTTCGATGAAGTAAAAAAACTTGGCGTGGGCTCAAGTATTTCGGTAACAGGTGTTTTGGTGGAAAGTCAAGGCGCGGAACAAAATTTTGAAATGCAGGCGACAGAAATTGTTGTTGAGGGGATTGCACCTAGCGATTATCCTTTGCAAAAAAAACGCCACACTTTTGAATATTTGAGAACTATTGCGCATTTACGCCCGAGAGCGAATACTTTTCAAGCTGTTTTCAAAGTCAGAAGTTTATTAAGTTATGCGATTCATAAATTTTTTAACGAGCGCGGATTTATTTATGTTCATACGCCGATTCTTACGGGAAGCGACGCTGAGGGCGCGGGTGAAATGTTTCAAGTTACAAACTTTGATTTGAACAACGTTCCGAAAACTAAAGACGGCGAAATTGATTATAAAGAAGATTTTTTCGGAAAGATGGTTCACTTGACGGTTTCGGGGCAATTAAACGCAGAAACTTTTGCGACGGCGTTTAGAGATTGTTATACTTTCGGACCGACTTTCAGAGCGGAAAACTCAAATACAACGCGTCACGCGGCTGAATTTTGGATGATTGAGCCGGAAATGGCTTTTGTCGAACTCGAAGAAAACATGGACGTTGTTGAGGATATGGTTAAGTATGTAATAAAATATGTTTTGGAACACGGCAAACCGGAAATGGAATTTTTCAATAGTTTCATTGATAAAGGACTTTTTGAAAGATTAAATAATATTGTTAACAATGAATTTGAGAGAATTACTTACACTCAAGCCGTTGAAATTTTAGAAAAATCCGGCAAAGAGTTCACTTATCCGATTAAATGGGGAGTTGAATTACAAACCGAGCATGAAAAATATATCACGGAAGAAATTTATAAAAAACCTGTTTTCGTTACGGATTATCCGAAAGGCGTGAAAGCATTTTATATGCGCGAAAATGAGGACGGAAAAACCGTGCGCGCGACGGATTTGCTTGTTCCCGGCATCGGCGAGCTTGTCGGCGGAAGTCAAAGGGAAGAACGCTACGATGTTCTTTGCGAAAAAATTAAAGCTATGGGAATGGAATTGGAAGACTACGATTGGTATTTGGATTTAAGAAAATACGGCACGGTGAAACATTCTGGTTTCGGATTGGGATTTGAAAGACTTGTAATGTATGTTACGGGAATGACGAACATCAGAGATGTTATACCTTATCCGAGAACTGCTAATAACGCAGAGTTCTAGTAAATGTATTAACTGATTAAATAAAAATATTATATTTGTGTATATGTGATATTTGTGTGTAGAGGCGACCCCGTGTGGTCGCCCGATATTATAGACGTGTTTTAAAGCGGGAGAACTAGGTTGCATAGGCGAGCAGTAAAACGAAGTTTTACGACCAGCCACGGGTTCGCCCTACATGAAAAAATTTTGTTCAGATATGATATTTATGTAAAGTTGAAAAATTGACTTGTAAATTGCACTAATGGTGAAAACAAAATTTGTAGGGAGCGGTCTTGACCGCTCCGCAATTGAAAACGGAATATAATTAAGTTGCAAATTTTTATGTTTGCAATTTAATGCATAAAAAATTTTTATCCGCGGTTTTAACAATCTACAAGTTTGAAAGAGGTTTAAAAACTTATGTATGAAATTATTGAAAGTAAAGTTGCTTTCGACGGAAAAATAATTGACGTCGTTCATGATAAAGTTGTAATCGAGGAAAATCGAGAAGTTATGCGCGAAGTCGTGAAACATGTCGGCGCGGCGACGATACTTCCCGTTGATGAAAACGGAGATATTTATTTCGTCAGACAATATCGCCACCCCGCAAAGCAAAAAGTTTTGGAGATTCCCGCGGGAACTTTAGAGCCGAATGAAAAGCCCGAAGTGTGCGCTTATCGCGAATTGGAAGAAGAAATCGGATATGCATCTTCAAATATTACATTCTTAACAAAAATTTATCCGGCGGTCGGATATTCTTCGGAAGTTATCCACATTTATTTAGCTAAAGATTTAATGCAAACGGCGCAAAATCTTGACCCCGACGAATTTGTTGAGATTGAAAAATATTCTTTGAAAGAAACTTTAAAACTCATAAAAGACGGCGAAATTATAGATTCCAAAACTATAATCGCGATTTTGTTTTATAAAGAATTTTGTATGGTGTGAATTTTATTTTGTAAATGAGATTATTTTTTATCGCGAAATTATCGGGCGACGAAATTTTTTTCTCGTACACAAAAAAATTATTGTAAACAATATGAACAAGAGTTACACTGTTAAAAGACGCATCAAAAAAATCACCCGTAATAAACTTATTTTTTTGTGAATATATATGTAAGAGATTACAAAAGATTCATGAAAAGAGGGTTTATTATGAATGATATTACATATTTAAAAAAAGATAATAGAGCTGTTCGGAAACCTGAACAAGCTGAAGAAAAGCGCGTTAAACCATCGCGATTTTCGTCAGCAAAAAGGTGGTTTCCGAACAGCCTTAATGAAGTCAAAACGACTTCAAACGGCAACAATTTGAAGAAGATTTTATTTGTGCAAGTTTTGATTTTGATTGTGGGAATCGCGTCAGGCGCGGTGCTTGCGAACAATTTAGAATATGAAATGCAGAATGAACTCGGAGAATTTTTAAGCGAGTATTTGGCTGCGGGAATCAATGGAATCGATGGAATCGATGGAATTGATATATACAGCAAAAAAGAAATGTTTAAAATCAGTTTTTTTAAACATATGAGAATAGTTTTTTTTATGTGCATTGCGACTTTTTTGCCGTTGGGATTTATTTTTAACGGCGGAATAGTTTTTTTAAAAGGATTGAGTTACGGATTTACAACGGCTTTTTTTATTGTAAATTTTGGTGTTGTCGGGCTGAAAAATAATTTGGGATTATATTTTTTCCAAAACGTTTTTCTTGTGCCTGCGATTTTGATTATCGCGATTACAAAAAGTTCTGATAAAAAGTTTAATGAGTTCCGTTTTAGTTATTATGAAATTTTTATATTATTTTTTATAAGTTGTATTTTGGTTTTTACGGCTACGGTTGTTGAAACGTTTTTTGTCAAGTATTTTCGGTGAAGTTTCACTATATTAAAAACACAAAGGAGTATTTTTTTATGCAAGAAAGTATTGATAATTTTATTAAGCATCTACAATTTGAAAAGGGCGCGTCGAAAAACACGATTGAGTCCTATGAGCGTGATTTAAGACAGTTTGTTAATTATTTGGAAAAAAGCAAAATTGAAAATTTCGCAAAAGTGAACAAAACAAATGTGATGTCGCACATTTTGGCTATGCAGACGGATGGGCGTTCTTCTGCGACGATTTCTCGAAATATTGTTTCCATTCGAGTGTTTTACAGATACTTATCGGATAAAGAAATTGTTTCCGAAAATCCGACCATCGGAATTAAAACTCCGAAAATAGAAAGAAAAATCCCGCAAGTTTTAACGATTGAAGAGATTGAAAAACTTTTGGCACAGCCCAAAAAAAATGAACACAAAGGGATTCGAGATGTCGCGATGATAGAGTTGCTTTACGCGACAGGCATCAGAGTTTCGGAACTTATTTCTTTGAAAACGTCAAATATGGACGTGACATTAAAGTTTGTCAGATTTGTTTCAAATGAGAAAGAGAGAATCATTCCTATTGGCTCAAAAGCTACGGAAGCATTAAAAAAATACTGTGACGAAGCCAGATTATCTATGATAAAAGATAAAGACGAGGATTCCTTGTTTGTGAATTGCAGCGGCAATCCGATGACAAGACAAGGTTTTTGGAAAATTATTAAACATTACGCGAAAGAAGCTAATATAGAAACGCCGATTACACCTCATTCTTTAAGACATTCGTTTGCGTCGCATTTGATTTCAAACGGTGCGGATTTGCAAGTTGTACAGGAAATGTTGGGACATTCAGATATTTCCACGACGCAAGTTTATTTGCAGACGCAAAAAGAAAAATTGAGAGAAGTATACGCGAAAACACACCCGCGTTATTAAGGGATAAAGGCTTTTGCGGGTTCTGCCCGCACCCGACCGCTTTTTGAAAAATGTAAGTGCCGAAAGATATCGGTTGCCAAAGGCAATTTTTCACGAAAGCAATGTTTCGGAGAAACTCGCCAATAGATAATTCAAATTCATTTATGCTAAGTGAAAAACAGTGAGGTGCAAAAACTTTTGACGAAAAGCCGTTGGTTTTTTGAGGTGCGGGGCGTAGATATTGAGTTTTAAGAGGGATTTATTTTATATGAAAAACACACTTAATTCTATGTCTGCCGAAAACGAAGTTTTCCGCAAAAAGTCCGTGAACTTTAATTTTTTTAATTTTTCACAAAGGAGGTTTAAATTTGAAAGATTGCGCTGTTATAATAGTCGCATCGGGAAAAGGTGTCAGAGTCGGCGGAAAAATAAAAAAGCAATTTTTATATCTGCAAGACGAACCCGTTTTGGTGCATACGATTAAAAAATTTTACGATTTGGATTTCGTAAAAGAAATAATTTTGGTTTTGCCGAAAACATCAATTGAAGAATTTAAACCCGAACTCGAAAAATTCAATTTGAAAAATATAAAAATCACATCGGGCGGAAAAGAACGCCAAAACTCCGTTATGAAAGGATTAAAAGAAGTTTCGGACAGCGAAATTATTTTAATTCATGACGGAGTGCGCCCTTTTGTATCACGGGAATTAATAACGCTGATTTATGAAAATACAAAAAAATACGGTGCGACGATTCCTTTTACGAAAGTGAAAAACACAATCAAAGAAATTAAAGACGGATTCATTACGCAGACTTTGGACAGGGAAAATTTAGTTGATGCGCAAACCCCGCAAGGATTCAAAAAAGATATAATTTTAAAGGCATATAAAAATAGAGATAAAACGAAAAAATTTACGGACGACAGCAGTCTTGTCGAAGATTCGGGCATTTCTGTTTTCGCAACGGACGGCGATGCCGAAAATATTAAAATCACAACTAAAGAAGATTTAATAATCGGCGAATTAATTTTGCAAAAATATAAAACGGAAAATTCGGAAATTGATAAAAGTGATTCTGTTAAAAAAGAAAATTCGGAAGTTGACATAAATAATTACATAGAAAATAAAAATCTTGAAAATAAAAATCTAATCTTGAAAATAAAAATCTTAAAGATAAAAAAGTTTCGGAAATCGAAAAAGCGGTTATAATTTATACTGACGGGGCGTGCTCGGGAAATCCCGGCGCGGGCGGTTACGGCTCTGTTATCATTTACAGAGGTGTGCGAAAAGAAATCAGCGACGGATTCAAAAAAACCACGAATAACAGAATGGAATTACTCGCGGTTATCGAGGCTTTGAACCTTTTGAAAAGAAGTTGTGACGTGCAGTTATATTCGGATTCAAAATACGTTACGGACGCGATTAACAAAGGTTGGATTATAAACTGGAAAAAGAAAAATTGGCGACGCGGTGAAAAAAATCCTGTTGCAAATATAGATTTATGGGAAAAGTTAGATGTGTTGTTAAGTAAACATAATGTAACTTTTAATTGGGTTAAAGGTCACGCGGGAAATGTGAATAATGAACGGTGCGACGAATTGGCGCGCGAAGCTGTTTTAAACGGCGATTTAAAAACGGACGAGGGTTTTAACGGGTAATTAAAAGAGTATGCGGGTGGAGCAAGCGCCACCCCTACGAAAATGAATCTTAAAATTTAAAAAGTCGAAATAAATTTTAAAAAAATCAAAATCAAGTTTTAATATTTACAAACTACCGATTTTTAAAGGAAGTGAAAATAATGGATAATGATTATTTGGAATTTATGCAATTTCAGATGTTTCAAAGAGACGGCGAAGTTTTCAAAGTAAGCAGTGATGATAAATACGCGGAAAAATTAACTCACGAAATGCTGAAAGGCGATGACTTGGAAAAATTCAAGGCAGGCGACAAAAAAATTTTGATTCGCGCTATTGATGATTTTTACGGAGTATAAAATAATGATAAACTCAGAATTTTTACATTATATGGAGGAATTGCGATGAAAGAAAAATCAAGAAGTGAAATTTCAAAAGAATTTCAATGGGATTTAACAAAAATTTTTAAAACGGACGGCGATTGGGAAACGGAATATAAAAATTTAGAAGAGATAATTCCCACGATAGGCGCATACAAAAATACTTTGAGCGACACGGAAAATTTGCATAAATGTTTAACTTTGCTTGAAGAAATAAGTTTGAGATTTGAAAGAAATTATTTATATGTTTCATTAAAACATCACGAGGACACGGGAAATACGGTTTATCAAGGCTTAATGGACAGAGGAACAAAACTCGCGACGAAATTTTCTTCGAGTGTAAGTTTTATAGACAGCGAACTTTTGTCATTGGATGAAAATTTTATTAAAACGTTGATTTCCACCGATGACAGATTCAAAAAGTATGCGCATTACTTTGATGATTTATATAGAGTTAAAAATCACATTTTAAGCCCCGAAATGGAAGAAATTCTTGCGCGCGCGTCCGAAATGGCGGAGTCTGCGGAAAATATTTTTTCATCTTTGAATGATGCGGACATGACTTTTGAAAGCGTAATCGCGAAAGACGGGACGGAGCATTTATTAACTCACGGAAGATACAGAGTTTTAATCGAGCACGAAGACCGCGACATCAGAGAAAAAGCTTATAAAAATATGTTCAAATCGTATATAAATTTGAAAAATACATTCGCGACGATTTATTCTTCAAACGTTAAAAAGGATTTGTATTTTGCGCAGGCGAAAAATTATAATTCCACGATGGAAGCGGCATTATCCGCGAATAATATTCCGATTGACGTTTATAAAAATTTAATTAAAGCGTGCGAAAAATATTTGCCTGTAATGCACAAATACGTTGATATCAGAAAAAAACGTTTGGGATTGGACGAAATTCATTTTTATGATTTGTATACGCCGATTGTGAAAGATGTGGACGCAAAATATACTTACGAGCAAGGCAAAGAATTGATTCTTGAGGGTTTGAGTGTTTTGGGCGAGGATTACATCAATACGGTTAAATACGGTTTGTCAAACGGTTGGATTGACGTTTACGAAAATAAAGGCAAACGAAGCGGCGCGTTTTCATCGGGCGCATATAAAACCGAGCCGTATATTTTATTAAATTACAACGACAGTTTGGATAATGTTTTCACGTTGGCGCATGAAATGGGCCACTCGATGCACAGCTATAATACATGGCAAACTCAAGATTATATTTACGGCGACTATTCGATTTTCGTTGCGGAAGTTGCATCAACCGTGAATGAAATTTTATTGTTGCATCATCTTTTGGATAATACGAAAGACGCGAAGTTTGAAGAGTATCTCATAAATCATTACGTTGAGCAATTCAGGACGACCGTATTTCGTCAGGTAATGTTTGCCGAGTTTGAAATGATTACGCACGAAATGAATCAAAACGGCGAGCCTTTAACGGTCGATTCTCTTTGCGAAGTGTACGGAAATTTAAATCGAAAATATTATGGTAACGACATCGTAATTGATGACGAAATAAAAATGGAATGGGCGAGAATACCGCATTTCTATTATAGATTTTATGTTTATCAATACGCAACGGGATTTTCTGCGGCGGTGGCATTATCGGAAAAAATTCTTAACAAAGAAGAAAACGCATTGGAAAATTATCTCGAATTTTTAAAAAGCGGAAGCAGTGACTATCCGATTAATGTTCTTAAAAAAGCGGGCGTTGATATGTTAAAACAAGAATCGGCGGAAAAAGCTTTGGAAGTGTTTAAAACTTTCGTTGACAAACTTTAAAAAATAACTAAAAAACATTGACTATCATTTTTTGTGCGGGCGGAGCAAGCGCCGCCCCTACGTTGCTAATATAGAATTAGAAATAATCAAATAAATTTTTTTGAAAGGGGATATTTCGTTGGAAAATTGTATTCTGTGCAAAATTAAAAATGGGGAAATTCCAAGCTATAAGCTTTATGAAGATGACGACTTTATCGTGATTTTGGATAAATTTCCGTCGGGGTTGGGTCACACTTTGATAATAACAAAAGAGCATTACGAAAATATTTATCAGCTTGATAAAGATGTTGCGAAAAGGTTGTTTCCTTTGATAAAGAAATTTTCAAAAATTCTTCACGATTCAATGGATATTCACGGAATTAATATTTTGCAAAACAACGGGCAGGACGCGGGGCAGACGATAAATCATTTTCATGTTCATTTGATTCCGCGATTGAAAGATGATGCGATAAAATTTGAATGGGAAAATTTAGACGTTACGGACGATGAGTTTTCAAAAGTTTTGAAAGATATAAAAGAAAAAATTTCGGAAACGGAATAAATAAAAAAAGGCTGTTGAGAATTTTAAAAGATTTAAAAGGGTCGCGGACTCAACATTTTTAAATCTTTTCTCAACAGCCTTTAAAATATTAAATTTAACTTCTATAATCTACCGCATGTCTTTCGTGATGCTCTTCTTTCGCTTCTCGCTCCAAAAGATTAAGTCTTGAAAACAAACTCAATGTGTAAAGCCCCGCAAGACCGATTATTGAATATAAAAGTTTACTGAAAAACGTAGCCCCGAATAATGTCGCTATCAAATCAAAACTAAAAAATCCGATTAGTCCCCAGTTAATAGCGCCGATTATTACAAGTGTAAACGCAAAATAAGAAAATCCTCTTCCGTTCATTATTTTCATTCCCCCTAAAAAATGTTTGAGTAATCACATTATTTATATGAATATTGTAAGCGAAAATTTCGCTCAACAGAGCTGTTCGGAAACCACTTTTTTCTTGACGTAAATCGCGATGCCTTAACGCAGTTTCCGTCGGTTCGTTCAGGTTTTCAAACAGCCTCAATAAATATTCTGCCCAAATAATTTTATAATATATATAGAATATTTTGGACATAGAAATAAATTATAAAAATAAGTTTTAGAAAATATAATTTGAAATTTATTTTATAATAAATTCGATTTTCGATAATTCAAAAATCATTTTCCTATGCTATGATTACTTTTAAATTTTTGTTTTTAAAATTCTTTTGTGAAGCAAAAACACCGAGAGGAGAAATTTAAAAAAATGAATCGCATTTT
>JGI994J12354_10002974_pt1 | contig 16138 bp, 10 predicted proteins | sample IntmicLarv3ML3BL_FD_12354 | JGI IMG/M metagenome (IMG submission 12354) | reverse complement strand
GTATGTAACGAAGTGCATAATATCATCGCGAGCGGCAACGGCAAGTTCGACCTGCTGGTTAGTTATCAACTTAATGTCCTCAACGGCATAGAAATTGAGCGGGTCATTGACAACCAACTTAAGAACACCGTCCGTAGTTGTGACCGCTATGCAGCAATACTTAGTCGCGACGTCCTTGGGTATACGCGACACTGCGGCAATATCTATTGAAACATCCTTTAGTTGGAGATACTCCAATTTAAGACGCTTAGAAAGAGCAGTCAGCATCTGCTCCTCGGTAATCAGTCCGTTATCGATGATGAGCTGACCGAGCTTGCGCCCGACGGTATCATTTTTCTGCAGCTCAATAGCAAAGTCGAGCTGTTCTTCGGTTATATATCCCTCTGAGACAAGAACTTCACCAAGCCTGAGAGTCTTCATCGCGTATTCTCCTCACAAACAGTTAACGCCAAAGGGCGGTTTCAGCTCCGGCAATTTTATATCCAAAATTTAGCAATATCCAATTATCTCTCTCTTCATACACTCTAATTATAGTTCCAACGCCAATAATGTCAAGTGTTTCTTTGCCATTAACACGTCTTACTTTAAAATAATGTCACAAAAAGGAGCAATCAAGTGTTGCAAACCCGTTACACATATAGTATAATTCAAGTTGGATAAATGCATAATATGACCAAATTCACGTTTTGGAGATTTTTGGGTTTTAATAATTTGTATGGTGGTATACCGTATGGCTAAATCTTTACTTAAAAAATATAAACGCGGCTTCACTCTAGTAGAGGTACTTGTCGCCGCAACAATCAGCGCCATTGTAATGACGGTGCTTGCGTCGTGCATTTTTTCAGCCATGCGCGTTTACAGTGCCAGCACCGCTCTCGCCCACACGAACGTTGTCGCAAACACCATCGACAAGGCTGTGTCCTCCGAGTTGCGCTACGCCGCAAATGTTACTGTTTCCGGCGACAATGTTTTCTATACCAGCCGCCTCTATGGTGAAAACTGCGAAATCCGTGTGAACGACGACGGCGACCTTGTCGTCGAATGTTCATCAGGTGCGGTTCCGTTGCTTTACAAAAAACATTTAGCCGACAAGGACGTATATTTAAGCTTCTTCTACAACAACGGGCTTATTGAGTACACAGTCTCTTTCGACAACTCGGTGTCCTCGTTCATAGTTGATCTTATGAACAGTTGATATTTTCCCGCTTATCGCATACATTATGTGAGGGATTTTATGAAAAAAATACTGTGTGACAAATCGGGTTCCTCTATACTGAACGCTTTGGTGCTGATGGTCGTCGTCCTTGTTCTGGGCGGCGCACTTTTCGGCGCTTCCGGTGCTGCGCTCAGCGCCCAGCGTATGCGTATGGACGAGACGCAGATTTACTTGGACGCGCGCTCAGCCGCCGAGGTTTTCACCTCTGCGTTCACATCCTCAATTGCCAAGGAAAAGCACGAAATCATTAAAACCGAAATACCGCCCGATGAGGACGAGGACCCCGACAATCCCGCCCCGCTCGAATACGAAACAACCGAAACTATCACTCTTGAAAGTGAGGGCGTTTTTGGCGTACTCGTCAACGGAATTTCCTCAGGCGAAATTGCGGGCATGTTCGAGCTTTCTGTAAGCGGTCTGGGTGTCACCGTGACTGTCTCTCCCGAAATTGGTGGACGGACATTGATTGTCTGTTTCAAGGCGACTGACAGCAAGTTGAGTTCAACCCTCTATGCTGAGTACACCTTGCTCTCCCGTAGTGAATTTATAGTAGACGATCCGAACGGCAGCTACGATATAATCTACCGTTTCGAGCTTATCGAATATCGCGACGTCAGATAGTCGGTTGGGTTTGTTCAATCCGTTACAATAAATATATGCTTGTCTTTTTTAGGAGGCGATTCTGTGCGAAAACTTTTGGGACGTATATCAAAAAACAAAAAGGGTGAAACTCTTGTCGAAACTATCACCGCATTTTTGCTGATTTCTATTGAGCTTGTCGCCTTGACAACAATTATTATGAGCGCGAACAGGATGAACCGCCTCGCTTCCGACCTCAACCGCAGCACCACTGCCGAAATTTCCGAACTTTACGGCTCGGATGGCGCCGCAGGCACTGACACAACGCTGACCTTTTCGTACGGCGGACAGGATTTCAACGTCAGCTGCGCAAGGATCGATACAAAGAATCTGTCAATTTACCATCCGCGGTGATGCTTGTAATTTGAGGGGGAATTTATGTTTAGACTGTTTAAAAATCGTAAAGGTTTTACACTTGTCGAAATAATCGTAACTCTTACTGTCGTCTCCATCCTTGCGGTTGCAGGCGGTTTTTCTCTGCACGAATATACGCTGCGAACCGAGCAGAACGCGATTAACACCGACGCAAAGACGATTTTCCTCGCCGCACAGAATGCCCTTTCCTCCGCAAACGAGTCACAGCTAAACGAGCTTGTCTCCTCTTCCGACCTCGTCTCCGATTTGGTGGGCGGTGCATGGGAAAGCGCTCCCTCCGACTGGAACACCGAGGGCGGTTCGCCGAACGACGATGTGCGATACAACCTGTATACCATCTCCTCGTCAGGAAATGACGAAGCAAACGCGCTGATACGGCTTTTGTTCCCGTACTTGACCGATGACACAATTTTGAGCGAAGCAATTGTTATTGAGTACAACCCCGTGAGTAAGTTTGTCGGCTCCGCCTTTTGCAGCAAGTACGCCGACAACCTCGTCTACTCCGACGGCGGCACAAATTTCACCGGCGATGTCAGCATCTTCAATCGAAACATCGACCTTCTTGAGACGCGCAGAGTCGGTTTCTACGGCGATATAAACACCGGCGTAATCTCCCATACTCTCGACCCGTTTGATGCCTGGATTGAAAACGGAATAACGCTCTCAGTCAACTGGACCGACACCCAGTCGGCTAACATCCCCTCAACTCATATCAGCTACCGCGTTACGCTATACAACCTTTTAAAAGTTCCGATATATTACATTGAGTACTTCTCCCCTGCCACCGGCTACAGCTACGCCGACGGGATTCATACTCTAGTACTTGACTCACTCACCAACGGCATGAGCGACTTCATCAAAAATGTTCCGGCGACCGAGTTTACCGCAACCGTCGAGGCATATGTTTCCGGTGGCAGCGATATGACATCTGTTCGCCGCGCTAACTCCGACATTGGTCACACATATTTCCACTCAGAGACGCGCACGGATGGCTCGTCAACCTATTATGTCATTGATAATATCCGTCACCTCAATAACATCCGCTACGGCGGAGCGGATTTCCGCTATATCCAGAAATGCGACATAATCTACACAAACACTTCGATACCTCCTATCGGCAACTTCCCTCTGCGGAATGGCAATGTCGCTACAGGAACTTCTATATCCGGGTTTTCCGGCGAATACGACGGCAAAAACTGCATATTGACGCTCGATATGTCCGCACTTTCCAACGGCTCTTCCGGGCTTTTCTCACAAATCGATGACAGTGGCAGACTCTGCGGTATAGTTCTTCGCAATTTTTCTGTCAGCGGCACAAGCGGCAGATCCGGCCCACTCGCTGCGGATAACTTCGGAACTATAACAAATTGCAGTGCTGACACTGTGACCGTTATTGGTGGAATCTCCGGTGGACTTGTCGGCGCGAATAACGCAACAGGCAAAATAATAAACTGCACCATTACACGCGGCACTGTCAGCGCCGCGTCCTCTGCGGGCGGCATCGCCGGTACGAACAGCGGCGACATCGCCACAAGTTACGCCTACCTCGGCTCTGTTACCGGAGGAGTTTCCGGTGGGCTTGTCGGAACAAACTACAAAAACATCTCCTTTTGTTACAGTTCAAACCTCACTGTCAGCGCAACGGCATACGCCGGCGGACTTGTCGGCGCAAACTCAAAAACAGTGGAATTTTCTTCTGTAATCACGAACTGCTACGCAAACGGAATAAAATTCGTAGAGAGCGGCTTTGTCGCCCTTATATCCGCCGATAGCGGTAACTTCGGGGCGATTTGCGGAACCAACAGCAGCACGGTTATATCCTCCTATTCCAACCTATTTTTGGTGACCGACAACTCCAGTATTACCTCCGACCTCCTGACGGGCGGTGGAATTACGGCTTCTACGTACCTTCTCTCCTCCGCCGGCTATAACAGCGGTGTGACTACAGCCGAAAATTCGCGCAACTATAAATATCTGACTGACCAGGAAAATATTTACGAGGACTTCGACCCCTCTGTCTGGGAATATTCCGCAAAGGCAGGCGAGCCAAATTATCCATTCCTGAAACTCAAAGCTCTGCCCCACGTCGGCGCGTGGCCTGAACTCTGATCTTGTGACCGAGGGCATTCCCATTGTTATTCGATACCAGGTGGACAGTGCCGCCATTTTCCAAATTACGTCAAACCCTGGGGAAACGTTCGAGTTTCTGGAATCGATATCACCGACGACAGCAACAGCAACGTAATCGATCTGCGGACGCGCGTTTTTCGTCTCCTATCTGAGACAATAAATCGAGGCTGAAGTTAAGGAAGCCTGATACTTTGTATCAGGCTTCCTTTTTTATCTCTTTACTTTACATAGATTCTTGCTCCGGCGACAAGTCCTGTCGGCTCTGTCGCCGACGAGGAGCGCATTGACATCATCGGGCTTCCTCCCATCATCGCTCTGACTTTGCGGTCAAGTGTAGTCGCAACCTCAATGCAGAGGCTGTTCTGACCGTTTACCGCAAAGGCTGAAAGGTCGAACACGAACGGTGGCGCAATTCTAAGCCCCACGTATTCGCCGTTGCACCAAACCTCAACGCCCTCGTACGCGTTATCAAGCTCAAGAACTGCAGCGTTGATTTCTGCGAGGTCGAAACTCTTCTCGTAGCGCACAAACCCACTGAAATCAGGATAATCCATACCGATACTGTCAAGCGTTTTCATTTTGAAGCTCTCGCCGAATTCCGGGTATTTCGGCGCTTCACAGAGGGAAACCTGCCAGTTTTCGTCCAGCGGAACAACGCTCCCTTCCGCAGTTGCAGCGGGTTTCAGCTCCTCCGGTTCCTCGCCGAAAACCACCAGCGCCGACTGATACGGCTCAAGCGTAATTCTAAGCTCGGTTTTTCCTCCTGCCGCGTCGGATTCTATCGGACGGCAGACATTCTCCCACGCGTCGTAAATATAGCAATTTCCGCTGCTCGAAACGGTTACCGTACCACTGAAAGTATCGCAAATCGACTCGTTCGAGAACATGTAGATATTTTCATATCTGTAGTAACGAAGATCAATGAAGTTCGGTGAGGCTGTTACGTCAAATATTCCAGCACCGCGAAGTTCGTCCGTCAATGCACTGAGAGAGACAACTTTTCCAAGGTTCGCGGGCAGAGCTGCGGCGCTGTCCATCAATCCCTCCGGCAGAGCGTCAATTATGTAAACCGGAAATCCGTTGGCAGAGGCCTTGCTACAAAAATCAGCAACTGCAACTGTGACAAACTGCGCATACGGCACGACAAATGCGCGGTACTCGTTTTTGTTAATTTTCAGTTTTTTGTCAAGGGCGAACTTGCCCTCGGCGAAAATGTCGCTCGGGATAAAGTCGAAGTCGATTTGATTTTCGTGCAGTTTGCGCGCAGGCTTCTGCATGAGCATGTAGTTTCCTGCCCACTCTGCCTCTGCATGGTATAGAATCGCCACAGGCGCAACATGTTTCCCTCCGTCGATGAGATGACAAACGCGGTTTGTGTAGCGCATAAGTTCCCCGAAGTGCTTGATCTGCGGGTTTTCGCCGTGAGCATAGAAATGCGGCGGACAGTCCGGATCCGGGAAAGCTTTCGGACTGAACGCGTGCGGCACAAAGCGGTTCACTCCGCGCACAAGGAAATGGTCGGTCAGGTATTTCATACCGCGAACACCGAGAGACCAGCCGTATGCGCCAAAAATTTCGCACATAGCACGGCCCTGCTTTTTCACGTCGATTGCGGCGTGCGAGCTTGCAAGTTTGCCGAGAGCAAAGTGGTAAAATTCGCCGTCTCCAACAGAAAATCCACCCTCGCGCGGATGGTGCTGCCCACCCGGCAGAACCTGCCCTCCGATGTCGTCAATTCCGGCGAAGTGTTGTCCATCAAGCCCCCGGAAGAAGTGACCGAGGCTGCAACCGAGGCGCGCATGCTGGTTCGAGTCCTCTATCAAATGGCCGATGTACTCAACGCCACGTTCCTCACACCACTTGCCAAGCTGATTTGAAAAGTTGTCGCGCACGAGTGAGGTTATTGCGTCCATGTAGGCATAACGCACACGCGCTGTAAGCGCGTCATCCGCGCCGGCCTTCCACAGCAGCGGCATAAGCTGCACCCAGTCGGTACCTAGGCTCTTTTCGAGTAGCGCGGGAATATCAGCGTTCCACGGCAGCGGCATTTTTTTGTGTCCAATCCTCTCGTCCATGGTGAAACCTGTCGTGTTTCCTAAAAGTGGCTCGTCGCTGAAAAAACCAACAAAAGTCTTACCAAAATCATCCTTGTACCGCGCATAATGCGGCTCATAGACCTCGTCGAGCAGAACTCTGACGCTGCGGGTGTCTATAATGTTCATGTAGTCTTCGCTTCCGCCACCGTTACGCGTTTTAAACGTCGTGAAAATGCGCCACATCCCGCCCGGCACATCCCATACAATCTTCCCATCTTTTACAAGTGTGGTTAGGTCAATAATCTGCCCGAATTTTCCCTCGGCCACAATTTCGCAGGCGGTTACGGCAAGAACTTCATTGTCGTCGAAAACCCTCGGTTCCTTGCCGCCGCCAAACATATTACCCGAGCGCGCCGCCATCATGTCGGCAATACTCGGCGCTGCCTTGGCCGCAATTTTGAAAGTTACCTGTGGCGTAGGGCCTGCGGCATCTGCGTGGTTGTAATTGAGGTACTGTTTGCATAGCTCCGGCGCCGCCGCTTTGAACGCGCCGTTTGCATAACCCGTAGGGAAATGGGCGTCGTCCAGAAGCCAGACCTTCATGCCGCGCTTACGCGCCTCGTCCATAATTATATCGAAATCAACCCACCATTTCGGGCCGCAGAAATCCGGATGCGGGCGGCACTCAACACAAACCGCGCCGATTCCGCTATCCTGTATAACACCCATGTACTCACGAAGCGTAGCCTCGTCTTCACCGTGCTGCCAGAAAAACGGCAGAATATAGTTTTCGCCCTTGCCTGCTAAAAGCTGTTTTATTTTGTCCATTTTTATAAAACCCTTTCTATTTTTATTTATTGTGAGCAAAAAGCGGTATGCCCGCCAATCGCCCATATTAGGTTTATCACCGTGCTGACATTCTACTGTAATTGACCACAATATTCAAGTGTTTCAAATGAGTTAAGTGAGTTAAGTTATGCTTTCTGCGCATTCGAATTAAAAGGGGGGAGGTCTCCCTCCCCCCTCAAATGAAAATTTTATCTGCTCGCGAAACGGTCATATGCCGCCTGGCGAAGCTCTGTTGCGCGCTCAAGTCCGATTCCGTTGAGCTCATTTATAAAGCTTTCAAATTCGGAAATCGGGCGTGTGCCGATTATAAACTTGACAACGCTCTCTGAAAGGAACGTCTCAATATCGGTCATAATTGCGCTGTATTCGCGGCTCTCGTCCTGTGTTGGGGTAATTGCGTCCGGTAGCGACATAGTGTCGTTCCAGTTTGAATCCCACAGCGGGCCGGCGTTTGCCTGCTCCTCGGATACAGCAGGAGTTATTTCGCGTTCCCACTCATACCACTTGGGATGATATGCCGAAAGTGCAAACTGTCCAAGTGCTGCACTGAATGCAAGCCCATCTGTATTTGCATAGATGTTGGCGGTAACCTGAAGCTTTCCGTCCACTTCTTCATAGCTTTCGCCGAGGATTCCGTAGTTACCAAGGTCTGCACCCTCTGCTGTGTAGAAGTAATCGTACCACTTCGCCATAATATCGGGTGCGGCACATTCGGTGGTAATTGTCGCGTTGCCGCCGCCGATGAGTCCGGTCGGAATTCTGTACATTGTGAGGTGGCGTTCATCACCGACATTCTTAACCGGTATCGGCAGAGCAGCCCACTGGGTTGTATATCCGCTCATAAGTGCGAGCATATCAATGAACACGTAGATATGCGAGGAAACAGCAATTTCACCATTTACGAACAGGGGCGATTCGCTGAACAGGCTTACCGACGAGAAATCGGGGTTCAAAAGCCCCTCAGAATACCACTGCTTCATCATGGTAAGGTAGTCTTTGAACGCAGGCTGTGCGGGACCATAGCCGACTTTTCCGGGCTCAACAAGCGAAAATCCGTTTATTATGTCGTAACCTGCCATAAACGCGTCGTCGAGGCCACTTGCCGTATATATGGTCAACGGGGCTTTGCTCGCCTTATCTTTCAGCGCGGTAAGGACAGTATGGTATTCCTCATAGGTACGCGGTTTTTCGAGGCCAAGTTCTGTCATCCAGTCGCTTCTGCCGATAATTCCGAAAAATGATGGCTGAACCGTCTTATTGATTGTACGGAAATACGGGACTGCGCCGCTGTCTGTCATCGTCCATTTGCGGGTAGTGTCGTCCTGATTTCTGATGGCGTCATAGTTCGGCGCGTTTGCGGGAATTATATCTTTCAGGTCATAAATAAAACCATCATCAATATACTTGTCATATCCACCGATGTAATATGTGTCCGCACCAACTATAAAGCTGTCAGGCAAGTCTCCGCTGGCGATAACAAGACCGAACTGCTCCGCTTCCTGTCCCGCAGCGGGCTGCTGCCATGTGATGCCAATGTTTGTGCGCTTTTCAGCCTCCTGATAGCCCTTGACATCCTCCATCGATGCGAGGGTGGCGGAACTTGCAACTTGAATCCAAATAGTGAAGTTCATTTTCTCGTCAACAATTGGAAGCTTGAAAGTGCCATCGTCGGGCGGAGTGATTTCCTCCGTCGGCGTGGAGCTTACCGGAGCCGTCGATGGCGCGGTGGACGGTGCTGTCGACGGCTCGCCGTTATTTTGACAGCCCGCAAAGACCACAAAGACCATCAGCGCAGCAAGAAGAAATGCCAGTGTTTTTTTCATTTGTACCCATTCCTTTCTAGTATGTGATTTCTTTTCAGAAACCTCTTGTTTAGTCGGCATTTTTGTGTTATCGTAGATATTGTCAAAGTGGTGTATTCTCCATATGTTCACAAAAACGCACTTTACATATTGATATTATTCATATTTCGCATTTATTACTATATCACAAACCGCGAATTTCATTATCAAAATCAACGAACTGTTTAGTCTAAAAGGAGCTGCCCACTATGACCAATGCCGAACTTCATGCGCTTTATCGTCGCCACGCAAGCGCAGAAACCTACCAGCTTGCGACCGGTAACCAGTCCAACGAAAGTATGCGTGGCACAACCGTCAACTTGAAAGGGCTTTTCAAACATGAATTTCGCCCCGAAACTGTTCAGGTCATGCGGCACGGGCGTTTTTCCATAACCCCTGCGCATACCCACGAGCATTTCGAAATTATGTATGTTTACTCCGGCAGCATAACGCACCATGTCGGAGATGCGCGGATTACCCTCCTGCCCGGCGACATGATTGCGCTCACACCCGGCACTTTTCACTCAACCGAAATTTGCGGCGAGGACGACATTGCGGTAAACCTGATTCTTACAAAGGAATTTTTCACACCGTCGTTTATGTCTCGTATTACCTCTGGCCGCAGGGTTTTTTCTTTTTTCGCAGACGGCCTTATGGAACATCGTAACAATTTAGATGATTTTTTATATCTGCGAACAGACAGCGCGGTATTTGATTCACTTTTTGACACTATTGCCTGTGAATTTTACGATCCCGATATTTTCTCCGAGGATATAATACTGAACCTTATTTCAACGCTTTTCACCGCTATGAGCCGCGTTATTCTCTATGACCCGAGTGACTCCGCAAAGCAAACCTTCACAACAGAGTTGGATTTCCGCAAACTGCTGCGTTACATCGAAACAAATTACAAATCCGCTACGCTCAAAAGTGCCGCCGAGCGCTTCGGTTACTCCCCAAACTACTTGAGTGCGCTTATAAAAAAGCAGTATGGCAGCGGATTTACAAATATTCGTCTCAGGTATTGTATTGCACAGGCCGAACTTTTGCTCGCTCACACCTCCCTGCCCATTTCCGAAGTCGCTGCGCAGTCAGGTTTTTCGAACATCACCTATTTTTACAAGTTGTTCACACGCCACAACGGAATTACGCCCGCCGAATATAGGGCAAAGCTCCTGAACAATAAAAGCACCTCCGCCTGATAGCGGAGGTGCTTTTTCACTATATTTTTAGTCAGTATTAGTTTAGCTTACAGATATTTTTCCAGACCGAAGCGGATATATTGCTCCGCAGGGGCTTCGCTTTCCTTCATAAGCTTAACAAGAAGCTTAATCATGCGCTCCTCAGCGGTAGTGTCATCACATATCGAATCCTGCGACGGGTCGGCCTCAAGGTCATACAGCTTGTGATTGCTCCCGCCAACTCTGCCGTATTGCATAGAAACGCGGTCGGGGCTGAACATCTGGCGGAGTTTATCCATTGCGCCGGGACGCGCCATGCGCGGCATAGCGCCGATCCCGCCCTGAATTTTCATGAGCGGAGTTTCCTTTGTAAACTCAAACGGAGGAGCAATTTCGACAGTTTTCAACTCAGCTGTTGAGAACATTGAGCGCATATGCGTCGGCATAAGCGTATAGTCGTAAAGAGGCTTGTTTCCGCTCTCCTTAACCGCGTCGCGCATGTAGACATAGCGCCCATCGGTGACATGGATGTATCCGCCGTGAGTACCAAACAGAACCCCGTCGTGGATTTCGGCGTTGTTTTCAATTACGGAGCGGAGCGGCTTGCCCTGCATATCCTTCGGAATTTCTATTCCGAAGAAATCAAGCACTGTCGGCGCAAGGTCGATTGTCTGAACAAGCGCGCTGCGGCGCTCGTTCTTTACACCTGTGCGCGGGTCCCACACATAGAGCGGCGTGTGGACAACCTCGTTGTACATCGGATGTGAGCCCTTTGCCCATGTGTTGTGCTCGCCGAGCAAAAAGCCGTGGTCGGTGTTGACAATTAACATCGTGTCCTTCCACATGTCGTTTGCATCCATGAAGTCGAGGACATCGCCGAGCTTTTTGTCGCACATCGAAAGCAGTGCCATATATTCGTAGCGGCAGTGTTCAACCATGTCGGCGGACTCCGTCACCGGACCATACGGCGGCCAGTCGAATTTCGGACCGTTGTACTCGTGCGGATAGAGTTTTTTAAACTCCTCCTGAGAGAAGAACGGCTCGTGCGGGTCAAACGTTTCAATCTGCAAGAACCAGTTGTCCGCATTCAAGTTTTTCTGCATAAACTCAAGTCCGAGCGCAAAAGTCTGCGACTGCGGCATTTTCGCGTCGTTGTCGATGTACGAGCGGTTGATTTCGTCCTGAACGCGCATGTTGTTGAATTGTCCCTCACCGACCGCAACAACACCTTTCCAACGGTCTCCCTCCTGCCCGCGGACAATTTCCCACGAGGAATAGCGGTTGTGGTATGTCGCGCCGCCGTCCTCCCAGTAGTGTTGGTGGTCGGAAATCAGGTGTGAGTAAACGCCTTTGGTGTCGAGGATTTCGGGCATTGAGTCGTCATACGGCTCGACCGGACCCCAGCTGCGGTGCAGGAAGTTGTATCGCCCGGTGTGCAGCTCACGGCGGGCGGGCATACACGGAAAACTTCCGATATAGCTTGTGTCAAATGTCACGGTTTTTTCGCAGAGGCGTTTAAAATTAGGCGTAATTGTTCCGTCACAGCCATAAGAGGATAAAAAGTGGCGGTTTAGAGAATCGTACATAACCATTATTGCGCGCATGATTTTCCTTCTTTCTACTTGTTTTTTGTTTTGAAATATAGCCTTTGATAGAGCTCCCTTGCGGCGGTCGCAGTTTCAGGCTCATCTGACGTCAGCGTAGGTAAAATCATCTCCTGAACCGTGTCGCCGGGATTGTCAATAAGATGAATTATGGATTTGGCGCAGGTTACGCCAATGCGGTAGTTTGGAATATAGCTTGATTGCAGGGTCGGAAACATTCCATCAATTAGGTCGCCCTGCGCGAGCGTCGCAAACGGGATACCGAGAGCGTGTTCACGATAGAACATGAACGCGTGCTGATCCGTTCCGCTCCAGCTTGCGATTATTGCGGAACTTGTGGTTATCTGCGGAAGCAGACTCCCAAAAACCGGCGTTATGGCATCACCGAAATCGTAGGTCATCATGTGGAGAAATGTATGGACAAACACTTCTGCGTTCATTTCATACGCCGCTTTTCGGATTCCAAGCTCACGCTCACGCTCCTGGCGGTTATCTATTGCAGGCCGAATATAGAATATGCGGTTCGACCCGTTTTTTAAGATATTCGTCGCAGCCTCATACGCTCCGGCGAAATAGTCGATGTTCACACAGGAAATCTGTCTGTTTGCATCCACATCGCACGCCACAAAAGGAATACGCTGGCCAATTACCATGTTCTCAATTTCACTGTCGAGAATGTTCGAATCAGCGCTTATATATATAATGCCGTCAATTTTTCTCGACAGATAGTTTGAGATAATGTTTGAATGTCCGTTATTCTCAGTTGCGTTAGAGCAAAGCATAAGATTGTACCCTGAGTCCGCTAGAGAGTCCATCGCACCCTGAAGAATCATTGAGTAGCGCTTCAACCGGAAAGACTGGTAGAAAACTATACCGACGCAGCCGGAACGGCTCGTCTGTAACGAACGCGCCGCACTGTTGGACACATAGTTAAGCTGTTCAACAGCTTTTATAACACGGTCAGTCGTTTCGTCGGAAATCGACTTTCCGGCAGTCTTGTTCAGAACATATGAAACTGTGGCAACAGAGACGCCCGCGAGCTGCGCAACGTCCCGAATAGTGGCATTATTCCTCATAATTTCCCTCGATATTCAGTTAGTTAACGGTCTGTAGTTAACAAAACAAAGCATACCTTAATCTTAGCACGAAAAATTGAAAAGTCAACTATATTTGGTTCGGCATATTATATAATCGGTTAACTATTTATTTGGAAGATATGTAGATTTTTCGAAATATTTTACGATTTGAAAAATTATTCCTTTACAACAGAGCGGATATGCTCTATAATTCTAAAAAGATGGCGACCGGAAGGAGGATATTTTGTTTCCGTAGTTAAACGGTTAACTAGTTGCCGTCCCGACAAAACAAAGCTATTATGATTATTTTGGAGGAAATTTGAATGAAAAAAGTTGCTTCATTACTACTCGCAATCCTTATGATGCTGTCACTGCTCGCCGCATGCAGCGGCGACCCCGCAACTTCAACAGCGCCGTCAAGCAATCCCAGTGCGCCCGCTTCCAGCAAGCCCGCCGAGAGCGATGCTCCTGTCGAAGAAGATAACCGGTTTACACCGGACGAAAACGGCGAGTACTCCATTAAATTTCCGCTCGCTGAGGACAAAGTAACTTTCAGCATGTGGGTTTCTGCACCGTCTGCTGGCGCAAACATGGTAACCGAAAATGACTCGAAGGTGTTTCAGAAACTCGAAGCTTTGACAAACGTACATATCGAATTTGAACATCCGACACTCGGCGAGGAAATCACAAAGTTCAACCTGATGATGAGCTCGCAGATGTATTCAGACACAATTTCTGCCACTCCCGCATATTATGTCGGCGGTTTGGATAAGTTCATAGACGATGAAGTAATAATTCCTCTCGAATCTTATGGCGAGTATATGCGTAACTACTCTGCTTTACGTTCACAGCAGGAACTTTCGTTCCTTAGCACAGTCACGGCTGCGGGACACATCCCCGGGATGTTTCAGTTCCGTGTTCCCTCTCAGCCCTCGTGGCAGGGTCCGATTATACGCGACGACTTGCTTGGCGACATCGGCTATTCCAAATCCCCCGATGACATAAAAACCGTAGCGGACTGGGAAGAAGTCCTCGGACTGTTCAAAAGTTACTCTGACGACATCATCCCTTATCTGTGGCCCGCCAGCCTAAACGGATATAATCCGTACTTTTTGGCGCCGTTCGGACTTTATACAGGTATGGGGCCCGGTTTCTTTCAGTTTAGTGGAACCATTCACTACATTCCATATGAGGATTCCTTCAAAGATTACCTAGAACTAATGTCCGATTGGTACAACAAGGGTTACTTTGATTCTGAATTTTTTAACCGCGACGCAGTTACGACAGAAGCTATAGTCCTCAAGGGCGAGGCTGGTATCGCGACCTCCTACAAAGCATGGTACGACTATGCAAACGCAAATACCCTTGGCGACGGAGCACACTGGACAGGAATTCCCGCACCTGTTCTTAATGCCGGCGACAAGTTCAATCACGCATATGCGTTGATGACCCGACTTCTCTATCAAGGCTCGCTAGTGTCAATCACTGTAGATTGCACCGAGTCAAAGATTCCGATTATCCTTGAATATTTTGACTACCTATACACCGATGAGGGATCGCTTCTTGCCAACTTCGGCAAAGAGGGCGAAACATTTGACTACGACGCAAACGGTAATATTGTTCTGCGCGATTTTATAACAAGGAACGAAAATGGCATGTCCTTTAATCAGATGATAAACGAATACGCTATGTTCCAAAAATTCGCGTTCCGCTACAACTGGCTACGCACTGAGACAAGCATCTCCGAGGACGCAAAGACCATCTATAAGAAATGGGAAGCAAACTACGGTGATGATGTAACTGAGCTGCCCGCAGTCTCCGTCTCAGTTGACCGTTCGAATGAGTATGCGAACCTGTATAATGAACTTGACACATATGTCAAAGAATATGCCATAAAAGTCATTTCCGGCGCTCTCAACCTCGAAACCTCATGGACTGAGTACAAAGCAAACCTTGAAAACATGAAGGTTCAAACTGTCATTGAAATACAGCAGGAGGCTCTCAGCGCTTTCTACAGCCGCGACACCTCTGTCGGTATGGACTGGATGAACTAAACCCGCTTTCTTCAAACCTCTAATAAATGGCAAAAGCCGCAGGACGTATGTTCCTGCGGCTTTTGCTTTCCGAAAGCTAATTTATTTGATAACTTCAAGCGCAGCGGCGAGGTCGGCAATTACATCCTCCGTGTCCTCTAGTCCGACAGAAATGCGTATTGTTCCGGGCTTTATTCCGATAAGCGCAAGTTCGTCGTCCGGCACCTGCGAGTGCGTCGTTGCGGCGGGGCAACTTACAAGTGTGCGGCAGTCGCCGAGGTTTGTGACTATCGAAACAAGTTTGAGCGAATCACAGAATTTCGCCGCAGTCTCACGCGTGCCCTTGATGTCGAAGCAGAAAACCGGACTTTGCCCCTTAGGAAAATATTTCTTTGCAAGGGCGTGGAACTCCGAGCTTTCAAGCCCCGCGTAGCTTACGCTTTCGACCATCGGGTGGCTTTCCAGGAACTTAGCGACCAAAAACCCGTTTGAGCAATGCTTTTGCATACGCAAGCTCAGTGTCTCCATTCCGAGCAGCGTAACCCACGAGTTGAACGGCGACGGACAACCTCCGATATCACGCATAACGTGGGTTCTGAGCTTGGTAATAAACGCGGCGGGGCCGCAGGCATCGGCGTAGACTATGCCGTGATAGCTCTCGTCCGGCTCGTTATACTGTGGGAAGCGCGGGTTGTTTTTCCACACAAATTTGCCGCTATCAACGACAAGCCCGCCCATCGCCGTACCTGTGCCGGAGATGAACTTTGTGGACGAGTAAATTACGATATCTGCGCCGTACTCAATCGGGCGCAGCAGGTACGGAGTCGCCTCGGTGTTGTCGGCAATCACCGGAATACCGAACTCGTGTGCAATTTTTGCAATCGCCTCGAGGTCAGGTACATCACCGAGCGGGTTTCCCATCGTCTCAAGGAAGTACGCCTTTGTACGGTCGGTCGTAGCGCGGCGGAAATTCTCCGGATCGTGTCCGTCCACCATCACGAATTTTATGCCCATCTGTGCAAAGGTCTTTGTCATTAGATTTACCGCACCGCCGTAAATCTGCTTGGACGAAACGATTTCGTCACCCGCCGAGGCGAGGTTCAAAAAAGCCATAGTCATCGCAACGTGCCCACTTGCGGCCGCAAGCGCACCGACACC
>JGI994J12354_10002973_pt1 | contig 16140 bp, 16 predicted proteins | sample IntmicLarv3ML3BL_FD_12354 | JGI IMG/M metagenome (IMG submission 12354) | reverse complement strand
CGGGCAGCTCATCGGCCACATCCAGCCTCCAGCCATCGGCTCCAAGCCGCAGCCAGCGGCGCAAAACGCCCTGTTCGCCGCAGATAAATTCCAGGAAATCTGGGTTTTCCTCGTTGGTTTCGGGCAGCGAAGGCACACCCCACCAGCAGCTGTATTTGTCCGGCCGCCGCTCAAATGTGTACCAGCCGGCATAGGGCGAATGCTCAGATTGATAAGCCCCCACCGAGTCATACCTGCCGAAACGGTTGAAATATATACTATCGTCGCCCGTGTGCGAAAACACGCCGTCGAGTATTATTTTCATTCCCAGCTTGTGCGCCTCAACACACAGGTGTACAAAATCCCGCTCGTCGCCCAGCAGGCAGTCGATCTTGGTGTAGTCGGCCGTGTTGTACCTGTGGTTGGAATGGGCCGAAAATATCGGGTTCAGGTAAATCGCAGTAACACCCAGAGATTTTATATATGGCAATTTCTGCGTTATTCCGGCCAGATCGCCGCCGTAATAATCATTGCCGAGGCTGCGCGGCTCGCCGTTTTGCAGGTATGCCGGCTGCGCCGTTATGTCCTGCTGCAAAAAACGGTCAGGCGGCACATTGGTCTTTTCCCTGCCCCCTTTGAAAAAACGGTCGGGAAATATCTGGTATATCACGCCGCCGCTGAGTACCGCCGACATGTCGCTGTCATGGCGGTAAACCGTTTGCGAATAGTCTGTATCCAGCCCCAAAACGCCGTCGTTATACCGGCCGCGGCCTATTCTGATATATCCCGCATGGCCCGAAAACGCAAAATAATAAAAATACAGGCCGGCTTCGGCAAAGGTGTGCATCCCGCCGTAAACGCGGGCAAAATCGTCCTCCCGCGAAAATTCAAGCGGGATATGCTGCGTATGTCCGCCGTCTCGCCACACAACCAGGAAAGCCTCATAAACGCCCGTATCTTTCGGAATATTAACCGTAAAACGAACAGCGGCGCCCTCAGGCACCGCTCCGTAATGCGATTTGTGATATTTGTTGCGTGGGTTGTATATCAGCATAAAACCGTCCTAATATATTTTGAGTATTTTTAACACTTAAGAAACACAAATATTCATTGAATTTTTGCCCACTGTTTACATTGCTCAATTCTCGCGCCATGAGGATTGTCTCCATGTTCTGAATCGCAAGAATATTGTGTCAACAAATCACATGGAATATCGGGACATTCTCCGCAATGAGAAATATTCTTATTTATACTGCACTTAGCTACAGGACATTCTCCGTGGAAAGGATTTCCGCTTGTTTCAATGCAGCCGCCGCAACTATGGCTTTCCTTCCATTCGCAGTTCGTACAATGCAATCCGCATCTCGAATCGATCATGGTAAACACCTCCTTTTCAATGCATCCAACTTGGTTAATCTATACGCATTTGTTTATCGTCCAAATTCCATATCAGGCGGGCATAATCCTCAATAGCACGGTCGGCCGCAAACCGGCCAGCTCCCGCGATGTTGCACAGCGACATGCCGTTCCATAGCGTTTTGTCGGCATATGCGGTGTATATCCGACCGCGTGCCTCGCTATAGCTGGCAAAATCAGCCATGGCCATATAATAGTCGGTGTTTTGCAAATTGTCAGCCAGCCCTGTGAACTGCATGCCACCGATATCAAGGCAAAAACGGTCAATAGCCGAACGCAGCACAGCGTTGTTATTATAATATTCGCGCGGGTTGTATCCTATGCGGCGCAGGTCGTCCACCTGCTCGGTGGTCAAGCCAAACAGGAACATGTTGTCCTTGCCAACGGCCTCGAATATCTCAACGTTAGCCCCATCCAAAGTTCCCAGCGTAACAGCACCGTTTAGCATGAGCTTCATGTTGCCCGTGCCCGAAGCCTCGGTGCCGCAAAGGGAAATTTGCTCGCTAACCTCGGCCGCAGGCATCAAAAGCTCGGCCGTGGTAACATTATAGTCCTCAAGATAAACTATCTTTATCAGCTCGCGGGCAACAGGGTCGCGGTCTATCATTTCGCCCAGCTTGCAAATAAACTGAATTATCTGCTTGGCCACGAAATAACCCGGCGCGGCCTTGGCTCCAAAAATGTAGGTGGTTGGCGTAAATCCTGCCGGACCTTTTTCTTTTATGGCAAGATAATCGGAAAGTATATGCAGCGCATTAAGGTGTTGCCGCTTATATTCATGCAGACGTTTCACCTGCACATCAAACATTGAATCGGGGTTTATCACGGCGCCGGTCAGCGCCTTTACATGGGCAGCAAGGTCTTGCTTGTTCTGCCGCTTTATTTCCTCCAGGCGGCCGAGAACGGCCTTGTCGTTTTTATATTTGTTCAGCTTTTTAAGATTTTCGGCGTGCAGCACATATTCATCGCCGATAAGCTCGGTTATCAGCGAGCTCAGCCTCGGATTGGCCTGACAAAGCCAGCGGCGGTGGGCTATGCCGTTTGTAACATTAACAAACTTCTGGGGCGACTGGCTGTAAAAATCGTTAAAAACCGTCTTACAGAGTATATCGCTGTGCAAGCGTGAAACGCCGTTCACCTTGTGGCTGGCCATAACGCACATGTTGGCCATACGCACCTGATCATTGGCGATAACAGCCATACGCTCAACCCTTTCGGCGTCGTGAAACTGCTCCCAAACAAGGGCACGGTAGCGGTTGTCAATTTCGCATACTATCTGGTAAATGCGCGGCAAACGCCGCTTAAACAGCTCGAGAGGCCAACATTCCAGCGCCTCACGCATAACCGTGTGGTTGGTATATGCTATGGTGCGGTTGACAATAGACCACGCATCGTCCCATGAATAGCCGCATTCATCCAGCATAAGGCGCATAAGCTCGGGTACAGACAGCGCCGGATGGGTGTCGTTTATGTGTATTGCGGCCATATCGGGCAGATTGTCCAGCGTGCCGTACACACGCAGGTGATTTTTAACAATATCCTGTATCGAGGCCGAAACCAAAAAATACTGCTGCTTCAGTCGCAGCGATTTACCCTCAACGTGATCATCAGCCGGATAAAGCACCTTGCTGATAACCTCGGCCATGGCATTTTGCTCAACAGCGCGCATGTACGCGCCTTCATTAAACAGCTTCATGTCCAGCCCGGGCGCCTTAGCACTCCAAAGCCGCAAAACCGAAACTCCCCTTCCGTCCTTGCCCGCCACCATCATGTCATAAGGCACTGCCGTTACAACAGAGGCTTCCTCGTGGCTTATCCAGTGATATGTGTCGTTCCAGCCCTCTTCAATGCGACCGTCAAATTTTATTTCCACGCTTTCGTCCGGGCAGGGATTGAACCAAACCTCGCCGCCGGGCAACCAAAAATCGGGCAGCTCGGTCTGCCATCCGTCTATAAGCTTTTGCTTAAAAATACCAAATTCATAACGGATAGAATAGCCTTTGGCCATATATCCGTTTGTGGCCAACCCGTCCAAAAAACAGGCCGCAAGGCGGCCCAGCCCGCCATTGCCCAGCCCGGCATCCGGCTCAAGATCGTAAAGCCGATCAAGCTTTACGCCAAAAGATTTCAGCGCACGCCTGAAATTTTCTTCCATGTTCATATTATAAAGATTGTTGCGCAGCGAGCGCCCCATAAGAAACTCCATGCAAAGGTAAAAAACCTGCTTTTGGCAGGCCGGCTTTACCGCTGTGCGGTCAACTGTGAGTATATCGCGCACGACCATGGCCGCCGCCTTGTAATACATTTCATCCGACGCCTGCTCGCACGAAACGCCGAAAAAATGCTGCAATTTATTTCTGATAAGATCTTTTATCTGGTTTTCATCCGGTCTGAAAAGCATATTAAAACCTATTCCTTTCTATTTGCCCGCCGCACAAAAAAACCAATAAAAAGACTAAAGCTTTTTGTGCACGAGCGGCAAGCTTGCCTCAAAAGCAAGTGCCTATGTTATCTGATATATTATATTACAAAATCCGTCTATTTTCAAGCAAAACAATATATTCACCCGAAAGAGACACAAAAAATCCGCAGACTCTTTCTGCGGATTTTACGCAAAAACTATTTAACAGGATCGTCCACATATTTTTTCAGCAGCTCGTCAGCCTCGTCCCATTGCTCGCATATTACATAAACAATAACGTTGCCCTGCTGCCGTACAACGGCGTTTTTTAGCTTTTCATATTCCTTCTGGTTTGTTTCCGAAAACACCTGAGACCGGCGCTGTATACGCTCGGCCACAGCAGCGTTCATCTTGGCGCCCAGCGCCACATCAGCATATACAAATGCACCGTATTCATCAGCAGAGCTATCCGAGTCGGCCGCAATCTTGAACACAAAATTGGTAACGGCACCCTTAGGAAAATTAAAATGTGCCTGCAAAGCCTCGCCGTCTATATCCAAAAGGCTGGAAAAATGAAGGTTCTCTTCCAATACTGATGATATCTCATCAACATTCATATCCGAAAGCTTTGACGTACAGCCCGTAAGCAACATCAACAAAGACGCAAGCAAAACAGCTAGCACAGAAAACCGCGTTTTTTTCAAAGCTTCACATCTCCTTTTCTTAATAACCAGGCTACATGATACTACAAATTTCTCAAAAAATCATTTCAAAAAAATCTCAAAATAGTTACAATTTGGTTACATCTTGTTTACAATAATTTTTAAAGTGCTGCCGGTTTAAAAAGTATTCCACATTATAAACAGGGTTTTCAACCGTTTTGTGCCAAAACAAGGCCATTATTTTCCTCCGAAATAAATTTTCAACCTAAAAATGTTGGAATTTGTTGAAAACTAGCGGTTCACTGTGTTTACATAATATATGATAAAATATTTCAATTTTGTTATATCATTTCAGTCTCATCCGAAGGATTTGCAGATTCGCCGCCCATATTTTTGCCCTTTTTAAACGGATTTGCAAGAAATTTGTTTACTGTGGCCGCAATAATTATTCCCGCTATGGTTTCGACAACGCGATATATAGCAAATAAATAAAGCGGCATAGCATGATCCGAATCTATACGCGCCACCACGGCAAGAAATACCACACAGCTTATCGCGCAGGCACTTTGATTTCCCAGCATATTGCATATGTTTATACATATTATTATGCATACACCAACAAGCAGTATAAATGACCAGGACGGAATATATCCCGCCACCAGCGCCGAACACAGCCCAACCATGCCGCCGATGATTGTGCCAACAACGCGGGCAATCCCCATACTCAGCGTTTTATGGACCGAATCCTGCATACACAGTATGGCGGCAATGCACGCATAAAACGGAGTGGGCGCATAGGCGGCGCCGAAAGCCAGCTTGTAAAGCTCGTAAATCAAAAAACATAACATAACGGCAACAGCCGACTTTATGGTGCGAAGCCCCAGCCCGGTCTGCTTTTGTCCGTTGCCCCAAAGCATTGTCTTTATTTTATCATCCATAAAATCCCCCACATTTTACAAAGCTGCATCCTGTGCAATTAGAGTACGCAATCCAGTATAAATACATATACACTCAATGTCAAGCCGCACAGCCCAAAGCCCCGGCTAATACAAAAAAATCAAAAAAGTCTTGACGACGGCCACATAAGGCGTTATAATAGCAGCAGAATATCGGGGGGCTGGAAATTTATCCGGCTGAGATAGGATGTGTTTCGTCCTGACCCATAACCTGATCCGGATAATGCCGGCGTAGGACAATAATGTGTTGTTTTTGCGCCTGTGGATTTATCCGCAGGCGTTTTTTAGGGCCTGTTTATAAAATAATAATGTCCTAGCGAAAGGGGATATTTTCATGCATTGCCTTATTATAGGTGCAGCCCCGGCAGCGGGCTTTCCGCAGGGCAAAAGCCCGCCCGAAACTTCGGCCCCCAACCTTATAATATGCGCCGACGGCGGATATATCCACGCTGGGCGGCTGGGGCTTGTCCCCGATATTATTATGGGCGACTTTGATTCGGCCGAACAGCCGGCAGCGCATGCGGGAACAGAAGTTGTAGCTGTATCCGCACACAAAGACGACACAGACATGCTGCTTTGCATAAAAGAAGCCATACGGCGCGGCGCAGACAGCATAGCCATATTGGGAGGCCTTGGTGGCCGGCTCAGCCATACAATGGCCAACATCTCGGCCCTGCAATACTGCTATAACCGCGGCATTGCGGCCAGCCTGCTCGACGAATACCACACGGTTTTTGTAAGCAGCCGCACCGATATCCCGCCGCACACGGCGTTTTCGCTTTTCCCGCTTGAAAATCAGGCGGTTATAACCATTAAAAACGCCGAATATCCGCTCGACAAAGCAACGGTAACGCGCGAATCCTCGTTGTGCGCGAGCAACAAAAGCCTGAAACACACGGCCGAAGTTATTTCAAACGGGCCGCTTGTTATAATTTTGGAGGTATGAGAAAAATGCAAAAAAAGATCAACATTTTAAAACTGGCGGAAACATCCATCCTTTTGGCACTCGGTACTGTACTAAGCATGATCACGCTGTTTGCGGCACCTTACGGCGGCTCGGTCACGCCGTTTTCAACCCTGCCCTTCGTAATTATCGGATTCAGGTTCGGCCCCAAATGGGGCGTGCCTTCCATGATAATCGGCGGCGCTATTCAGCTTTTGCTGGGCTTGAACAACTATGCTTACGCGCCCACCCTGATCGCTGTCGTCACCATTACGCTGTTTGACTATCTGCTGGCCTTCGGAGCATATGGTCTGGCCGGTATATTCCGCCGCCGCCCGCATGATTCCGACGCTTCGGAACAGGACAAAAGAAAACTTTTTCAGCCAAACGATTTTGTCGCCATAGGCTTTGGTGCAGCAGTTGCTTCGCTGCTGCGGTTTCTTTGCCATTTTATCAGCGGCATCACAGTTTGGTCGGGTTTTGCGCCCGAAGGGACGTCCGTATGGATTTATTCGCTTACATATAATGGCGGATATATGCTCATAGAAATGATAGCCTGTGTGGTGGGCGCCGTGCTCATTGTGCCAACACTGAAAATGATAGACCGCCTTTATAAATAAGGGGTTCACTGAAATTTCGGGGCGGCTGTAAGCCGTCCCTTTTTTCTTTTTGTTCATCTAAACTTTTCTAAACTATGCAGCGTTCACGCCGCGCAGGCGGGGCTTTCTGCTCGCTGAGCGGTGAATGTCGTGCCGGCGGTACTCCTCTGTATCGGCAGGCGGGGCCCTCTGCTCGCTGAGCAGAGAAAAAGAGGGCGGCAGAACGCCGCCGATGAAAAAACTATTGAAATCCCATTCAGTTTTTGGTATTATAATAAGAACCCCAAAAAACGGAGGTAGAACCTGTGGCCGAACTGCTCGCCGCTAAAAACATCATTATATGCGGCCATTACGGCGTTGGCAAAACCAATTTTGCGTTAAACCTCGCCTACATCTCGGCCGGCCGCGGCGAACACGCCGCACTTATCGACCTCGATCTGGTAAATCCTTATTTCCGTTCGAGCGATTACACCGACAGCCTGACAAAACGCGGTGTAGATGTTATCCCCCCCGTTTTTGCCGGCACAACGCTGGATGTACCCTCAGTCTCGAGCCGCATGATTTCGGCGCTTAACGGGCCGCACAGCCGCGTGATAATAGACGCCGGAGGCGACGATGCCGGAGCAACCGTTTTGGGCAGCATTGCCGAGCATTTAGCCGGCGCGGACATGTTTTACTGTGTCAACCTCTTTCGTCCGCAGGTATGCAGCCCCGAAGATGCTCTGGCCATTCTCAGGGAAATTGAGGCCGCCTCGCATCTCAAAGCCACGGGCATTGTAGATAATTCCCATCTCAGTGCATACACCTCGGCGGAGGACATACTACGCGGATATCAATATGCCAAAACCGTAGCCGGGCTTGCCGGCTTGCCGCTTGCGGCCGTAACTGTGCCGCGCGGGCTTTTTGACACAGACCATGAAACCATGAAACATATAGAAAATCTTATGCCGGTGGACATTCTTGTAAAAACCCCTTGGCAGCAATGAAAGGACTGAAGGATATGCAAAAAATCACAATCAATGAGGCCTACTGCAAGGGCTGCAGCCTTTGTGTAGATGTGTGCCCCAAAAAGGTGCTCCGGCTTTCTGATAAGCTTGGCGAAAAGGGATATCATCCTGCCGAATGCTTTGATAACGAGGGCTGTATCTCCTGCGCAATGTGCGCAAATATGTGCCCCGATGTGGCCATCACGGTAAAAAAGCCCTAAAACAGAAGAAACCCAGCGTGAAAAATCACGCCGGTTATCGATGTCCCCATGAGGATGGAACTTGCTTACCTGCTTACGCAGGAAAGCTGGATAACAAAATAATCTCTAATCATTCCTTGCTGCGCTTTTAGAGATTATTTCACACCCAATTTGCGCCGCAGCGCAGCGGCAGAATGGAGATTTATATGTCTGAAAGAGTACTTATGAAGGGGAACGAAGCTCTGGCCGAAGCCGCCATACGCGCCGGCTGTAAACATTTCTTCGGATACCCCATCACACCGCAAACAGAGGTTGCGGCCTACATGAGCAAAAAGCTGCCCAAAATAGGCGGTGTATACCTTCAAGCCGAAAGCGAAGTTTCGGCCATCAATATGGTACAGGGTGCGTCTGCCGCCGGCGTGCGGTGCATGACGTCCAGCTCCTCGCCCGGCATAAGCCTGAAAACCGAGGGGATTTCATACATGGCCGGCGCCGACCTGCCCTGCGTTATAATAAACATACAGCGCGGCGGCCCCGGTCTTGGCGGCATTCAGCCCAGCCAGGCCGACTACAATCAGGCCACGCGCGCACTGGGCCACGGCGATTTTCATGTGCTGGTTTTCGCCCCGTCCACCGTTCAGGAAATGGTCGAGCTAACGTCCAAGGCCTTTTATCTGGCCGATCTTTACCGTATGCCCGCCCTGATATTGGCCGACGGTATGCTGGGCCAGATGATGGAGCCGGTCAGCTTTGACAGCGTACCTGCATATCCGGCAATAGAAAAGCCCTGGGCCACAACGGGAACCAAAGGTGCCCGTGGCCATAATATAGTAAACTCGCTTTATCTACAGCCCGAAAAGCTGGAGGAGCTTGTTATACAGCGCTTTAAGCGCTACGATACCATAAAGGCCGAAGAGCAAATGGCCGAGCTTACCATGATGGACGACGCCGAGATAGCCCTTGTGGCCTATGGCGCAACCTCCCGCGTGGTCAAGGCGGCCGTTAAAATGGCGCGCGCCGAGGGCATAAAGGCGGGCTGCATCCGCCCCATAACCCTGTGGCCCTTCCCGTCTAACGCACTAAACGACGCGTTGAAAACGGTAAAGCGCTTCCTCACGGTTGAAATGTCCATGGGTCAAATGGTAGACGACGTAAAGCTGGCTATCAACTGTGCCCGCCCCGTAGATTTTTACGGGCGCACGGGCGGCATGATACCCGAGCCGGCTGAAATTCTTGAAAAAATCCGCGAAACCGCCGCAAAGGAGGATTTGGCATGACAACAGTTTTTGAACGTACAGCAGGCTTGGAGCCTGTAAATACCCATTATTGCCCCGGCTGTACCCACGGTATTATACACCGTTTGGTGGCCGAAGCGCTCGAAGAGCTAAACCTCACGGGTGACACTATAGGCGTTGCGCCGGTCGGCTGTTCGGTGCTGGCGTATAATTATTTTGCCTGCGATATGGTGCAGGCGCCGCATGGCCGCGCTCCGGCTATCGCCACAGGACTGAAGCGTTCTCTGCCGCAAAGCACGGTGTTCACCTATCAGGGCGACGGCGATCTCGCCGCCATAGGCACCGCCGAAACCGTTCATGTGGCGGCACGCGGCGAAAACGTAACGATAATCTTTGTTAACAACGCTATATACGGTATGACAGGCGGCCAAATGGCTCCCACAACTCTGGCCGGACAGGTCACACAAACCACGCCTTATGGCCGCGATGTAGCCTACAGCGGAAACCCCATCCGTGTTGTTGAAATGCTGTCCACGCTGGACGGCGTAGCTCTGGCCGAGCGCGTGGCTGTTGATACTGTTCCCAATATCAAAAAAGCCAAGGCCGCCATCAAAAAGGCCTTCACCTATCAAACCGAGGGCCGCGGCTTTACAATCGTAGAGGTGCTGTCCACATGCCCCACAAACTGGGGATTAACACCCGTTAACGCTCTGGGCTGGCTTAAAGAAAACATGATACCCCATTATCCGCTCGGCGTTTATAAAGACGCGGCGAAGTAAGGGAGAAATAACTATGGATTTAAAAATTTTATTAGCCGGCTTCGGCGGGCAGGGCATACTTTTTATGGGCAAAGTGCTGGCAACAGCCGGCCTGACCGACGGCAAAGAGGTTTCATGGCTGCCATCCTACGGTCCCGAAATGCGCGGCGGCACAGCCAATTGCAGTGTGTGCATCAGTGATGAGCCTATAGGTTCGCCTTTAATTGTTGCGCCCGAAATACTCATAGCTATGAATCAGCCCTCGCTGAAAAAATTCATCGATAAGGTACCGGCCGGCGGCAAGGTTTTTGTCGATTCCACGCTGGTAAATATCGACGGCATTCGCAGCGATGTTGAGGTGTACCCCGTTCCGGCAACGGCTTTGGCCGAACAGCACGGGCTTAAAGGTCTGGCCAACATTATAGTAATAGGCAAGCTGTTTTCGATTGTTCCATTTTGCAGCGAGGCTGTACTCAAGGACGGCATAGACCACAGCGTGCCCGCCTCGAAAAAGCATCTTGTAGAGAAAAATATGGAGGCCATAGAGGTCGGCAAGGGCGCATAAGCCTTAGCATAAAAACGTGTAGAAGCCAGCCCTCCGCAATATGCGCGGAGGGCTGGCTTTTTATGCCAAAAAGAAAAAAGCTCCGGATAATCCGGAGCTTTTTTGAAATCGAAATACTAACGTTTTGAGAACTGCGGAGCGCGACGAGCGCCCTTGAGGCCGTATTTCTTACGTTCCTTCATACGCGGGTCACGCGTGAGGAAGCCGGCCTTTTTGAGTACGGGACGAATATCATCCGCTGTAAGCAGCAGCGCACGGGAAATACCGTGGCGGATAGCGCCGGCCTGGCCGGTAACGCCGCCGCCGTTTACACGGCAAACAATATCGTATTTTTCAAGCGAATCGGTCAGCATCAACGGCTGGCGAACAATAAGCTTAAGGGTTTCCAGCCCGAAATAATCATCAATCGAGCGGTCGTTAATCGTAATAGTGCCATTACCGGCGTACAGGCGCACGCGCGCCACAGAGCTTTTGCGCCGGCCGGTACCGTAAAAATATGGTCTGGCTTCAAACATTTTTCATACCCTCCCTAAAATGTAACCGACTCGGGCTTTTGCGAAGCATGATTATGCTCGCTGCCCTTATAGGCGCGCAGGCGAAGCAAAGCTTTGCGTCCTATAGTCGTGTCGGGGATCATGCCTTTAACGGCAAGATGCATAGCGAATTCGGGGCGGGTTTTCATCAGCGTAGAGTACTTAACCTCTTTGAGTCCGCCGATATAGCCTGTGTGGCGGCGGTAATACTTTTGGTTGAGCTTGTCGCCCGTAAGAACTGCATCGGCGCAGTTGATGATAACCACATGGTCTCCGCAGTCAACATGCGGGGTAAATTCCGGCTTGCCCTTGCCGCGAAGCAGGTTGGCGGCAGCCACGGCCACACGGCCGAGAGGTTTGCCGGCAGCGTCTAAAACATACCACTTACGGGTGATGGTAGACGCGTTTGCCATAAAGGTCGACATGGTAAATCCTCCAATCATTTTTCAGCAAAGGGTATTTTATCATATTGCCGCCAACCTGTCAACACAAATTTTTATTATTTAAAGCCAATCTCTTTTATTCTCGTTTTATCTCTGTTTATCTCAATATATCTCGATATCGTTTTTACCAAAACGCCGTTTAAAGTCCCGCCCGCAAAGCCATAATATTAATATTCCCGCCGAATTTCCCGAAAGAAGGTGCAGCCCTTGCAATTTTCCTGCAAACCCGACCAAAAAGCTCTTTTACTATGGCGGCTGAGGCTGCTGCTATCAGCACCGGTTCCCGGGCTGATTTGCGGCGCAGTCTCCGCATTTTGGCCGGCTGCCGCCCTTATCGCCGGCGGCATACTAACAGCGGCGCTAACAGCCGGATTTTTCCTCATTCTGCCCAATACCGTTTTTTATTTCGAGCTGCATGTGAGCTCAAAAATAGTGCTGCAAAAGCGCCTGCCTCTGCGGCAAAACCATTTGATCCCAAACGCTGCCTTGTGCAGCATAACAGTGGTACAAACGCCGCTCATGCGTCCGCTCAGGCTATGTACACTGCACATAAAATGCGCGGGCTTTTCGGTCAGATGCATCGGCCTGAGCCTGATTAATGGCCGGCGCGTAGCCGCCATTATGGAGGAGCTTATTTGAACATCAATCTGCGCGCCCATCCGGCGATAATATTACGGTATTTAAAGCGGTACGCCTCGCTACTACTGATACCACTGCTGCGCGCGCTGCTCGACTATGGCTCGGGCGCAGCCGTCATTCTGGCGGCAAACGAGCTTGTGCTGGCCGCTGCAATTTTAGCCGTGGCTGTAGTAAAATGGCGCTTTGCGCGCCTTGACATTTCGGGCAAAAACACGCCTTGCATACTGCGCTTTGCCCGCGGGCTTGCGCTGCGCGAAGAAACAACCATCAGCCTCGCAAAGCCCTACACCGTGCAGGTGGAATACAGCCCCATAGCCTGGGCCATGGGCGGCGTTTGGCTGCGCATATATTCTGATAGCCGCCCGCCGGGCGCTGGCACAAAAAAGGCCGATATAGAAATCCCGCTCCGCCGCTCCGCGCTGGCCGAACTGCTGGAGCATCTGAACCTGCCGCCATTGGCCCCCGCGCCAACAGGCCCCGCCTCAAACACCAACGCCCCCGCCGCCAAGCCTCTTTCGGGCAAAAACCGGCTATACACTGGGCGGCGGCATAGCAGCATCCCCGCCAGCCGTATAATACACAAATCGCGCGGCCGCGACACACTGCTTACAGCGCTGTTCACAAGCTCGGGCCTGACCGGCCTGCTGCTCACCGTCCCCGCACTGGGCACAGCGGGCAAATATCTCAACAGCGATTTTTATGGCCGTTTTCTTGATACGGCGGCCGCCCTTTCGGAAAGGTTAACTCCAATAATAGGCGGCGCAGCAGCTTTGATATCCGGACTGTTCGCGCTGGGCTTTTTGCTCTCGATATTCCTACACACAGTCAGGCTGGCACGCCTCAAGGTATACTGCCAAGGCGATGTATTCACCATAAGCTCAGGACTCATTTCGCGCCTATACACCATAATTCCGACCGCCGGCATAGGCAGCATTTGCTCGTGGCGTCTGCCTCTTTCGCTCAATGGCCGCGCGCTCACACGCGCCTCAGCCACGGGCTTTTCCGGCAGCAATAGTATTTTACTTCCGGCCGAACGGCCGAAAAAAAACGCCCTGCACACGGCCGCAGCCGCAGAGCGCGTATCACGCCCGCCGTATCACGCCCCACACAATGTCCCACCCGTTTTGCCGCGGCCCAACACGCATTACTCTTACGCACACGCCGTATCACGCTCCGTCGTATCACGCTCCGTCGTATCACGCTCCGCCGTATCACGCCCCGCCGCACACAGCGCAAAGCACAGCCTGCTCACAGGCGCACTCTGGCTAATAGGCGGCATGGCTCTTTCATCCTGCATTCTGTTCCTTTCACCGCCCGCCCTCACGGGGCCGGCACTATGCATATCCGCCGCCGTTTTGATGCTGTGTTTGCCCGAATTCATGGCACACATACGCCTATACCGCCATTCCGGCGCCGAATTAAATCAACAATACTGCGTGCTTTCGGGAAAACGTGGCCGCAAACTGTTTACCATATATTTCCCGCTGCACAATATGCCTGTGTGTACCCTGAGAAGCTCGCCTTCCGGCCAAAAACGCGGTGTTTGCACCCTTCAAATGCGGAGCGGAGCACCCGGCCGCCCACGTTTTTCCGTGCACAATTTGCAAAAAAAACCGCTATTTGACAAAATTATGCCCGTTTTCGACCTAAATAATGAAATTTCCCGTTGCTTTTTCCACAATATATAGGTATAATAGTTGTGAAGATACCGAGATATGGAGGAGGCTTTATGGCAAAAAAATTCAAGCTTACGGTGGGCGGTATCGATTATGTCATAATGTCCGACAGCGACGAGGCTTATGTCCACAAAATGGGTGACGAGCTAAACCGCGCGTTGGACAGTTTATCGCACGCCCATCCTTACCTATCAACCACAATGGTAGCAGTGCTTACAGCTCTGGAATATCTGGATGAATCTTACCGGCTGAAGGACGAAGCCGAAAATTTGCGTATTCAGATGAAAAACTATGTTGAAGACGCAGCCTGCGCCCGGCTGGAAACAGAGGAAGCGCGCCGCGAAATCGATCGGCTCAACCGTGAAAACCGCATACTGCGCGACGGCGCAGGCCACCGTTGACGCCCCATATTCCTGAAATACTGGCACCGGCCGGTTCGGCCGATGCTTTAGTTGCCGCTGTGCGTGCGGGCGCGGACGCGGTTTATTTAGGGGCTTCGGCCTTTTCCGCCCGGGCCGGCGCGCAGAACTTTGATCTGCACGGCTTAAAGGGCGCTATAGAATATTCCCACATTCGGGGCGTAAAGGTATATCTTGCGGTAAACACGCTTATTCGCGGCCGCGAGATGGACGACGCCCTTTTATTATGCCAAAATGCGGCCGAATATGGCGTAGATGCCGTTATCGTGCAGGATTTGGGGCTTATTCGGCGGCTTTCGCTCATGCTTCCCAGCCTGCCGCTGCACGCCTCAACGCAAATGACAGTGCATTCCCCGGCCGGGCTAAAAGCCCTTAGCCGCCTTAATATCCGCCGCGCCGTGCTGGCGCGCGAGCTCAGCCTTGAAGAGCTCAAGGCCTGCGCCAGTGCCGCCGCACAGTTGGGCCTAGAAATAGAGGTTTTCGCCCATGGTGCGCTTTGCGTATCTGTTTCGGGCAGCTGCTATTTCAGCGCGTCGCTGGGCGGCTACAGCGCCAACCGCGGCCGCTGCCGCGGCGCCTGCCGTCTGCCCTTCAGCGCAAGCAAAGCGGGCAATGGCTGCGCACTTTCGCTCAAAGACCTGTGCCTGCTCGATGAGGTTAATCTTCTGCGCGATACCGGCGTGAGCGCACTGAAAATAGAGGGCCGCATGAAACGCCCCGAATACGCCGCCCTTTCGGCTGCCTGCTACCGCGCCGCCATAGACAGCAAGGCTATGCCAACAGAATGGCGCGCTATGCTGCGCGATGTTTTTTCGCGCGGCGGCTTTACAAAGGCCTACTTCGACGGCCGTACGGGCAGCCATATGTTCGGCGTGCGCTCAGAGCAGGACAAGGCCGATTCTGCACGCGTGCAAAACGCTATCCATTCGCTGTACCGGTCCGAGCGGCGCAGTGTACCCGTGAGATTTGCGGCCGGCAGCGAGGAGGATATGGTAATTCTCCGCGCCACGGACGGTACAAACATAACCGAGATAGCCGCTTACGCCACAGACGACCGTCTGCCGGCCGACCGCGCGGCCGAAATACTGCAAAAAACCGGCGGCACCCCATATGCTGTAAACCGTGTAGGCTGCGGAGAGCTGCCTTTGCCGCGCGAAACGCTGGGAGCCATGCGCCGCATGGCCTTGGAGCGGCTTACGGCGCGCCGTGCCGTGCCGCGCAGCCTGTTACCCGCGCAATACGACGAGCCCGAGACACCGCCCCGTCCCGATTTTCCCTATAGCAGGGTGCTTCGCGCCTATTCAGCGGCACAGCTCCCCCAAAATATCAAGCCGCAGGATTTGTGGTTTGTTCCTCTGGCCGAACATGCCCGGGGAATCGCAGGGGTTACCGTGCCCGCTGTCTTTGCACCATCCGACACGGCCGATAGGCTTAGCCGTGCGCGCGCCGCCGGCGCCATGTATGCCCTGTGCGCCAATCTCGATTCGCTCACGTTGGCTCTGGCCGCCGGGCTTCGCCCCGTGGCCGCGCCTGGATTCAATATATTCAATGCCCATTCGGCCGCTCAGGCGCTCGATTTAGGCTGTCATGCCGCTGTCATGTCGGTTGAGACTCAGGCAGCCGCCTTTGCCGCCGGCGGCCTGCCGCTGAATTTCGGCTTTTGGGCTTATGGCCGCCTGCCGCTGATGACCTTGCGCGTCTGCCCCTTCAACCATGCACACTGCGGCGGC
>JGI994J12354_10002972_pt1 | contig 16144 bp, 15 predicted proteins | sample IntmicLarv3ML3BL_FD_12354 | JGI IMG/M metagenome (IMG submission 12354) | reverse complement strand
CTCGACCACGGCGCCCACCTGCTCGATGGCCTGGCGGGGCGAGGCGCCGCCGCCGATGAGCAGGCCGGCCCGGCGGTTGCGCGAGTGCTCCGAGATACAGGTGACGATGAGGTCGCCCACACCCGAAAGGCCGGCGAAGGTCTCGGGCCGTCCGCCCAGCAGCGCGCCCAGACGTGACATTTCGGCAATGCCCCGTGTCATGAGCATGGCCTTGGTGTTGTCGCCGTAGCCGGCGCCATCCGAGACACCGACGGCCAGGGCCATGATGTTCTTCATGGCGGCGCCCAGCTGGGCCCCGACAATGTCACTGGAGGTGTAAACCCGCAGGAACTCGTTCATAAAGATGCTCTGCACCAGGGCCGCCGCCTTGGGGTTTTCCGAAGCTGCGACCAAGGCTGTGGGCACCTGACGCGCCACCTCCTCGGCATGGGAGGGGCCAGTGAGAGCGACGATGGGCACAGCGCCGCCCCAGGTGCGCGACAGCGTCTCGCCCAGCAGGCAGTGGCCGTTATCCTTGTCGAAGCCCTTGGAGAGCAGCACGCACACCGTCTCGTCCCCGATGTAGGGCAGCAGCCCCTTAGCTGCGCCGGCCACGCCGAAGGAGGGGGTCGCCACGACCCACATCCGGCAGTCCTGTGCGATGGCAAAGTCGGTGGAGATTTCAATGTCGTCGGGCAGCTTGAGGCCGGGCAGCAATTTCTCATTCCCCCGGCGCTGGCGCAGCAGGTCGCACGTCTCGGGCAAAAAGCTCCACAGGGCCACCTCGTGGCCGTTCTCGTAGAGCAATCGGGCCATGCTCAGCGCCCAGGCGCCGTCACCGATTACCGCGATTTTCATGGTGTCTTACCCTCCTTATCGGTGGCAACGGCCTTGAGCTCCCGCCGCTCCAGAAGGCGGCGGATGTTGCCGTGGTGGAGCACGATGATGAAAGCAGCCATCAGGCTGATAAAGACCAGGCAGGCCGTCCGCCTCGGCAGGAAGATGGCGGTGGAGACAGGCGCTGAGGCGCAGGCGATGAGCGAGCCCACGGCCACAATTTTGGTACACAGCGCCAGAATGAGGAAGCACAAAATGGCCGCGGCGAATACCCGCCAATCGAACCACAGCAGGATAACCGCCCCCGAGAGCACGCATTTGCCACCTTTAAAGTGATGATAAACCGGGAATGCATGGCCCAGCAGCACCCCGGACGCCGCGATGATGAATCCCCAGTCGCCCCCGGCCACAAAGTGGCCGACGGCCAAAGCGGCCACCGTCTTGAGAGCATCCAGCAGGCTGACCCACACCGCCGTCTTGGCCCCGAAGGTGCGCAGGGCGTTGGTCATGCCGGCGTTACCGCTGCCGTATTTGCGGATATCGGTCTTGTGAAAGAGGCCCGACGCCGTGATTGCACCGCTGAACGAGCCCAGGAGATAGGCAAGCACCAAGGTGATGCCAAGCCGCACGAGAGAGGGCATCATTTCTCACCCCGCTGGCGTACCACCATGCGCACCGGCGTGCCCGTGAGGCCGGTGGCCTCGCGGATTTGGTTTTCCAAATACCGCACGTAGGAATAGTGAAACAGCCGATGGTCGTTGCAAAAGCAAATAAACGTGGGCGGCTGGACGCTGGCCTGGGTGATGTAATAGACCTTGAGCCGGCGGCCCTTGTCGGTGGGCGGCTGCACCCGGGCCGTGGCATCGGCCAGAATCTGGTTGAGGATGCCGGTGGTGATGCGGGTGGTCGACGCGGCGTACACCTTGTCGATGAGCTCGAAGAGGTTTTCCACCCGCTGTCCCGTCATCGCCGAAATAAAGACCATGGGCGCGTAGGGCATATAGGCCAGCCAGGTGCGTACTTTTTTCTCGTATTCGGCCTGGGTGCCGGTCTCCTTCTCAATCAAATCCCACTTGTTGATGACGATGATGGTGGCTTTCCCGTTATCATGGGCCAGGCCGGCCACCTTGGTGTCCTGCTCGGTGACGCCGTCCTCGGCGTCAATCATCAGCAGGCAGACATCGCTGCGCTCGATGGCCATCTGGGCGCGCATGACGGAAAAACGCTCAATGGCCTCATCCACCTTGCTCTTGCGGCGGATGCCGGCGGTGTCGACGAAGGTATACCGCGACTCGCCCCGAATCACCACACTGTCGATGGCGTCTCTTGTGGTACCGGGGATGTTGCTGACGATGACACGCTCCTCGCCCAGCACACGGTTGATGAGGCTGCTCTTGCCGGCGTTGGGCTTGCCGATGACGGCGACGCGGATGCCGGTGTCCTGGGTCTCATCAAAGCTGGCGCTGTCGGGCAGATGCTCGAAGCAGGCGTCGAGCAAATCGCCGGTACCGTGGCCGTGCATGGCCGAGATAGGCATGGGGTCGCCCAGGCCCAGATTATAAAACTCGTAGAGCTCGGCGGGCGGAGCGCCCAGGCCGTCAATCTTGTTTACGGCCAGAACGACCGGTTTTTTGGCCTTCTTGAGCATATCGGCCACCTCGTCGTCGGCGGCGGTGACGCCCACCTTGACATCGGTGACCAGCACGACCACGTCGGCGTGGTCGATGGCAATCAGCGCCTGCTGGCGCATGAATTTCAAAATCTGGTCGTCGGTGCGCGGCTCGATGCCGCCCGTGTCGATGACGACAAAATCACGCCCAGCCCACTGGGCCTCGGCGTAGATGCGGTCACGGGTGACGCCCGGCGTGTCCTCCACAATGGCGTGGCGACGCTCGACGATGCGGTTGAAGAGCAGGGACTTGCCCACGTTGGGCCGCCCCACAATGGCAATGACTGGTTTATCCATGATGTTCCCTTCTACGGTAGCACTGGTGTGTTTGCCTCCGGCGGCTTAGGGAGATTTTTGAAAAAATCCCCCTAAGAACCCCTAAAAACTTTTGGAAATGCGATGTTGTGCGAAGCGCAACTCGACGCTTTTCGTCGCGTCTGGCAAGACCGAGGATGGCGAAGCCATCCGAGCGAGACGCCGCAGACGGCGAAGGCGCGCTTTGCGCGAAAAGCATGTGTTCACGCACAATTTCTGAATTAGTAATACCTAAAATCGTGTTACACATGATTTTCTAAGTTTTTGCTCAAACTTTTTTCAAAAAGTTTGTGGGGTGTGGGGCAAAGCCCCAAGCTCTGTTCCAAGTATGGCATCAAGGAAGGCGCCGCCGTCTACGGGGTGTACGGTGACGGTGATGCCGAGTGCTGACTCGATATCGGCCACGGTGGTGTCGTCGAGGAAGACGGTCTCACCGTGGCGCAGCATGACATCGGGGATGAATAGGCGCGGCGCGAGGGACTTTCCGGTGAGCTGCGCGATGATGTCCCCGCCGGTCACCAGGCCGCTGACATCGACGGTATCGCCGAAGAAATCGTTGCGGATGGGCTGCACCGACCCCTGTAGATTATCGCATTTTTGCGCCACCCTGTCAATCATTCGAGTGATAAAGGGGGCTGCTGCCTCCCCGCAGGCCACGGTGAAGGGTTCTGGCGACAGGCCGTCGTCCTCCATACGCAGCGCTGCCTCAAGCTCGCGCTCGAAGAGGGCCATGAGCCCGACACCGTTCTCCAGCTGGTCGAAATCGCCGTAGTACTCGGCGTCCGGCATGGGCAGATCGGCCTTGAGGTACATTTCATCGGCGGCCGAGATGAGTGGCTTGCCGAAGGCCGCTGTGTTGGCCGCCCGGGCTGCATCGATGATGGCGATGCACTGCCGTGCGCTCTCGATACCCATGGGTGCCAGGGGATAAAGCCCTTCCCGATACTTGGTCAGGCCCACGGGCACGGCGGCGATGCTGCGCACGCTGGGGTGCAAAGCCGACAGCTCGCGCACCGTGCGCTCGAGCTCGGCCCCGTCATTGAGGCCGGGGCACACGACAATCTGGGCGTTGATGGTGATGCCGGCGGCGGCGAATTGGTGCAGATACTTGAGGCTTTCGCCGCCCCGCCGGTGGCCCAGCATGACGGTGCGCAGCTCGGGGTTGGTGGTGTGGACTGAGACATTGAGGGGCGACACCTTCATGCGGATGATGCGCTCGGCGTCGCGATCGCTCAGGTTCGTCAGGCTGATGTAGTTGCCGATGAGGAAGGACAGCCGCGCGTCGTCATCCTTGAAGTAGAGGGTCGGGCGCAGCCCCTTTGGCAGCTGATCGATGAAACAAAAGACGCAGCGGTTGGCACAGCCCTTTTGCTCGTCCATGAGGTAGGACTCGAAATCGAGGCCCAGGTCGAGGCCCTCGGGCTTGCGGATGTGGAGGGTACGGCGTTCCCCTTCCCGCTCAAGCTCGAGGTCTAGACAATCCTCGTAGGTATAAAACTTATAGTCGAGCACATCGCGGATGGGCTGGCCGTTGGCCGAGAGCAGCACATCCCCCGGCAGGATGCCCGCCTTATGGGCCGGGCTGCGGGGCGTGATGGCCGTGATGCGAGCCGCCATAATGGGGCCTCCTTTCCCGGGAAATAGCCGAATAAAAAACAGAGAAGGACAAACCTTCTCTGTTTTTTAGCAAAGTCAATCAGTCCTCATTGACGGCCAAAACCGTGCGGCCCTTATAGGTTCCGCAAGCCTTGCAGGCCCGGTGAGAAAGCACGGGCTCGCCGCATTTGGGGCACTTATTCAGGCCGGGAAGGGCCAGCTTCCAGTGCGCGCTGCGCCGCTTGTTACGCCTCTGCTTGGAAAGTCGGGATCTAGGTACTGCCATTGGGACACCTCCTCAGTCTCTCTTTTATATGATTATTCTTTTTCGCTGTCATTGGGCTCGATTTTGATGCCTTCGAGCACGGCCAGGCGGGGGTCGATATCCCGGCGGCTGCAGCCGCAGTCGCCCGTGTTGAGATTGTGCCCGCATTTGGGGCACAGGCCCGCGCAATCCTCGCTGCACAGCACCGACATGTCCATGTCCATGATGAGCTCGGGGATGAAGATGTCGTTGAGCTCGACATCGTCGCTGTCGACCACCCAGATGTCGTCGACGTCCTCGTCTTCCAGCGCCGTGGCCAGCATGAAGCGGATGTCGACCGCCTTCAGGTAGGTCACCAAGCTGTCGCACCGGGCGCAGTGGGCCGAAATCTCGGCCTCGATGGTGCCCTCAAGCCGAACCATGCCCGCGCTGTCGGAGACGAAACCGAAAATGCGCACCGGCGATTGGAAGGGCTTTTCAAAATGGACTACCTCTTGGGAAAGATCTGTGGTATAATCAAACTCGAGCCTTCCCCCCGGCGCGTTTTGGGCCGACGGCAGATGGATTTTCATGGCCGTCCTCCCTGCTCCACCAAGGGTTTCGCGGCGCGCGGGCATACCTTGCCCACAAGCGCACAATTCATTATATGTAAAGCGGCGGCAAAAGTCAAGAAGAACTTTGCCAATCTTCGAGGTAATTTATGCAAGAGATCATCATCGGCCAAAATGACGGCGGCCAGCGGGTCGACCGCTTTCTGGCCAAGGCCTTCCCGGCCCTGCCCCAGGCACTCCTTTATAAATACATACGCCTCAAACGGGTCAAAGTCAATGGCAAGCGCACCGAGCTGAGCTATCGCCTGGCGGTGGGCGACGCCCTGCAGCTTTATATCAACGACGAGCTGCTGGCCGCGCCTCAAGAGGACGAGGCCTGGCGCCGGGCCTCCCCCGAGGTGTCCATCGTCTATGAGGACGCCCACATTCTGGTGGCCGACAAGCCGGCGGGGCTGCTGTGCCACGAGGATGATAGCGAGGGTGTCAACACCTTGGTCAACCGCATCAAGGCCTATCTGCATCAAAGCGGGGCCTGGAGCCCCGAGGACGAACGCAGCTTTGCCCCCGCCCTGTGCCATCGGATAGACCGCAACACCAGCGGCCTTGTGTTGGCCGCCAAGAGCGCCGAGGGCCTGCGGGTGATGAACGGACTGATTCGTGAACGCCAGGTGGACAAGCGGTATCTGTGCCTGGTGCACGGCCGCCCGAGGCCCCAGAGCGTCACCCTGACCGGCTACATCCGGCGGGACAAGAGCGCCAAGCAGGTCACCGTCCTGGACAAACCGGGGCCGGGGGCCCTGACCGCTGTGACCGAGTACCGCGTCCTCGACAGCCGCCGGTTGCCCACGGGCGGGTGGGTATCCTTGGTCGAGTGCATCCTGCACACCGGGCGCACCCACCAGATTCGTGCCCAGATGGCCCACGCGGGGCACCCGCTGGCCGGGGACACCAAGTATGGCACGGCAGCCCTCAATGACGCCCTTCCCTTCCGCCATCAGGCTCTCCACGCCGCCTCTCTCACTTTGGGGCAGCACGGCGATTGGGGGAGCCTCTCCTATCTGCGGGGCAAGGCCTTCAAGGCCGGGAAGGCGGATTTCTTACCTTGGTTGGAGAATTTGCCCAAAAAATAGCGCACGAGTATTCGCGAAAAAACGCGAGCATTTCGAAGGAAAACAGAGCTTTCTCAAAAGCCGTTTGTTTTCCTTCGTTTTTTTGCAAGTTTTTTCCGAAAAATCATTGACTTTTGCGGGTTTTGTGCTATTATTTGTGTTGATTCTTTTATAGAATTGCGGCCTTGCGGGGCGTCTCGGAATCCTCCCCCACAAGGGCCATTGCATAACTTCGTTTACCCCCGTGTCATTCTGAGCGCAGCGAAGAATCTTCTGCGCGCTTCCAAAGGAATAAAGGGCAAGATTCTTCGGGCTGCGCCCTCAGAATGACACGGGCTGGTAAAGGGCATTAAATTAGCGGGCGAACACAATTCGTCCCTACTTCCGATAGATTACCTTCAAAGGTGGTGTTGACATGTCCGAGCATTTGATTTTGCTTGAGAACATTCATAAAGATTATGGCGGCGTACAGGTGTTAAAAAACATCAATCTGTACGTCCGAAACAAGGAGTTCATCACCTTGCTTGGGCCGTCGGGCTGCGGCAAGACCACGACTTTGCGCATTTTGGCGGGGTTCGAGACCCCCAGCGCAGGTGTGGTCTATTTTGCTGGCCAAAAAATCAACGACCTCCCGCCCCACCGGCGGCAGGTCAACACGGTTTTCCAGCGCTATGCCCTGTTCACCCACATGAATGTCTACGAGAACATCGCCTTTGGTCTGCGCATCGGCAAGAGCGACGTGGGCGAGGACGGCAAGCGCCGCAAGGCCCCCAAGCTGCCCGAGAGCGAAATCGCCGGCCGTGTGGGCCGCATGCTCGAGCTGGTCGGCCTTTCGGGGTATGAAAAGCGCGATGTCTCCTCCCTCTCAGGCGGCGAACAGCAGCGCATCGCTATTGCGAGAGCCTTGGTCAACCGCCCCCGGGTGCTGCTGCTGGATGAGCCTCTTGGGGCCTTGGATCTCAAGCTGCGCAAGGAGATGCAGCACGAGCTCAAGGCCATCCAGCAGGAGGTCGGCATCACCTTTGTCTACGTGACCCACGACCAGGAAGAGGCCCTGACCATGAGCGACACCATCGTCGTCATGAACAAGGGGCAAATCCAGCAGATTGGAACCCCCGAGGACATCTATAATGAGCCCAAGAACGCCTTCGTGGCCGATTTCATCGGCGAGAGCAACATCATGGATGGCGTCATGCACGAGGATAAGCTGGTCTCCTTCTGCGGCCGTCGCTTCGACTGCCTGGACGGTGGCTTTAGCCCGGAGGAGCCCATCGACGTGGTGGTGCGTCCCGAAGATATCGAAATCACCGCCCCCGAGAATGGCCAGCTTGTCGGCACCGTGCAATCCATCGTCTTTATGGGCGTCCACTATGAGATTATGGTGGAGACCGAGCACTTTACTTGGATGATTCAGACCATCGAGAACCAGCAGGTGGGCGACCAGGTCGGCCTTGTGATGACCCCCGACGACATCCATATCATGCGCAAGCCCAAGTCGAGCAGCGGGGAGGCCGAGGAATGAAGACCCGTCAGGCTCGCGCCGCCGCTGTGCCCTATGTGGGCTGGATGGCCCTGTTCATCGTCATTCCTCTGGTGCTCATCGTGGTCTACGCCTTCACAGCCAACGATGGCAGCTTTACCCTGCAAAATTTCGCCTCCATGGGCGATTATGCCGGCGTCTTTGGCCGCAGCCTGCTGCTGGCCGCCATCGCCACCATGATTTGTCTTCTTTTGGGCTATCCGGTGGCCTTGGCTATCTCAAAGGAGAGCCCCACCTTCCAAAAGCTGGCCATGATGCTCATTATGCTGCCCATGTGGATTAACTTTTTGCTGCGCACCTACGCGTGGATGTCGCTCTTAGAAAACACCGGCCTCATCAACCGTTTTCTTGGCCTCATCGGCATCGGCCCCTTCCAGATGATCAACACCCAGGGGGCCGTGGTGCTGGGCATGGTGTATAACTATCTGCCCTTTATGATTTTACCCATCTACTCGGTTATTGTCAAAATCGACCGCAGCCTCATTGAGGCCGCCCAGGATTTGGGGGCCGACGGGGCCACCGTCTTCCGCAAGGTCACCTTCCCTCTCAGTCTGCCCGGCGTGCTGTCGGGGGTCACCATGGTCTTTGTGCCGTCGGTGAGCACCTTCATCATCTCGACGTTGCTTGGCGGCGGCAAGGATATGCTGCTGGGCGATTTGATTGAAATGCAGTTCGTCGGCACGGCCTACAATCCCCACCTGGGCAGTGCCATCTCCCTCATCATGATGGTCATTGTCATCGCGTGCATGCTGGTGATGAACCGCTTCGGTGAGGGCGAGGAAGGGGCGGTGATGCTGTGATGCGAAAGCCTTCCATCGCGGGCCGCGCCCTCAACGGGCTGGTGTTGCTCTTCCTCTATATGCCCATCTTTGTGCTCATCGCATTTTCCTTCAACGACAGCAAGAGCCGCTCTGTCTGGGCCGGGTTCTCTCTGCGCTGGTACGAAGATTTGTTCTCGAGCACCGAAATCCTGAATGCCCTTTACATCACCCTGCTCGTCTCGGTGCTGGCCGCCATTTTAGCCACCATGGCCGGAACCTTTGCCGCCGTCGGCTTTTACGCCATGAAGCGCCGGCCCCGTCAGGCGCTGCTGGCTGTCAACAACATCCCGGTGATGAACGCCGACATCATCACGGGCGTCTCCATGAGCCTGCTCTTCTTCACCGGCTTTGCGCTGATGCGAGACCTGTTCGGCCTTAATCTTGAGTTCGGCTTCGGCACGCTGCTCATTGCCCACATCACCTTTAACATCCCCTATGTGATTCTCTCGGTGAGCCCCAAGCTGCAGCAGCTGGACAAAAACCTCTTCGAGGCGGCCCAGGATTTGGGCTGCACCTGGATGCAGGCCTTCCTCAAGGTCATTTTGCCCGAGATTAAGCCGGGCATTGTCAACGGCCTCATTATCGCCTTCACCCTGTCGGTGGACGACTTTGTCATCAGCTACTTCACCGCCGGCGCCAAGGTGCAGACGCTGTCCATGGTCATCAACTCCATGACCCGCCGGCGGGTCAGCCCGGTCATCAACGCGGTGTCCACGCTGCTCTTCGTGGCCGTGCTGCTGCTGCTGGTGGTCATCAATGTCCGGGAAATCCGGCAGCAACGCAAACTCGATAGTCAGAAACAGAAATAGTGCTTTTTGCACAAGGTGAACAAAAGGCGTCAAGTTGCACTACGTGCAACATTGCATATATACACGCAACATCGAAAGGAGAACGACATTGAAAAAACTGCTCTGCGTCCTGTGTGCCATTATGATGGCCCTTCCCCTGCTCACCGCCTGCAAGCCCTCCCCCGCCGCCAACGGCGGCACCGAGGGCGGCAATGCCACGACAGCCGCACCGCTCAAGCCGGGTGACAACGGCGAGGTCAACGTCTATAACTGGGGCGAGTACATCAATATGGACATCATTGATGAGTTCGAGACGGCCACCGGCATCAAGGTCAACTACACCACCTTCCCCAGCAACGAGTATCTGTATTCTAACCTTCAGACGGGCGGCTACGATGTCATCATCCCATCCGATTACATGGTGGCCCGGCTCATCGAGGAAGATATGCTGGAAAAGCTGGATTTTGCCAACATTCCCAACTATAGCCTCATCGGCGACACCTACAAAAACCTGGAATATGACCCCGGCAACGCCTACTCGGTTCCCTATATGTGGGGCACCGTGGGCATCCTCTACAACCCCAACATGGTGGACGAGGAAATCACCAGCTGGAGTGCCCTGTGGGACGAGAAATACAGCGGCAACATCCTGCAGTTTGACAATCCCCGGGACGCCGTGGCCACGGCGCTGCTCTATCTGGGCTACAGCATCAACACCACCGACGAGGGCGAAATCCGCGAGGCCTTTGACCTCTTAGCCGAGCAGAAGCCCCTCATCCAGAAGTATGTCATGGATCAGATTTACACCCTCATGGAGTCAGGTGAGGCCGCCATCGGCCCCTACTACGCCGGCGACTATCTGATGATGCTGGAAGCCAACCCCGACCTTCTCTTCGTGGTGCCCGAGGAGGGCAGCAATCAGTATGTCGACGCCATGTGCGTACCCAAGGGCGCCAAGAACAAGGCCAACGGCGAGGCCTTCATCAACTTCATGTGCCTCACTGACACCTGTGTGGCCAACATGGGCGAGACCGGCTACGCCAGCCCCAACCCCGAGGCCAACGAGGCCTACGGCGATGAGTACGACCTCGAGAACGAAGACGACCTCTATGAGTACAACATCATCTTCCCCAGCGATGAAGTGCTGGGCACCTGCGAGGTGTACAGCCATCTGCCGGCTGCCACCAACGAGCTTTATAACGATTTGTGGGTTAAGCTGAAGTCGTAGTAAGGTCAAGAGCATTTTAAACAAGTTATTTGAACGAGATTTTTAAAAGGGGTGGCCATTGCCTTCGGCAATGGCCACCCCTTTTAATCCTCACTTTTTTATTTGATTGCCTTGCAGGGGGCGGCATCCTTGCCGCCGGAAAAGAATAGGGCAAGATTCTTCGCTACGCTCAGAATGACAACGGGAGGGCCTTGCCCTCACACCTCCATCATCTCCCTTATGAGCCCCACGGCCTTACGCTCTAGCCGTGACACCTGAACCTGACTGAGACCCAGGGCCTGGGCCGTCTTCTGCTGGGTCATGTCGCGGAAGTAGCGCAGCAGAATGATTTGCTGCAGTTGGCCGTCCAGGCGCTCGAGGGCGGCCCGCAGGGCGATGTGCTCAACCATGCGCTCTTCCTCCCCGGCCACGCTGAGGGTGGACAGCAATCCCCCGCCGCCGTCCTCGGCGGGGGCATCCAGGGAGGCGGCCTCTGTGTGAACCCCCAGGCAGGCGGCGATATCCTCGGCGCTCAAGCCGGTGAGCTGCTGCAAATCGCTCAGCCGCGGGGCGCCGCCATGGCGCTTCTCGAAGGCTTCCCTTGCAGCCCACACCTTGTAGGCATTCTCCTTGAGGCTGCGGCTCACCTTGATGAGGCCGTCGTCCCGCAGAAACCGCTTGACCTCGCCGGCGATTTTGGGCACGGCGTAGGTGGAAAACTGGGTGCCGAACTCGGACGAAAACCCCTGCACCGCCTTCAAAAAGCCCATGGCGCCCAGCTGATAGAGGTCGTCGGCCTCAACCCCCCGGCCAAAGAAGCGGCGAACGACGCTCCATATCAGAGGGCTGTTCCCTTCAATAAGCGCGTCCAGAGCGGCTCGGTCTCCCCTCTGGGCTGCGGCAATAAGCGTTAAAGTATCGCCCTGATGGGCGGCTGCTGTGCTCACTGAGGCTTGGCGGCCCGTAGGCTGAAGGCCTTTTGCATGCGCACCGTGGTGCCCTTTCCGGGGGCCGAGCGCACGGTGAGCCTATCCATGAAGCTCTCCATGATGGTGAAGCCCATGCCGCTGCGGTCGCTGCCGCCGGTGGTGAACATGGGCTCTCGCGCCTTTTGGATATCGCCAATGCCGCAGCCCTTGTCCTTAATGATAATCTCCACCGTGGCGGGGTAGATGAGCTTGACGCTCAGGGTGATGAACCCCAGCGCGTCGCCATAGGCGTGGACGGTGGCGTTGGTGACGGCCTCGGAGACCGCTGTCTTGAGGTCGTAAAGCTCATCCAGGGTCGGGTCGAGCTGGGCGATGAAGGCGGCTGCCGCCGCACGGGCGAAGCCCTCGTTAACACTGCGGCTCAAAAACCGCGCCGTGAAGGCGTTCATGGTTTCTTTTTGTGCCATATGTATATCCTCCTAGTTGCTGACGCTCGACAAAAATCTGCGGATTTTTGTCGATGGGTTTATTTTGAATATCGCGCACGCCGGAATGAATCCGGCGCCGCGATTGCGGCTTAAGACACCGCTTCGCGGCGCTTGGGTGAGGCCAAGCAATCTTAATCTTATTAATCCGGCAATTGTGTTTCACACAATTGCAAAAAGTTTTTGCTCAAGCTTTTTTCCAAATCTGGAGTTTGAGGCAAAGCCTCAAGGTCTCATCGAAATGTCACAGCGCGGTCGATACCGGCTGCCTTGAGAATGCGCATGGCCTGGCGGGGTGTTCCTTCTACGGCGAAGGCAGCGCCGATATCCCGACATCGGCGCGAGGCCTGTACGATGACAGCGATGCCCGAGCTATCCATAAAACTGAGCCCCGAGAGGTCAAGGACGACGCTGGCCGGCAGCTCGCGGTCGACGAGCTCGGCGAAGTGCGCCATGATGTCGATGGCCTCGTGGTGGCCCAGCTCTCCGGCCAGGGTGGCGCGCAGCTGTCCGCTTTCCCGGGTGGTGGTGATTGCCATAGGTGAGTGTCCTCCTTCAAAGAAAAAAGCCCTGTGCAGGCGTACTGCACAGGGCTATTGTATGGGATTGGGCTTGTCCGAATCTGTCATTTTGGCTGTGTGGCGCGATTTTTATCGGCCGAGGTAAGTACTGATTAAATGAAGGTGAGCAGATGTGCGAGAGATTTTTTCTGCCAGCAAGGAAGAAACCGCAGGCATACTTTGTGTATGCCGAGGATTTCTGACGCCGCCGGCGGGAAAAAGAGCCGCACAGATGTCCCGCCTGAATTAATCAGTGCTTGCCAAAAATCCCTCTCGGGCCTCGCCAATGATGTAGAGTGAGCCACAGGCCAGCACCAGATCATCGGGGCCTGCAAGCTGAATGGCGAGCGCTCCGGCCTCCCGTGCGCTGTCGCGGATGTACACCTCGGCGCAGTGTGCGCTGGCGATGCGGGCCGTCTCGGAGGCCGGCAGGGCCCTGGGCATCTGCCGCGGGGTGGCCGCGATGAAGACGGCGCTGCGCCGCGCGATTTCCGGGATACAGTAGAGATAATCCTTGTCGGCCTTCATGCCCATGACAGCGATGAGGCGCCGGCCGGGGTAGAGCCGGTCGAGGGCGCGGCACAGGCTGTCGATTTTCTCGGGGTTGTGTGCGCCGTCAATGATGCAGCGGGGCCCCTCCCCCACCGTCTGCATCCGCCCGACAAAGTGGGTGGATGCGAGGCCGCGTCGGACGGCCTCCTCGGGGATGCGCCAGCCGGCGTCCCGGAGGGCGTCCGTGATGGTCAGAGCGGTGAGGGCATTCATCACCTGATGCTCCCCGGCCAGGGAGACGCGGTAGTCTGTGCCACGGTAGCGGAAATCCGAGCCGTCGGGATCCATGGCCAGCAGCTCGAGCTGCTGTGTGTCAGCAATATGGGGCTTGATGTCCAGGTGTGCGCAGGTGTCCTCGAGGACGGTTAGGGCCTCCGCCGACAGGGCGCCATAAGCTGCCACGCGGCATCCCGGCTTGATGATGCCGCACTTTTGCGCGGCAATTTCGGCGAGGGTCGAGCCCAAAATGTCGGTGTGCTCCAACGAAATGGAGCAAATGGCGGCCACCTCGGGGCTGTCGATGACATTAGTGCGGTCGGTGAGGCCGCCGATGCCGACCTCGAGACAGACGATGTCAACGCTCTGAGCCCGGAAAATCATCAAGGCCAGGGCAGTGACGATGTCGAACTCGGTGCAGGGCACGCCCTCGGCCTCCATGGCCGAGACGTGGGGCATCAAGGCCTCCACGGCAGCGGCCAAAGTGTCCTCGCCCACTATGGCGCCATCCAGCTGGATGCGCTCGCGGAAATCGAGGACATAGGGCGAGACAAAAAGCCCGGTGCGGTAGCCGGCAGCCCGGAGCACGGCCTCGGTGAGGGTGGCCGTGCTCCCCTTGCCGCTCGAGCCCGCGATGTGGACGATTTTCAGGCCCTTCTGGGGGTCGCCCAGCCGCGCCATAAGCTGACGGAACCGCGCGAGGCTGATGTGGCCGTCCATGCGAACCTGTGGCCGTGGCCGGCCATGGATATAGTCGAGGGCGTCTTGATAGGTCATGGGGTTAGCTCTCCCGCAGAGAAGAATTTATGCTTTGTACACTGATTTTCCGGCCATGAAGACCTCGTGGATGCTGTCCATGGCGGCCATGTCGTCCAGGGGATTGCCCTTGACGAGCACTAGGTCGGCGGCCTTGCCCGTGGCGACCTCGCCGATTTCGCCGTCGAGACCGAGAATCTGCGCGCCGGCCAAGGTGGCGGCGTGAATGACGGCCATCGGTGCCAGACCGTACTGGGCCATGTACTTCATCTCGGTGGCCACCGGGGTGACCGGGGCGTCGTTGAAGACGACATCGGTGCCCGTGGCGATTTTGACGCCGGTCTCGCTCAGGGCCTTAAAGTTGTTGCGGTAGGCCTCGGCGGCGTCCCGGAAATAGGCATAGTGCTGGACGAAGCTGCCCTCAACCTCGTTGCCATTGCCGGGCTTTTCCATCAGCTGGCAGATGTGCTCGTAGGACACGGTGTAGGCCGTGATGGTGGGCACCCAGGCGAGGCCCTTTTCGGCCATCTGACGGGCCTGCTCCACCGTCATGTGGGTGCCGTGCTCGATGGTGTCGAAGCCGGCATCAATGCACATCTGGATAGACGGCTGGGTACCGGCGTGGACGGCGACCTTCTTGCCCACCCGGTGGCACTCATCCACGGCGGCGTTGAGCTCCTCCTGGGTGAACTCGGGGTTGCTGCTGCGGTGGCTCGACATGAGCTTGACCCAGTGAGCCCCGCGCTTAATGACCTCGCGGATGGCGGCCCGCACGGCCCACGGGCCGTTGACCTCCATGGCACCGCCCGCCAGAGATGAGCTGTGCCCGCCTGTCATGTTAATGCCCACATCGGTGGTCAGGATGCGGGGCAGCTCGATGTAGCCCTTCTCGGCGGCCAGGTTCATAGTGATACACAGATGGGCCGGGGAGGACACGTCGCGAATGGTGGTGACACCCTTGGAGAAGGCCTCGCGCGCGTAGTTCTCGGCGAAATAGGCGATGAGGAAGTCGTTGTAATTCCCGGCGTCCGGCTTGCTCCACCAGTAGCCGATGTGGGCGTGCATCTCGATGAGGCCGGGCATGAGGGTGCAGCCCTCGTAGTACTCCGCGGGCACGTTGGGGTGGCGCTGCAGGAGGGCGGACGCGTCGCCCAGGTCGATGATTTTTCCATTTTCGATGAGCACGCCGGCGTCCTCGAGGACGGTGACGCCATCGCCGGTGATGAGCCGGTCGGCAAGAATGAGCATAGTTTTGGCCTCCTCTTTTAGAGCGTAGCAGCCGCGTAGGCAAAATAAGTGCCGCAGCATACCGCAAACCAAGAAAAACACAGTTTTTCTGTTTTAGGTATGCGAAGGTGGCTTATTTTGCCGGCTACGCGGCGTTGCGCAGCTCGATTAGTGTGTTTGGCGATACTATTATAGCACAAGTGCCGGGGGTAAAGGCAAGGGATTCGAGCATTTATAAGGGGAACGGGATTCGCCTACGGCATGAATCCCCATGAAGCTGCTTCGCAACTTCGGTTTATTGAACGTTATTTTTTTGGGGTGTTTTGTAAGGCGCGAGCCCCTCTTCCCTACCCCTTCAATCCTGCGATGCTTTGCTCGACCTTCTCCAGGACGGCTCGGAAGCCTTCCAGCTTGTCGCGCTCGGCCTGGACGACCTTTTCGGGGGCCTTGCCCACGAACTCCTGATTGCTCAGCTTGCCCTCGATGCGGGAGATTTGGGCGGCGGCGTTGTCGCGCTCCTTCTCGAGGCGCTCGAGCTCCTTGGCGGTGTCGACCAAATCGCCCATGGGCATGAAAATCTGAGCACTCTGGGTGACGCAGGAGGCCATCTTGCCGGCGTCCGCCGGCTTATCCTGAGAAATGTGCACCTCGCTGGCCCAGGCCAGACGCTTCATAAAGGGCTCGGCGGCGGCAAAGAGCACCGGCTCGGCGGCCACCACAAAGAGGGCGGCCTTGCGGGAGG
>JGI994J12354_10002971_pt1 | contig 16146 bp, 17 predicted proteins | sample IntmicLarv3ML3BL_FD_12354 | JGI IMG/M metagenome (IMG submission 12354) | reverse complement strand
GTTGCTATTTTAGCATATCCGCCTGTAGTTTGTCTATCTGATAAAAGAATAATTGGCTTCCCTTGACTAGGAACTTGTACAGAGCCAAAAGCAATTCCATCAGATATAATATCTGTCTTTTCTTTATATGCAATATATGGACCTTCCAGACGACACCCCATACGGTCAAAATCACTAGTTACAGTATATTCACCATTTAAAAACGTCTCTTTTCCCTGTTTTGTGAACATATCATCCTGAGGGCCTATAACAACACGAAGAGTAACTTCTTCACAATCGAATTCATTTAAATCTAAATTTCTTGATAAAAAATATGGCAAATATCTTCGCTTCATACGAAAACCTATATAATCATCATCTTCTAATTTTCTTCCCTTTAGCCCTCCGATACCACATTTCATATTAGTAGAACGACTACCCATTACAACAGGAATATCTAAATAACTCGAAAAAGCAATGTATCCTCTACTTCCGCTTCGGCATCCACCAAATTCCAAGATATCTCCTTTGTTCATATAAAGAGCTGTATACATATTTACCGGAGCCTTATTTACCTTAGGTACAAAATCTCCTCCTGTAATAGCAATAATAGTTTCAGATGTAAACTGGATTTTAGGGCCAATAAGTGTAAATTCCAATACTGCCTCATTTTCCGGATTATCTAAAAGTAGATTGGCAATTTTTGAAGAACGTACATCCATAACTCCAGATACGCCAAATCCTTGACTTTGATATCCTGTTCTACCTAAATCTTGAACTGTAGTCAGCATACCTCTTTTTAATATACGAATTCCCATATTACACCTCTTTTCTATGTACAGTACAGGTATATTCTCCTGCATCTACAAGAGCTTTAATCTCAAGAAATTCTTTTTCTGAAACAGGAACAAACCGAATATAGTCCCCTGCTTCAAACAAAATCGGAACTTCTCTATTTGGGTCATAAGTCTTTACAGGTGTAAGGCCCAGAAGTTGCCAGCCCCCTGGTGAATCCAATGGATAAATCCCTGTTTGAGAACCACCAATGCCAACACTTCCTGCTGCTATCTTTAACCTTGGATTTGCTAAACGAGGAGTATGTATACGTTCGTCTAGTCCACCAAGATAAGAAAATCCTGGTAGAAAACCTAACATATAGATAAGATAATCTTTAGATGAATGAATTTTAATTACTTCTTCCTCTGTTAGTTTGGCTAGATTCGCAATAGTTCCTATATCAGAACCATACTCTCCGCCATAGCATACAGGGATTTCAAAAATCTTAGTTGCAACTTCCGAAGTTGTAACATCTAATTCCAATAATTTTTCAAGCCTCTTTTTCATTTGGCTATATGAAATCATTCTAGGGTTATAGTTAATAAGCAGACCACAAAAAGACGGAATCATATCAACAATTCCAGCAATCTGTTGATCCTTTAATAATTGAACTACAGCTTTAATTCTAGCATTGATTTCAGGAGATATTTCTTTTCCAAATTCAATTAGTATAGACGAATCCCCTGCTGTTAATATTTTAGTTTTTCCCATTTGTTAGTCTCCCGTTAGATAAAGGCACAGTCTCAGGAGATTGTGCCTTTTTTTTAATAATAATTTTCTAAAATAACGATTTTTTAGAAGAGTGTAGATAAAGAACTTAGAGATGTAACACCCATGTAAGCAGCAAGGCACATTACTATTATGCCCAATATTAATAACCATGTAGGGTGTTTGTAGGTTTCGCCCATAATATGTTTCTTTTGGGACGCTGCCAAACACACACCAAGTGTTACTGGTAAAATTAAACCGTTTAAAGCACCTGCAAGTACCAACAACGCTGCTGGTCTGCCGATAAATGCCATAATAACTGTAGAAATTGCTATAAACGCAACAGTAAACCATTTTTCGTTTTTATCAATCATTGGGTGCAATGTTTTTAAGAATGATACAGATGTATAAGCTGCTCCAATAATCGAAGTTAATGCCGCACAAAGGAGTACTAAGCCGAAAAAGCGATAGCCCATTTCCCCTGCGCCTTGACGAAATGCGTCAGCAGCAGGATTACTAGGGTCTAACTCAATGCCACCTTTTGCAACAACACCAAGAACCGCTAAAAACAGGAATACACGTACAAGAGTCGCAATACTAATTCCCATAATCGAACTTCTTGTAATATCTTTTAATTTATCTTCTTTTGTAATACCTGCGTCAATTAAACGATGAGCACCTGCAAATGTGATATAACCACCAACAGTTCCACCTAATAAAGTTAAGATAGCAGGGAATAATGCAACTACACCACTAGATGGCATAATCGTTTCTTTTAACGCTGTACCTACAGGTGGTTTTACAATTATAATTACCACAAAAATAACTATAATCATGATACCGCCAAGTACTTTAGTAACTGTGTCCATGGCTTTCATAGCATCTTTTAAAAGAAAGATAGCAATAGCCAAAACTCCAGCAATAAAATATCCAACCATTTCAGGAATGCCAAGCATTGCATTAAAGCCAAGTGCGGCACCACCTACGTTACCAATATTAAAAGCAATACCTCCCAGTACAATTAAAAAGGCCACAAAATATCCTAAACCAGGTAGTAATTTATTTGCTACGTCCTGCCCTCTAAGACCTGATACACAAAGAACTCTCCATACATTTAGCTGTACCACTAATGCAAATGTAATGGATACAAGAATAATAAACCCAAAGCCACCTTGAAAATCCCCTGTAAATTTTGCAGTTTGTGTTAAAAAACCTGGCCCTATAGCTGAAGTTGCCATAATAAAAGCTGCCCCTAATAGAGTGCTCTTCATGTCTTTTTTACTTTTCGTCTCATTACTCATTATGATGCTCTCCTCTCATTATACAAAACTGTAAAGTGCGTGTAAACAGAATGTTTCACACTATTTTAATAAAATTTTAACTCACGCCGACTTCTTTTGTATTGGAATTTTCTCACAAATAGAATGGTTGCTCCATTATAACATGATAATTTAAAAAAATACACACTTTTTTATGATAATCAACCGTTTCTATAAAGTGCTGTTTTACAACAAAAAAGGGTATACATCTGTGTATCCCTTTCCTTCTTCGAAAAAAACTACCACCTATGCTCATAGTGCGAAAAAAGGGTTAGGGCGGAAAGAAAAAAACGCTCCTTTTGATAGGTTCTGCAAACTGTACTAAAGAATCAAGAGGATGAAGATGTACGTAAATGGCGCTAACACTCTAGCGCATACAAAGTGGAATTGTAAGTATCCAGTACCTCAAGGATAATGGGGTGGCGAAGTCATTTTTGCGAACACAAATACTCAATATCGCATTTTCGCCAAAATATAGGAGAAAAATATTTTATGGAGAAATGAAGGAGGAAATAAAGAGAATTATATAGTTGTAAACAAGTTAATATAATAGAAGCAAAAGTATGCCTAGACCGCATACATATGCTAGTGGAAAATCCTCCCATGAGTGTATCGAGCTTTGTGGGATTGCTCAAAGGAAAATAGCAGTCAAACCATACGTGAGTGACATGAAAAGCTAAAACCTTGTAAAAATTTACTGTAAGACAATCAGACCACACATGAGTGACATTAGAAGTTAAAACCTTGCAAGAGTTTATTGTAGGACAATTAAACCTAATCATACGCAGAAGATGTGGAAATCTGAAATATAAGAACGGAAACAGAAGTTTTCGGCGCAAAGTATAGCTATGTGGATGCAGCAAGTAAAAACACGAAAAAAATTGCAACATACATACAAAAACAATCGAAATGGAAGCAGGTATCCCCTTCGACAACACTGAGAGAATACCAGAACCCTTTTAATTGGAGCAAGTAACAATTATTCGAAAGTGGGAAGTCATTACATACGCTTTAAGGCGCTACCAGCAACTAGCCTTTAAGGCGCATAAGAAAATCCCCAAGCTACGCTTAGGGATTTTTATTATTATACTATTTCTAGCTCTTTAAGTATTTTTCTAAGTTTTTCTTCCTGCTCATCGCTACAGTTTATAAATGGTGCAGTCATATACTCGCTAATGCCCAAGCCCCTTAAATTCATGGCCCTTTTCATAATTGGTATATAAGGCGCTCCAACTGCGTATATCTTCATAGCAATATTAACTTTTTTCTGGCATTCAGAAACAGCGTTGTAATCTTTTTCTTCTACTGCTTTAACCCATTTTGCAAATACTTCAGGTATCAAATTAGATAAGCCACCTATTACGCCAGCACCTCCTGAAAGTGCTACAAATGCAAAACACTCATCGTACCCGCTAAACACTTCAAAATCGGGAAACTCTGGTGAAATAAGGTTTATTAAGTCTCTTGTGTGTGATACAAGGCTTATTGTGTCTTTATAACCAACAATGTTTTTGTGTTTTCTAAGCAAATTTAAGGTTATCTCAGGTTTAAGGTCATGACCTGTTATATCTGGGAAATTATAAAGAAATAATGGCCCATTTACTCCGTCTGCAACAATATCATAATATTTTTCTATGCTTGCATCAGGCAATTTAAAATAATGGGGGCTTATAACCATAACACCGTCTGCACCTTTTTCAAGGGCATAATTGCTAAGCTCAATTGTTTCTTTTGCGTCCATTCGGCTTGTGCCAATATAAAGTTTTATTTTACCATTGCAATACTCTGTGGAAATATCAATAAGCTCTTTCACCATTTCGATAGTCATATTGAAAAATTCGCCTGTACTGCCCATAACCACTATGGCATCTATACCACCTTTGATTAAATGTTCATAAACCTTTATATTCCCAGCTTTGTCAAGATTGCCTTTGTCATCAAAAATTGTAACCGCAGGCGTTAAATATCTTGCCTTCATTTGTAGACACCTCTCATCCCTTAAAATACTACACAATGTCTTATTGGTTGCTATTTTATAGCAGCTTTTGCTGCGTTTTGCTCAGCCTCTTTTTTACTTTTGCCCTTTCCTTCACCCAACACTTTTTCATCGTGAACTACTCTAGCAGTAAATTCCTTCCCGTGGTCAGGACCTTTTTCATCAACAATTATGTATTGTACAGGTATTTTACTATCCTTTTGAATTATTTCCTGTAGCCTTGTCTTATAATCCACATCTTTAAATGTGTCTCTAAGTTCTTCTATAAGTTCTTCCATATTATTTAAAATATATTTATTCGCCTCTTCAAATCCGCCGTCTACACATATTCCGCCAGCGACAGCCTCAAAAGCATCCGCTAAGACAGAGGCTCTGTCTCGTCCCCCTGTGTGCATTTCCCCTTTTCCTAAGAAAAGATATTTACCTAGGTTTAACTGACGGGATATTTTAGCCAACGAGCCTTCGCAAACAATGCTTGCTCTTAGCTTTGTCAGCTCGCCTTCTGGCATATCAGGAAATTTTTCATAAATATATTTACTTATAGACAACTCTAAAGCTGCATCGCCAAGAAATTCCAAACGCTCATTATACCCGCCTTTCCCAAGGCGCTTTTCATTCGCATATGAACTATGGGTTAGGGCAAGTTTAAGCGTTTCTTTATTCTTGAAGGAATATTGTATTCTCTCTTCTAGTTCTGTGACGATAATATTTTCCATATAGTTACTCCACAATTGCTTTAACGTACTCTATTGCGTCAGAAACTGTCTTGATTTTTTCTACATCTTCGTTTTCAAATTCAATATTAAATTCTTCTTCAAGTGCAGAAATAATTTGGAATAAATCCAATGAATCTGCCCCTAAATCTGTAAATGCTGTATCTTCAGTAATCTCTGATTCTGATATCCCAAGTTGTTCTACAATAATACCTATAATTTGTGCCTTTTCCATGAATCCATTACCTCCAAATATTTATTAATCTTTTAGTACATTATATCTTTTCTTCTATTTTTAATACAATATCATTTTCAACAAAAATTTCGCATTGTTTTATAGCACTTTTTATTCCTTTTGCCTTCGAAGAGCCATGAGCCTTAACAACAAGATGTTTAAGTCCCAAAAACGGAGCCCCGCCAACCTCTTCTGCATCAAATTTATTTTTAATTTTTTTGAAAGGTATTTTCAAACAAAGTGCAGGAAATTTGTACATTCCCTTTGTGATTTCACCTTTTATAATCCCTAATAAGGCTAAACTTAACCCTTCTGAAAGCTTTAAAATAGTATTGCCAACAAAGCCGTCGCAAACAACTACATCCGCTTCACCAAAAGGTATATCTTTCGCTTCAATATTCCCTGTAAAATTTATTTCTTCAGAGCCTTTAAGTAACTCATAAGTTTCTTTTACAAGAGCGTTCCCTTTTTCCTCTTCAGCACCTACATTTGCAAGTGCAACTTTAGGGCTTTTAACACCCATAACATTTTCAACATAAATAGAGCCCATTTTTGCAAACTGTGTAAGATAACTAGCTTTACAATCAACATTTGCACCGCTATCTAAAAGAAAAACAAACCCCTTTGTAGTTGGCAAGCAGGTGCCTAAAGCTGGCCTTTCTATTCCTTTAATTCTTCCTACTATAACTGTTGCACCTGTTAAAACTGCGCCTGTGCTCCCCGCTGAAACAAAAGCATCTGCGCCACCATTTTTAACAAGGTTAAGTCCTACAACCAATGATGAATCCTTTTTATGCCTTATCGCCATAGTTGGTGATTCTTCTGTAGTTATAACTTCTGACGCGTGAACAATAGAAATTCTTTGTGCATCGTATGTATATTTTTGCAATTCTCTTTCTATATCGTCCTTAATCCCAACTAAGATTATATTGGAGCTTAATTCCTTAGTTGCCAAAACTGCACCTTTAACTATTTCCATAGGTGCATTATCTCCACCCATAGCGTCTAAAGCTATTCTTACATTACTCATGGTTTCCAACTCCTTAAAACATCATAGCAGAAAGGACAGCAAAATGCTGTCCCTTCTATGTTAATAATTTAATTATTCTACGTCTAAAATTACCTTCTTGTTGTAAGAACCACATGCCTTACATACTTTATGAGGTACCATCAACTCTCCACATTTGCTGCATGCAACTAATGTAGGAGTAGAGATTTTCCAGCTTTGAGCTTTTCTTTTGTCTCTTTTTGACTTAGACACTCTTCCCTTTGGTACAGCCATTTCTACACCTCCTCATCTAGTTTGAAAAGAGAACGTAAACTTTCAAATCGTGGATCTATAGTGGAGGCATTACAATTGCAAGCCTCTTCATTCAAATCCTTTCCACAAATGGGACAAAGACCTTTACAGTCATCATCACAAACTATTCTCATGGGTAACGCCATTAATATACTTTGGTTCACTACTGAACTCAAATCAATAATTTCGCCCGTAAAAGTTTCTGCCGCTCCTTCATTACCTGTAGTCGAGAAATCTTCATTTACTTCAAAGAAAACTTCAAGATCAAAACTATTTAGGCATTTGGCACAGTTTGTACGCACCTTAACTTCTCCCTCAGCTTTTACCTTTAAAACCTCTTCAAAACTTGTAATTGTTCCTTCAGCCTTCACAGGTGACAGAAACTCGCTAACTCCAAAGTCGCTATTTGTTTCAGTAATTTTTTCTTCAATAGAAAACCTAAGGCTTTCACCGCTATTTTTCAGTATATCCGAAACATCTACCTTCACAAAATCACTCCCAGAGTCACGCTTAAAACATTATACCACGCATATCAAATTTGTCAATTACATTTAGGCAGATTTTCAACAATTTCTTTAGTATCTCTAGCAATAACAAGTTCTTCGTTTGTTGGAATTATAAACACTTGAACTCTTGACTGCTTTGTTGTAATTTCAATTGCTTGACCTCTTAAGCTGTTTTTGTATGAATCTAACTGTATGCCTAAGAAACGTAAATAGTCGCATATTGTTTGACGAGTAATAGCTCCGTTTTCGCCAAGCCCTCCTGTAAATACAATCGCGTCAACGCCTTTCATTGTTGCAATGTATTCACCAATTGTTTTTGCCACTCTGTAAGCAAATGTATCAAGAGCCATAGCTGCTCTTTCATTCCCTTCGCTTTCAGCCATTTCTATGTCTCTAAAGTCACTTGATACTCCTGAAAGACCAAGTACTCCTGATTCTTTGTTAAGTACTCTATCCATTTCAGACGGCGCTAAGCCTTCTTTTTGCATAAGGTAAAGAATCGCAGCCGGGTCAACACTACCACTTCTTGTTCCCATAGCAATACCGTCAAGTGGTGTAAAGCCCATGGATGTGTCAACTGAAATTCCTTTTCTTACAGCACACACTGAGCCACCATTCCCTAAATGGCATGTAACTATTTTAAGTTCTTCAATAGGAACGTCCATCATTTTCGCACACTCTTGTGAAACAAATTTGTGGCTTGTTCCGTGGAAACCGTATTTTCTGATTTTATATTTTTCATAGTATTTATATGGAATTGCGTAAAGATACGCTTTTTCGGGCATTGTTTGGTGGAAAGCTGTGTCAAAAACGCCAATTTGAGGAACATTAGGCATAAGCTCCTCACATGCAGCAATCCCTATAAGGTTTGCAGGATTGTGTAAAGGCGCTAAATCAGAGCACTCTTTCAGCGCATTTTTAACATCATCTGTAATAAGTACAGATGATGCGAAGTATTCTCCTCCATGAACCACTCTGTGACCAATAGCATTAATTTCATCTATTGATGCAATTACTCCATGTTCTTTGTCTAAAAGGGCATCAATAACAGATTTAACAGCTACTGTATGGTCTACTAAACTATCTTCTGAAACATATTTATCCTTACCAGTCGGCTCATGTTTAAGCCTTCCGTCTATACCTATTCTTTCACATAATCCTTTTGCTAAAACGTCCTCTGTTTCACCATCAAAAAGTTGATACTTTAATGATGAACTTCCACAGTTTAATACTAAAATTTTCATTAGAATCTCTCCTTTATCTATTAATACTAATTATCCTTCTATTTGAGCTTGTACAGCAGTCATAGCAACTACAGCAACTATATCTTCAGCAAAACAGCCTCTTGAAAGGTCGTTAACAGGCTTTGCAATACCTTGGAGCACAGGACCATAAGCTTCTGCACCTGCAAATCTTTGTACAAGTTTATAACCAATGTTTCCTGCGTCAATATCAGGGAATATAAGGCAGTTTGCCTTTCCTGCCACTTTACTTTCAGGTGCTTTTTGTGCGCCTATTTCAGGAACAATAGCACTATCAAGCTGTAATTCACCGTCAAGGTTAATCTCTGGAGCTTTTTCTTTTGCAATCTTTGTAGCTTCAGCTACTTTATCAACATCAGCATGTTTTGCACTGCCTTTTGAAGAATGGCTAAGCATTGCAACTCTAGCTTCCTTACCAACAAATGCACCATAAGACCTTGCAGAATCTACAGCTATAGACGCAAGCTCCTGCGGGTTAGGATTTTGGTTAAGAGCACAGTCCGCAAAAAGTAAAACTCCGTCATCTCCATAAGTGTCATCTTTGCAAACCATAATGAAAAATGAAGAAACAAGCTCTGTTCCCGGTTTAGTTTTAAGAATTTGGAGTGCTGGCCTAAGTGTATCTGCTGTGGAATGCTCAGCGCCTGATACCATACCGTCAGCAACGTCCATTTTCACGAGCATAACCCCAAAGTACATTGGATCCATAAGTGTTTTTTTAGCTTCCTCTGGTGTAACGCCTTTGCTTTTTCTAGCCTCACAAAAAGCTAATACAAATTCGTCCATTTTTTCATAATTCTCAGGATCAACGAAAATAGCCTTCTCTAAATCAAGCCCTGCACCTTTAGCAATAATTTCATCTTTTTTACCAATAAGTACAACGTTCGCAAGACCTTCTTTGAGAACAACATCAGCCGCTTTCAGGTTTCTTTCTTCGTAGGATTCAGGAAGAACAATAGTTTTAATATCACTCTTCGCTTTATCCTTCATAATTTTTAAAAAATCCATTTCCAAAATCCTCCTAGACCTACTATAATGTGTTAATGATTGAGTAAAATCGGACAATCACAGTCCTCTTACCGCGTACACATACATTAACGAACCTATATGTACTAAAATTAGAACCTCGTTTTTTATTATATACAAATGCTACCCTGCTTACAATAGTTTTAATCAATTTCAATATAATTTTGTTATTTTATACAAAAACCTGTTATAATCTATACAAACTATATCGAATTTAAGGAGGTTCACTATGAAAGTTACAGGAATAATTGCTGAATATAATCCGTTCCATAACGGTCACAAATATCATATAGAAGAAAGTCGTAAAAAAACAAACTGTGATAGTATAATTGCTGTAATGAGCGGAAATTATGTTCAACGAGGCGAGCCTGCCATTATAGATAAATGGTCAAGAACAAAAATGGCACTTCTTAACGGAGTTGATTTAGTAATCGAGCTACCTTCTATTTTTTCCTGTGCAACCGCCGAAACCTTTGCCCATAGCAGTGTTAAGCTATTAAATGATACAGGAATTGTTGACTTTATTTCTTTCGGAAGTGAAAGTGGTGATATAAGTTCTATCGAAAATGCCTCTTCATTGCTTGCAGTAGAAAGCGAAGTATTTAAAAAAACAATTAAAACATACTTAAGCCAAGGCATGTCGTTTCCTGTTGCCAGACAAAAAACTATGGAAATGTTAACAGGGGAAAATTATGATTTTATTTCTTATTCAAACAATATTTTAGCCATTGAATACATAAAAGCACTAAGCTCTTTAAAAAGTGGAATCCAGCCTATAGCAATAACACGAAAAGGGGAAGGATATAACTCTAAAAATATAGACACAAGTTTTTCTTCCGCCAGTGGAATAAGAGACGCTATTGCCTATGACAATTTTCATGCAATAAGTAAAACAATGCCTGAGAATGCCTTGGAAATTTTAATGGACAGCATTAATAAAGGTATGTCCCCTATTACATTAGACGCTTTTTCCGAATACTTAAACTATTTGCTACGTGAAAAATCTTCAAAGGAATTAGCTTGTATTTCTGATGTTGCCGAAGGCTTGGAAAACAGAATTAAATCGTCTGCCAATAATTATTTTAAAACAACAGAAATTTTGAACTTTATTAAAACAAAACGCTACACCTATACACGTTTACAAAGAGTGTTGTTACACATACTCCTAAACATTAAAACAGAAACAGCTGATTACTATAAACAAAATGGATATTCCCCCTATATTAGAGTTTTAGGGTTTAAAAAAGATAAAGAAAAGCTTTTATCATCTATAGTTGAAAACTCCTCTCTTCCTGTTTTAGTTAATTTTAAAGATAGCGAAGGTTTAAATGATAATTGCAAAAACCTTCTTAATATGGAAAATAAAGCAACTGACATATACTATCTAGGCTCACCAGCCCAAAGTTATAGAAAATTGAATAAAGAATATACAACACCTGTAGTTATTATATAAAATTCTGCATATACATTTATATAAATTAAATGATATCAGGCGAATTTTAAATGAAAAAAAAGCTTATTTCTCTATTTATAATTACTTTTATTGTTTTATTATGTATTTTTCCCAGTCAATTAACCAATGCCGCCTCAAAAAGCCTTATACTATGGTACACAAAAGTATTACCCAGTTTATTTCCTTTCGCCATAGCCATAAATATGCTTGAGAACGTTGGTTTCGCAAAAATCTTGGATAAAAACCTTAGTCCTATCACAAAAACCTTATTTCGCTTAAACGGACACGGGGCTTTTCCTATAGTATTTGGCGCTCTCGCAGGGTTTCCTACTTCTGCCAATATTATTAATGACCTTTATAAAAAAAGGCTTCTCTCTTTAAAAGAATGCCAATGCCTTATGTCTTTTTCCAATAATCCAGGGCCAATATTTGTTATTTCCACTGTAGGCACTATTTTTTTAAAAAACCAATTTTTTGGATACATAATATTAAGCGCCACCCTTTTATCCTCTCTAGTCACAGGCATTATATGCGGAAAAGTGTTTAAGCCCTTAACCGAACAAAAAAGACCAGTATCTACACAAAAATCAGAGCCTTCTATCCCAATAGGAAAAATCCTTGCATCATCGATTTCATCAGCGGCTCAAGTTTTAGTACTTATCGGCGGGTGTATAATGCTTTTTGGCATTATTATCGAGCTACTTTACATAGCAAGTATTCTTTCACCAAATAAGCCAATTTCTAGCGGTATAGTTTCAGGTATTTTAGAAATGACAACAGGGTTGGAAATTTTAAGCAGACCACCTATACCTGTTGAAATAAAAATAGGCTTATGTACTTTTATTGCTAATTTAGGCGGATTTTCCGTATTAATGCAGATTTTTGGTTGCGCTTGTGCCATACCCATTAACCGACTTGTTTTTATGTGTAGCCATGTTCTTAAAGCAATTTTAGCTACTATTATTTCTATTTGTCTATGCCTGCTTGTTGTTTGAAATCTAAATCAATATCACCTTTTTGCTAACATCTTAATAATTTCAATAAAAAAGTTCCTATTTATTAGTCCGTAATAGGACAGTATGTATTTAGTAGAATGGCGTAGCATAAAGCTACGCCATTTCTTCGCATGCCACGGTATTTAGTTCTGGCAGAATACCCAGTAGGTCATAGTCGATATGGATATTCTGCCTGCGTTTTCCGTCTGATTTATCCGAGGCTTCTACAAACACTTCGCTTACCAAATCATTTAAAATAGTCGGTGTCAGTTCTACTAAATCTGTGTACTGCTTGCACTTGCGGATAAACCGTTCGACATCTTCAGTGTGATGTTCCTGTTTGTCTAGCTACGCTTGCCATTACTCCAACTTACTATCCAAATCGGCCTGTTTTGCCTCATAATTAGCAGACACTTCCTCAAAGCTAATATCACTCAGTTGTTCCGTCATACATTCGCTTAAATAGTTTGGAGAGTTCCGTAATTCGCCGTTCTGCCTGTACAATATGCTTGCAGTTTGCTTTTTGCTGCTAGATATTCATCTTGGTACGGAATATGTCCTCATACGTTGTTACAAAGCTGGTGACATACTACAAATGCCAGAGTACCATTTATTCCAATACGACCGCACGAATGAAATGAAAACGTCGGCTTTGATTTATCACTCAAAATCATCGTTGAACAAGCATTATGCTACATGCCGCCAATGCAACAGTTCATATTTGTGTAAACTATCAGCAGGCACAGTGCCGTCATTAAAAAGAAAAGCCGATAATCGTGAATAATCTCACAAATTATCGGCTCTGCATCTTAGCGTCTGGCTCTCTGACAACTAACATATTTAATTGTTTAATATTGTTTCCTGTTTACACTTCGGTCAAAAGAACAGAAAGTTTTCAAGTATTATGTGTCCTCTCGTATTCTTGTTCGAGTTTTATTGCTGCAAACAGGGCATATTAGCCATTTTGTTTTGTTCACCTTACAACCTCTTTTTTGCGCTCTCGCAAATGTGACCGAGATACTCTACTCCAAATCTTGAACATCCATCCTTTTCAATCATTTCTTCTTAACACTCTGTGCCTTATGATATGAGTCCAAAAATAATGCTAAAAAAATCAAAGTAAAAAGCATAGGGATTACAGCAATGCCTGCACCAACTGTCCCCCTGTTCAACAATCCATATCCGGCTCCGACGAATGTTAGTAATATTGAAATTGCACACAATGTGCGCCATATCTGCATCATATTGGTTTCCCCACTTGATTTTATTTATAGTTACCAATTAAGGAAACTATACTTGACTACAAATTTTTCTGAGAATATATCTTTGAGGCAACTGAATAGGAAATGGCAAACAAAACCACCAATACAACAAGACAAGCCACTGCGGCATTATTTGGTGCAAGGTTTGCCTTATCACCTATCCACAAAACACCAGCGTTAATTCCAAATGCACCTAATATACAAATGATACTCAACGCTTCTGATTTACTCTCGTCACTGAACACATAAACAGCGGGGTAAAACAGGCCTCCCGAAAGCAAGGCAGCTCCTGCAAGCAATGAAAAGGTGAACAAAGCCCTTGCTGTAGTATCTTCTCCGTTATGCATCACCGCCCCTAAGATTGTAAACATTCCAAAAATCACAGTTCCTACTACCAACAGCAAAAGCAAACCAAGGTATTTGGAAGCTATTACATCTTTTCTTTTCACAGGCATAGTAAGCTGAAATCTGTTCCATTTGGAAGCGCTATCCTTGTGGTTCGTTAGCATAAGTGTGCAAGGCAAGGTAGTTACCGCTATTGCAGGAGGAAGAAATGAAAAGGGGTCGTTTCCTGTAATGGCGTAAATGACACCAAGTATTATAGATATAGATAGAAAGAGGACTATGTTCCCACTGGAAGAATACAACGAATATAGTATCAAGCCATTTATCGGATTTTTTGTTTTCATTACTTTTCCCCCTTTACAAGCAAGAGCATAATGTTTTCAATAGATACATTATCAATTACAAAACCCTTGTATTTTTTTTCGGCAACTCGTTTGTCGGCAACCAACACATCTATTTGATGTTCTCGTCGTTTATATGCAATCATATCTTCCTTGTCAATTTCCGCAAACTGCGATGATTTACAGCGAATAATGCCGTAATTGTAAATCAAATCGTCTTTTTTTGCAGTCATAATCAAACGTCCGTCATGTATAAATGTAATGTAGTCTGCTATCTTTTCAAGGTCAGTTGTTATATGCGATGATAGAAGAATAGAATGAGATTCATCCTGCACAAAATCAAGAAATACATCTAAAATTTCATCACGGGCAATAGGGTCTAAGCCGCTTGTAGCTTCATCCAAAATTAAAAGTTTGGGGTGGTGCGATAAAGCAACCGCAATTCCTAGTTTCATCGTCATTCCTCTTGAATAAGCCTTTATTTTCTGTTTTGCAGAAAGATTGAACTTCTCCAAATACTCATTAAACAGAGCATTGTCCCAATTTTTATAAACTCGTTTCATAACAGCAGATAACTTTGCGGCGGTCAAATCGTCTGAAAAATTATTTGCATCGAAAACAACACCTATGTCCTCACGTATTTCTGTGCTTTCGTCTTTCATCTCTTTTCCAAAGACACTAACAGTGCCGCTATCTCTAATAATTGTATTGAGAATGCAACCTATCGTTGTAGTTTTCCCTGAACCATTTTCACCAATAAGTCCCATAATCGCCCCACTGGGTAAAGAAAAAGAAATATTATCTAAACGAAAATCAGACTTTTTGTATTTTTTCATCAATCCTTGTACTTCCAAAATTGCACTCATTTTCTTCACTCTCCTTTATAAAATAATTCCAATAATTCAATAAGTTTTTCAACTGGAATACCACTTGTTTTTCCAATTTCAGCGGCTTCTTGTAAATATTCCTCTGCTTTGCGTTGTTGTTCTTCTTGAATAAAATCCCTATTTTGTGCAGAAACAAAACTGCCACGCCCAATGGTTGTGTCTATGAAACCGTCACGCTGTAAATCTTCATAAGCTTTTTGAACAGTTATAACACTCACATGAATAGCTTTTGCCAATGCTCGCATAGAGGGAATTGGGTCGCCAGTTTGTAATTCTCCATTCATAATCATAGCTTTTATTTGTATTGTTATCTGTTCATAAATGGGCTTGCTTGTATTACTACTAATAATAATTTCCACAAAAGTCATCCTCCCAAACCTTTAATGTGCTTATTGAGCAAGCACATTATATCAACAGGGCGACAATTTTGTCAAGAGATTTATTTTGCTAATATTCCATACAGGTGAAAATAGACAGTTTTCAGCACTCCGCTAAACGTCAAGCAGGGCAAGTATGTGTACACCTGCATATTTTAAGAATTTTCCTAATTGCTTGTTGGGGTAACCACCCCAAAACAGACTTATGTTGCGTCATTTCGTTGTCGCTCATTCCTTATTAGACTTCGGTCCAAATTGCCCGAAGTTTCGGTATGCACTCAAAGTGTAACAAGTTTTGCAAGATGTCCCAAGAGTTCTGAATATCCTTTCCAAAAGTCAGTATAGTCCTTTTGCCAATCTGCAATTTCATCTTGATAGATGTTATGGTCTTGCGCATTTTTGGCTATTTGAGCAATATTATTTATACATCTGCGTTGTAAGTATATGCGTTCTTTAATAGATTCAAGGTTAACTTTGAGCACATATCTGTTCAGCATCATTTTGCGGAGAAAGGAGCTTCGGTTAAGACTACCCACTTCCGCCATACGCTCCTGTATGACAGATGATTCCTTATGACTTACCATGATGTGTAGCCGCAAGTTATG
>JGI994J12354_10002970_pt1 | contig 16149 bp, 12 predicted proteins | sample IntmicLarv3ML3BL_FD_12354 | JGI IMG/M metagenome (IMG submission 12354) | reverse complement strand
CATAGAGATATGTTTTAAGTATTTTTTTATTAACTTTGCATAAAATATAAACAAACTGATGAAAGAAGTTTCTTTTATTCGACAAAATATCGATAAATGGAAGTCGCTGGAAAAAATTGTAGACAGAGCCGCCTTACATAATCCCGGCGAGCTTGCCGATGCATATACCGATATAACGACAGACCTCTCGTTCTCACGCTCACACTATCCTGAATCACGCATTACGATATACCTTAACAACCTTGCATCTGCACTACATAATCAGTTATATAAAAATAAAAAAGAAAAATACTCCCGCATAATAACGTTTTGGACCGAAGAAATACCTGATGTCATGTACAGTTCGCGGAAAGAATTGCTGTATTCTTTTATAATCTTCATCATAAGCGTAACAATCGGCATTATTTCCGCAATAAATGATGATTCGTTCGCAAGGCTTATTATAGGAAATGCATATATAGACATGACACTCCGAAATATCGAAAACGGTACTCCTATGGCTGTTTACAATACAGATTCAGAGTTGACAATGTTTCTGCAACTTATATTTAATAATATCCGCGTTTCGTTTATTGTCTTTGTGTTTGGGATATTTACAGGATTCGGCACAGGATTTGTGTTATTTCGTAATGGCGTGATGATAGGTGCCATACAAACGTTTTTCTTCCAACATGGCGTTGGCTTCGAATCAATGTTGGCAATATGGCTTCACGGAACATTGGAGATTTCGGCAATAGTTATTGCCGGCGCAGCAGGGTTGGCATTAGGCAACGGCTGGCTCTTCCCGGGAACATATTCGCGCAGATACGCTTTCTTGCAGGGGGCCAAGCGAGGGCTTAAAATAATAGTGGGTTTGGTGCCCGTATTCCTTGCCGCCGGATTTATTGAAGGGTTTATGACACGACATACGGAATTTCCTACATCTATAAGACTGTCTGTCATACTTTTATCATTAGCATTTGTTATTTTCTACTATATTGTTTTACCTCAATTTAGACATGATGGAATACATAAAACCAAAAATTGAATTCTACCGCCGACGTGATTTTTCCGAAAAATTGAATGTAACATTCGCATTTATTCGCGAAAATTGGAAACCATTACTGAAATATTCGTTTTATATTATAATGCCCGTATGCTTAGTACAGACATTTGCGATGAACTCTTTTTTCAGCACATATATAGATTTAATGTCCGCTTCGGCTATAGGAACAGGAGGATTTTACGGCTCAGCCAGCAGCGTTCTTGCAAATTACGGCATACTGATATTCTGTATGATGTTAGGCGGAGCAATAATGTCAGGCGTAATATACTCAATGATGCAGACATATGCCAAACGCGAAAACAGGCTTGTTGATGTGACTTTGGATGATTTCAAAGATAATATTGTCAGAAACACATGGAAATACTTACGTTTATTATTACTTTTCACTTTTGTATATATTATTATATTATCCGTAATGATATTTTTGGCGTATATTTCAGTATATACCCTTGCGCTTACAATTCCAATATTCATTGCATGTATTATATTAGTCATTCCGTTGATGTTGGTTTTTCCCGTAAGCATATTCGAAGAGAAAATAAGTATGATAGACGCCATTAAAAAGTCATGGAAATTGGGAACAGCCACTCTATGGGGGATGTTAGGGTTGATGATTGTGCTGTATATCATTTCGTCGGTCATACAAACCATTACGATGATGCCGTGGTATATTGCCGAAATGGTTGGAATGGTTTTCTCCCTCTCGTCCGAGTCTATGATTACGGAGTCTTTCATATTCAAATTCTTACTTTATATACTTGGATTGTTACAGTCGTTAGGAGTGTATATTTCAATGATAATTGGTATCATAGGCTTGGCTTTTCAATATTTTCATGCTCGCGAAAAAGTAGAAGGAGTAAAGATAGAATCGAATATTACAAATTTCGGCAACCTGTAAAAAATGAAATATCAGGCAGATACCATAGTATACGACGCGAATAAAATCGCTGAATATCAGGCTGACAGTCGCTTCGACTACAACTCACAGCTTGATTTACAGAATTATTCGTGGTTTGATTTTATTGCTAAATGGTTCAATCGCCTGTTAAACAATATTTTCAGCGGCGCATTTGAAGAGAATGTCACGACGCCTGTCATGGTTTTTCTTTTCATCGTCGCTGTTGCTTCATCATTATATTTCCTTTATAAGAAACGCCCCGAACTATTCATGCGCACAAAAAAAACTGCGCATTTACCATATAATATTGAAGAAGAGAACATTCATAAGATTGATTTTAACAAAGAGATATCAAATGCGCTCGAAAAAAGAGATTATCGCCTCGCAACAAGATTAATATATTTGCAGACACTTCGTCTTTTATCAGATAAAGAGTTGATTGATTGGCAGATACACAAGACACCGACGGAATATTACTATGAAATAAAAAACATGGAAATGAAACCGCTGTTTTTAAAACTGACAAACCATTTCCTTCAGGTGCGTTACGGTAACTATATCGCATCACATGAGTTGTACGAAACAATGCTAGAACTGCAGACCGGTCTGAAAAAAATAATGGAAGGAGGCGCTAATGAGAGGTAGCAGGTTATATATGATACTTCTTTTCGCATTTATTGTGCTTGTCTTCATATTCGAATATATGTCGCCGCATAAGTTTTCGTGGAATCCGACATACGATAAAAACGACAAAGAACCGTTCGGATGCTACGTGTTCGATGATATCATGTCTTCTTCGATTGATAATTATTCCGTCGTCGACAAAACGTTTTATCAGATTTTTAGTGAAGACTCGACGATAACACAACATTCATTTCTTCTTGTCGAAAACTATCTGCCTTTTAGTGAAACTGACATCGAATATCTCTACAAACTGATTCACCTTGGAAACCGGGTTATGATTTGCTCGGATAGTTATCCTCATATCCTCAGGGATACTCTGAAGTTCGAAATAAGTTATGATGGATATTACAGGTCATATAGATTTTTTATTAATGAAGCTAAACTGCGCGACAGCATATTTTTCGGAACTGACACACTTAATCCCGAACGTATATTCGAAGTATATCCACAGCTTCATCCTGTCAGTCTCATTGCTGGCATGACACGGTGGGATTATGTTCCTGATTCTACGGAAAACGAAATTCCTGTGGATTATGACAGCTTGATTATTGATGAAGAATTTTATGATAACGAAGATATTAGCGATATGCAAGATGATAACTATAGCTCCAATGACGAAAATTTAGAAATCGATAAAATGTTGGATTCGGTGAAAGACGAAAGTTATAAGACATCACATATTTCAACGTTTATACCGATAAATTGCGACTCTGCGGAAGTTCTTGTGTGGAACAATAATAACGAGCCGCTCGTAATACGCACATTTATAGGAAAGGGCGAAATATTATTAGTCTCTACGCCCCTGATGTTCACCAATTACGGAATACTTGACGGGAATAATGCTTCGTACGCTTTCAGGCTTTTGTCGTATATGAAAGACATGCCGCTTATCCGAATCGAAGCATACGGAAACCATGGCAGTAACAAGAATACACCGCTGCGATATATCTTGTCGGAGCCGCCGTTAAGATGGGCTATATATTTTGCAATGGTATTACTTATATCTTTCATGTTTTTCGCGACAAAAAGACGCCAGCGCGTAATTCCCGTAGTAAACGCCCCGCCAAACAGAAGTATAGAGTTTATGCAATTGATAAGCAATCTGTACTATCAGAAACATAACAACTTGGAAATACTTAAAATGAAACATAATTATTTCTGTATCGAAGTAAAAAGTTTCATCGGAATCGACCTCCGGGAAAACATCCCGACAGAATCCGACTTCCTGCGGCTTGTAGAAAAAACGGGGTTAGAAAAATATTTCATAAGCAATTTACTTAAAAATATACAAATGTCTTTCTACCGGTCGGAGGTATCGGATATAGAACTAAAGCAATATATCGATGGTATGAATGACATACTTAAAGAGTTAAAAATTAAAAATTAAGAATTAAGAGTTAAAATTGAAAATAGTTTAATCGTCAAAGCTTTCCCAACTTCTCCCCGTGGGGAAGATTATGAGGGGCTTATCACTAATCACTAATTAAATAACATGGAAGAACAAAATGACAAAATGGATTTGACTCCTTTCACCGAAAAGGTCAACCAACTAAAAAGCGCTATAGGCAGCGTGATTGTCGGTCAGGAACGGTCGGTTGACCTTATCCTTGCCTCGATACTTGCACGTGGACATGTATTGCTTGAAGGTGTACCGGGCGTAGCAAAGACGCTTCTGGCAAAGATGATTGCCAAACTGATAAACGCAGATTTTTCGCGCATACAGTTTACTCCCGACCTGATGCCTTCGGATGTGTTGGGAACATCTGTTTTCGATATGAAAACAAGTGAATTCAGCTTTCACCCCGGCCCTGTATTTGCCGATATAATATTGGTAGATGAAGTAAACAGAGCGCCTGCCAAAACACAATCGGCACTGTTTGAAGTCATGGAAGAGCGCCAGGCAACAATCGACGGCACACTCCACAAGATGAGTCCTATCTATACCATACTCGCTACGCAAAACCCTATCGAACAGGAAGGAACTTATAAACTGCCGGAAGCACAGTTAGACCGTTTCATGATGAAGATAACAATCCCCTACCCTTCTCTCAATGAAGAGCTGGAGATTCTCGAACGCCACAATCAAAACGCAAGATTGGCAAAACTTGAAGATGTAAAGCCGGTTATTTCACGCGAAGAATTGATGGAATTGTTCGGATATGTCGAAAAAGTATATATCGAAAAATCGCTTATGAACTACATTGCATTGGTAATACAACAGACACGTAACAGCAAAGCAGTCTACCTCGGAGCCTCGCCAAGAGCATCCGTCGCACTACTGCAATCGTCAAAAGCTATGGCCTTGCTACAAGGCCGCGAATTTGTTACGCCCGAAGACATCAAGAGGGTTGCGCCTCTCGTACTGCAACACCGCCTGATACTTACAGCCGAAGCAGAGATGGAAGGTCATACACCGCTTAAAATCATACAACGCCTCATCGAAAAGGTCGAAGTGCCAAAATGATTAGCGATTAGTGATTAGTGGTTAGTGGTTAATTGTTAATTGTATTTTTACGATTAAACGATTAAACATTTTCAACTTTCAATTTTCAATTTTCAACTTTCAACTTTCAATTAAATAAGAATGTTCTTAACGAAACGCTTTTATATCATAGGATTAGTCATTATAGCGCTATTAATTTCGGGCTATATGATACCTGCGATATTTATCGTAGGGCAATTTGCCGTAGTGCTGCTGCTGGTTGCATCCATTTTAGATTTCATTTTGTTATGGCATCGCAAAAAGGTTGCGGATGCCGAGCGTTACTGTGCTCCTCGGTTTTCGAATGGCGATAACAATGATGTACGTCTCGTAATAGAAAGTTATTATCAATTTGGTGTAAATATTGATATTATAGATGAAATACCTGTTGTGTTCCAACGCAGGGATATATTATTCAAGGTAAAAATCAAACCTCGCGGACGTGAAGTTGTAAAGTACAAACTACGCCCTACAAAGCGCGGCGAGTATGGTTTCGGTAAAATACACCTGTATATAATGACAAAAATGGGTTTGGTTTGCCGCCGCTTAAAATGCGCCACGCCGATGAACATAGCTGTCTATCCATCGTATATAATGCTGAACCAATATGAATTCATGGCGATACACAACAATCTGACGGAGTTAGGGATAAAGAAGATACGTCGGATAGGGCACAACACTGAGTTTGAGTACATAAAAGAGTATATAAAGGGAGACGATTACCGCACAATAAACTGGAAAGCAAGCGCCCGTCGCCATTATCCGATGGTGAACATATATCAGGACGAGCGTTCGCAGCAGATATACAGCATAATCGACAAAGGTCGCATAATGCAAAATTCTTTTCGCGGTATGACGTTACTCGATTATGCCATAAACGCATCGCTTGTATTGTCGTTCGTCGCCATTCGAAAAGACGACAAAGCAGGACTTGCAACATTTGCAGAAAATTTTGAAACATTTATTCCCGCAGGGAAACAAGCAGGACAGATGCAACAAATTCTTGATAGCCTCTACCGTCAGCAGACAACATTCGGAGAAAGCGATTATTCGTCGTTATATGTACATATCAACAAGTTCATAAACAAACGCAGCCTTCTGATAATATATACAAATTTTGACACGATAATCGGTATGGAAAGGCAACTCGAATACCTCCGCCAATTGGCTCGTCGACATGTCGTATTGGTAGTATTCTTTGAAGATACGGAGATGAAAACATTTGCAGGTAAACGACCTGAGTCAATCGAGGGCTACTTCCAACAAGTCATTGCAGACAAATTTATTTTCGAAAAACAGCATGTCATCGCCAAGTTAAGACAACACGGTATCCACTCCCTTCTTACGGAACCCGACAAACTATCAGTCAATGTTATTAACAAATACCTCGAAATGAAAGCGCGCGGCACTATTTAAATTCACTTTTTAACCGTAACCCTGACGCATTTAGCATTATCAATCAGACTTTTTTCATCTGTTGAATAGTCAAACAACTATACTTGAAATACACTATTTTATTGGTGAATTAATTTTATTCGAACATAAAAAAAGAGGCTGCCCTTTTGGACAACCTCTTATTTATTTTTATCTACAACTGATTATTCTGCAGGAGTTTCAGCTTTTGGGGCTTCTTCAGCAGGTGCAACCTCAGCAGCCGGAGCAGCGTCCTCTACAGGAGCAGCTTCTTCAGCGAGTACAGTTTCTTCAGCGAGTACAGCTTCAGCAACCGGAGCAGCTTCTTCTACAGCAGGAGCAACTTCAACAGGTGTTTCTTCTACAACCGGAGCAGCTTCAACCGGAGCCGGAGCAGCTTCAACAACTGTTTCTTCTGCTGTTACAGCGGCAGCTTCAGCAGCGGCAGCGGCGGCCTCAGCTCTTGCTTCAGCAGCTACATCGGCTCTTTTCTTTGCAAGCGCTTCCGCTTTTGCTTTGTTTACTTCTTTTTCTGCTTCGAGAAGAGCTTTTGCAGTAGCTTTATTCTTTTCTCTTTCGCCGTCTTTTACTTTCTGTAAGTTAAGTTTCTTTTCCTGCAGCCAAGCGTCAAACTTTGCGTTTGCCGTTGCTTCGTCAAAAGCACCTTTCTTTACTCCTTCAAGTAAATGTTTTTTAAGACATACACCTTCGCGTGATAAGATCGTGCGAGTAGTGTCGGTAGGCTGTGCGCCAACCTGTAACCAATACAAAGCTCTATCGAATTTCAAATCTATTGTAGCAGGATTAGTGTTCGGATTATATGAACCTATCCTTTCAATAAACTTTCCATCTCGTGGAGCCCTGCCGTCTGCGATTACGATCTGATAAAAGGCGTAGCCTTTGCGACCGAATCTTTGCAATCTGATTTTTGTTGCCATGTTTGAATAATTAAATAAAATCTTTGTTTTGTAAATTTGCGGGTGCAAAGGTAATAAATAATTTACTATAAAACGCTACAAAGTCATAATAAATTTTTAATTTTTATTTTACTGCAATAATTTATGTAGATTTGCAACGGAGAATTAAACGATTAAACAATTAAACAGTTCAACGATTAAACAATTAAACAATTTATGAAACGAATATCTATTCTAATAACAGGTTTAATATTTTGCATACAGTTACTGCAAGCGCAAACTTTCGAAGAATTAGTATTAAAAAGCTACGAGGCAACTGATTCCGTCGACTTGCCTGCCGCGGAAGAATATCTTAAAGCAGCAATGCGCCTTGAGCCGGCAAACAAACTGAACTTCGCCCTTCTCACAAATCTTGGTACAATCCAGCGACGACAGGGAAAATTTGAAGATGCTCTTATCTCATATTCGGCCGCTTTATCACAACGACCTAAAGATGAGGTGATCATTCTCAATCGTGCTAAATTGTACACGGAGATGGGCGAACCCGAAAAAGCTATATTCGATTACAATATACTCATCGACATTTTCCCGACTCACGAAGAAGGCCTTTTCAGCAGAGGATTACTATATATCAATACCGGACAGTATATCCTTGCTCAGGCAGACTTTGATTTTATCATGGAAACATATGAAAACACATTTCTTGGCCGTTTCGGGCATGCCATCCTCGAAAAGGCACGCGGGAACTATGACGGTAGCGAGGTAATATTCATTTATCTTGCTGACAAGTATCCCGACAACATGCGTATCCTCGAAGAGCGTGCCGAGTTGTATTTCCTGACAAAACGAAACGCTCGCGCCATATCCGACCTGAATAAAGTCTTTGCCGCCACTCCCGAACCATCAGCTGAGCTTTATATGTTGCGCGGACGCATCAAATTGGCGCAACACGAAAAAGCATCTGCCGCTTTAGACTTCAAAAAAGCGCTCGAGTTGGGATATGATAAGGAAACTGTAGACAAGCTGACCAAAGAGTCGTTTTAATAGATATACTACCTACTGCCACACGATAGTGATGTCGTCGGCAGTTTCCCATTTTATTTTCTGTTCCCAGGGTAAGTTTTTAGATTGTTCGCGACGGTCGAAGATAACTAAGTACGACTGTGCCGATGGATCGATGTGGTCGCGATAGCGCACAATCTGCTCCAGACCTTCTTCGCGGACTGTTTCCGGGGTGTCGTAGTCATGTATCAGCTTTATCTCAACTATATACCATATTTTACAATAATATAGCGCCATATCCATACGTCCGCGACCTGCGGCATACTCTCTTTCAATATATCCGCCACCGTTTGTTACGCGTTGAAGGAAGGCCATCAGCAACAGATGGGGGAAGGCTTCAGTATAGTTCGAGCGTGATTCCCATATCTGAGAGTGTCGGCGCCAGAACTTCTGGAACTCACGCATCAGGGCGTCCATGTCAAGCGTGCCATCGTCGTTCACCCATCTGCGTTCGGGTATAGACATAGTTATCTGAGGTACAAATGTTAGCTCACGGGATATCACTTCGCGATAAATGGGGTTGGAGATTTTTAGTCCGTCTTCCATTGTTATAAGCCCCAAATCACCACAAAGGCGTATTGCCTCATCGTCGTACATAGCGCTATTGTCGCTTCCTGCCAACAATCCCTCCATTACGAGGCGCACACGCTCGTCCTTAAGTCGGTAGGCGAGTGCGTCGAGATGCGTCTCACGAGCTACAACCATCTGTTCACGCGCTTCGCGGACGTGTTCTATTGTCACCGTCTCGGTGCTTTCTTCATCGAGGATGCGCAGTGTAGCACGTTTGAACAGTGAATTGACTATCCATGGCTGACCGCCGGATTGCTCGAATACATATTTCAGGGCTTTGGGCGTTATCAGCTGTCCGGTCTCTTCGGTGCGTTTTGTAAACAAGCGGGTTACATCATTCTCACTGAAATTGGTCAACTGTGCAGAGTCTTCTTTTATATTAAACGGAGAGCCGGGATTGGGCGCTACTCCGTCTTTCGATTCGGTGATATAATCTTTCAGGTCGCGCATACCGACAAGGGCTATGGATACAGGGAACTTGCCAATGCCACGCGAGGCAAAGCCTCCGCGCAACTGACGCAGGAAGCTTATCATCGTATCGCCTACTAACACATCAACCTCGTCGAAAAGTACGATTAAAGGTTTAGGAGCTATTAATTCCGCCCAGTCTTTCAGCATATAGCTCAACGCAGATAACGGGTCGTCAGTAGTATTTGGAACAGGGAAACCATACACTTCGGCTGATTCCTTTATTGCGTTACATATAGACGGGATAGCATCTTTAGGGTCGGCCACTCCTTGACAGCGTTCGACAGTCACATAGCAAGCAACCTGCTCTCCCCCGGAATTTATTTCGCGCATCCATGTCTGAAGAAAAGTCGTTTTGCCTGTCTGCCGGGGCGCATGAAGCACCCAGTATAATTTATTTTTTATATACCGCGACAATTGCGAACCTACCAATCGTTCTTCAGGCGATAACATATAGTGTTCTTCCGGATTGCATGGGCCGGTTGTATTGAAGAAGTGAAGATGTTTTGGTTCCATAAGATATTTGTTTGACGTGTAGTGATGCAAAAATACTCTTTTTTCTTGAATTACACAAAAAATATGCTCCGTATCATACGCCAAGCCCATACCTTTTCATCTTATTAAACAAAGTCTTACGACTTATGTTAAGCGCTTCAGCTGTAAGTGTGCGGTTATTGTTATGTTTTTTCAGCGCTTCGCAGATAATTTCTTTTTCTACCTGCGCGTTTATATCGCGCATACTGCTGTTTTCCGGCTCAATTGCTGCTGATGTATCAACCTGCTCATATCCTCTCACACGGATAGGGAGGTGTTCGGTTTGAATAACACCGTCGGGCGACAGAATCATGGCGCTTTGAATCGCGTTTTCCAGATCACGAACATTTCCCGGCCAGCCGTATTCCATAATTTTTTCTATTGCAGACCGAGTGATGCTTTGCACCGAGAGATTGAGTGCTTTGTTATGCTTAATGATAAAAAAATCAACTAATTGGGGAATGTCATCTTTTCGCTCACGCAAGGGAGGTATCCGGATTGTGAAGACATTCAGGCGATACAAAAGGTCAAGGCGAAAGTTTCCTTTCTGCACTTCTTCTTCAGGATTACGGTTTGTTGCAGCGATAATACGTACATCAACAGGAATTGTTCGCTTCCCGCCGATTCGCGTAACTTTGCGTTCCTCAAGCACCCGAAGCAGCTTTACCTGCGCATCCATAGACAATTCGCCTATCTCGTCCAGAAAAAGAGTACCGCCGTTTGCCCGTTCAAAAGTGCCTGCCTGAGCTTCCTTTGCATCAGTGAAAGCGCCTTTCTCATGGCCGAACAGTTCGTTCTCTATCAATGAAAGAGGAATTGCGCCGCAATTAATGGCAACGAACGGGGCGTCCGAGCGGTTGCTATATGAATGGATAACTTGAGCAATCAGTTCCTTTCCCGTTCCGCTTTCTCCGGTTATCAGTACTGTTGCATTTGTTTCGGCTACCCGCTTAACCTGTGCGATAACCTGCTTTAATCCACCGTCTTCGCCAATAATAGATGAGATGTTTTCCTTTAATTTATTTTTTAGATTCTTTATTTCGCCTTTCATATTACAGTGTTCAATGGCGCGTCTGACTTTCAGGATAAGGTTATCATTATCGAATGGCTTTTCGATAAAGTCATAAGCTCCTTTTTTAACTGCATCGACAGCCAAGGCTATAGAACCAAAAGCCGTAACAAAGATAACAATCTGGTTGGGGCGGATTTTTTTTATTTGCTCCAATGCCTCCACACCCGTCATCACAGGCATTTGCTGATCTAATAAAATTACGTCAGGACGGAAAGAAGATAACGCATCCAACACCTCCTGTCCATTCTCCACTGCCTTTACTTCATAGCCTTCTTCTTTAAGCAATAAAGTCATCACCCGGCGGATTCGGGTTTCATCATCCGCAATTAATACTTTTGGCATCATTCACTTTAATATTAAAAAACTCTTTTCACTTTCAATTTTCAACTTTCAATTTTCAATTCTTGAAACTCTCCTCTCTCCACTAAAGAAATAAGTTGTGGCAATTTAATTGTAAATATTGTTCCTTTACCCTGCGTACTTTTCACTTCGATATCACCGCTATGGCGCCTGATAATTCCGTAGCAGATTGCAAGACCAAGGCCTGTTCCTTCTTCTTTTGTAGTGAAAAAGGGATTGAAAATATTATCAAGGTCTTTTTCTTCGATTCCTTCTCCGGCATCCTCGAAAGATATAAGCAGAAAGCGGTTATATACATCTATGGCAGCCCCTTTTTCCACACTGATAATCAAGGTTCGCCGCTGTGGCTCATTACTGCTCATGGCATCAATTGCGTTTAGTATGATATTAAGGAATACCTGTTTGAGTTGTTCGGCATCACCGGTTATAGTCGTTTCTTCCGTAAAATACTCAAACTGAACTTCAATATTTTGCTTTTGCAGAGTATTATTTATCAGCAAAAGAGTCTGGTTGATAAGATTNTCAATATTTACTTTGGCAACATTCAATTCTGAAGGACGCGCAAATGAAAGAAGCCCCTGAACGATTTTATTAATGCGCTCCACCTCTGTAATTAATTCCGTAGCCATTTCCGACTTGATTGGGTCGTTGGCAAAATCTTTACTCAGATACTGAATTGTGCTGCGAATAGCCGTCAACGGGTTTCGTATTTCATGAGCTGCTCCGGCAGCCAATTCGCCCAAGGTAGCAAGCCGGTCGGTCAGATACATCTTCTTCATACGCTCGGTTTGCATCTCATACAAATAAGCATGCTCTATCGCAAACGCAGCCTGATTAAATAATAACGATAATAAATCTGTCTCCTGCTCCGAAAACGAAGTTTTATTTGCTTTTTTACCAAGAAAAATAACGCCGCTGATATGATTCATTACCTTCAGCGGATAGATAAGTTCCGAATCCAATTGCTTCAGGATATCCTGTTCTTCACTCGTGAAATATCCGACTATATCTTTATGCCGCGAGAGCACTAATTCCTTCTCATTTACTGAAAGCCAACCAATTAGCCGACCCTTCTTATCTAAATCCAAGGATGTTTTATTTTCCTGATTCTGCTGTTTATACTTCCCCGTAAGCTCATCCAACAGAAAGACATATACAGAGTCAACCCCGCTTATCTGCTTCACCTTTGCAACAAAATTACTGATAAGCAANGGCTTATCAACAATAAGCATCAGCGAACGGTTGAGCTCGGATANCAGTAAGCCTATNTCGGGACCGGTCTTCTTTTTCTTCATAATTGTAATGTTTGCCTGTGTAAACANTTACAAATATACATGTTTTTTTTAATAAACTACTATGTATTGTGTAAATAATTACCCAATGGGAAAATATTTACCCACTCATAATTATTAAAAAAAATNCCCAATCNTAAATATATAGCTGTATATCTGGCATTTACAAATTTGGCATGGCATTTGCATTATATTATGTAGGAAAAGATATTTTAATCCTTTTTGGGTAATTAATTACTCATGACAAAAAAAAGAAAGTATAATCAATAAAATAACAGACATGAAAACAAAAACTATTTTTTTCTTTATGTTCAGCTTGTTAGCATTCACTGCAACAGCACAACATCAACTTAGCGGAACGGTAAAAGATAAAGCCGACGGCTCTCCTGTTTCGTATGCAACGGCAGCGTTAATGCTCCCCGATTCGAGTGTGGTGACAGGTGTTATAACCGACGATGATGGACATTTTGTTATCACAAATATAAAATCCGGCGATTACCTGCTGGAGGTTTCCTTTATCGGATATAAAAAGGAATATTTAAAGGCAAATGTACCGTCTCAAAGCGATTTGGGTGAGATAAGCCTTGCTGAAGATGTTAGCATGTTGGGCGAAGTGGTGGTAACGAGCCGCCGCAAATTAGTGGAACAACGTCTTGACCGTACTGTGGTCAATGTGCGCGGTAATATGATTACTTCCGGACTCAACATCAACGAACTATTGAAACGGTTGCCCGGATTGATAGTAGATGAAAATGGTGAAGTTAAACTAAACGGTCGTAATGCAACCGTATATATCGACGGAAGACCAACACGTTTACCTGCTGATCAGGTTGCACAAATGCTCAAAGGCATGATGGGCGATGTGGTTGACCGCGTGGAATTGATTGATAATCCCTCGTCACGCTTTGAAGCAGGGATGGGTGGAGCAATAGTCAATATCCGCCTCCGTCGCGATGCTTCGCTCGGACTTAACGGTACGATACAGGGTGGCGCCGGATTTAACGACTATGCCTTTGCTTCGCTTGGTGGCTCAAACCTGAACTACCGCTCTAAGAAACTGAATGTTTTTGCAAACTACGGATTCAACAGAAGTCCATGGCACTCTGACATGAACCAGATGAGAAATCACGGTGGTTCATTACCGTTAACGTATGACCAGCATACATGGATAGAACAATTCATGCCGGCTCACACTCTTCGCGCAGGCGTTGACTGGTTTATCGCTCCCAAACATACCATCGGATTCTTGTTCAACGGAACACGCTATAACATTGATGTTGATTTCGATTCACAAGCAAGTATCACTCAGACAGGCAGCTCAAAAATCGATTCCACAATAATGTCAAATAGTACACAAACTACAAAAAACATTTCGCAGATGTATAACCTCAATTACCGTTTTGACGGAGATAAAAGCGGAGTTATTACGGCAGACTTAGATTACGGCCGCATAAACAGTAAACAAAAGCAGCACATGCATAGCAGTTATCTTAATGCTGCCGGAAACGAACTGCGCCCTGCTACCGAATTTCAATATGATGGTCCGCGTTATATCGATATTTTATCACTCAAACTGGATTATGAAAAATCTTTGTCGGACAAATCAAAAATGGAAACAGGTCTTAAAACAGGTCAGACGCTTACTGATAACGAAATAGTGTATGAAAATATGAACAATGGACAGTGGGAGTTTGATTCTAACCAGAGCAACCACTTCAAATATACCGAACAGGTATCGGCTGCATATTTAACATACAGTCATAGTTTCGGAAAATTCTCCGCAATGGGTGGTATTCGTGCCGAGTACACTTCAACCAAAGGCGAATCCCCTACGATGGATACCACTTTTACGGGTAGTTATCTCGATTGGTTTCCGAGTGCCTATATGCAATATCAAATTAATGAAAAACAGATGTTAAATCTTTCGTACTCCCGTAAAATTACCCGGCCGGGATACAGTTTATTGAATCCGTTTCGTACATTCTCGGATCCATTTACATACTTTGGCGGTAATCCCGACCTGAAGCCGTCTTACCTGAATACGATAGCATTAAGGTACAATATTGGCGGTTATTCTGCCAACTTGAGCTACAGCGCGCTAAGTGATATATTTGAACAGGATTATGTGCAAGATGACGCAAACCGTACTATGGGTCTTGTACAGCGAAACGTGGGAAAAAGAGAGCAAATTGATTTAGGTGTCAATATTCCCGTTAATGTTGCCAAATGGTACAGATTAAATCTCTACTCAAATGCCACTTATGTGATGGCCGATACTCGACACAGCGGTTATAAGTTCCGGAAAAACTATATATCGGTTTACGCAAACCTTAATAATAATATCACTTTTTCTCCAACATTCAGGGCAAGCATGCAGATGATGTGGATGAAGCCAACATATTTTGGAGTTATAAAACTTGATGATATGTGGGGAATGTACACCCAGTTAGAAAAGACTTTTATGGATCAGCGATTGAGTCTGTCATTATCAGGCAACAATATTTTCAATACAATGAATAATGCCAACGGAGTAATGAAAATCGGAAATATTAATCAAACAGTCAAACAGTATACTTACGATCGTCAAGTAATACTTACGGTGCGATACAGCTTCGGTTCGCAGCAGATACGCGGAGCGCGCAATCGCAGTGTGGGTATCGAAGAAGAAATGGGTAGGGCAAGATAACTAACTTGAATTACTGCTGACGCGGATTTGCAATTAGTTTCCAATAATGTATCATAAAACACTGACTTCCCGCCAACTTGCCGTTTACGGCAAACCTGACGGCCTTGTGCGGTGAGCCTAAAAACAAGTGCAGAAAGCGTCAAAAATCTACGCTGTTTGAGCGAAGCGAGTTACGTAGATTTTAGCTTTCAAACGCCGGTTTTTAGTGCGAAGTGCACGCAGCCTTGACTTTTTGTAACTTTTGGGTCAAGCCAAAAGTTAGAGAAGGATTGCCTCGCAATAACGAATATCAAAACATTGCTTTATGAAGTGAATAATTCAGAAAAAAAAACTATTTTTGTAGGTATAAAAAAAGGAAATTATGTTACAAGCTATCGACTTAACAAAACGTTATGAAGACGGACGCCTCGCTTTGGACGCCCTCAATATGGAAATAAAACAGGGAGAAATATTCTTCCTGTCAGGCGCGAACGGTGCAGGCAAGACCACCTTGATAAACCTTTTCCTGAACTTCATCGAACCGACATCAGGCAAAGCCATTATTAATGGGATAAATGTAGTCGAACAGCCTTTGGAAACAAAAAAACATATAGCTTTCGTTTCCGAAAATGTGATGCTGTACGAAAATTTTACGGCACGACAGAACCTTGATTTCTTCGCCCGTCT
>JGI994J12354_10002969_pt1 | contig 16153 bp, 15 predicted proteins | sample IntmicLarv3ML3BL_FD_12354 | JGI IMG/M metagenome (IMG submission 12354) | reverse complement strand
TTATGGATATTATGCGGCTGTATGGCATTTCAGGTTCTGACTTTGACGGTGCAATACTGGGATCTGTCGTGCCTGTTTTGGATAGATGCCTTAGCTCTGCAATTTTTAAGGTCACAGGCAAAATCCCGATTAAAATCGGGCCGGGCACAAAAACGGGCGTAAACATCAGAATAGATAATCCCGCGCAACTTGGCGCAGATTTGCTTGCAGGGGCGGTTGCGGGAGTTTCTGAATACGGCAGTCCGTGTATGATATGGGATTTAGGAACGGCAACAAAAGTTTCGGTTGTTGATAAAAACGGCACTTTCTCAGGCGGCAGTATTATGCCAGGTGTAATGACCAGCTTAAATTCTTTGGTCCAAAGCACTTCCTTGCTTCCCAATATAGGGATAGATGCTCCTAAGCAAATTGTCGGCAAAGATACGGTCAGTGCTATGCAATCCGGTATTGTTTTCGGAACGGCTGCAATGATTGATGGCATGATTGGGCGCATTGAGAATGAGTTAGGCTATAGCCTAAGCATAGTTGCAACAGGCGGATTCAGCAAAAATATTGTAAAACATTGCAATCGAAAGATTATTTTAGATGAAAACCTTTTGCTCCACGGATTAAGAATATTGTATGAAAAAAATGCTTAATTAAAATCAAAACTTATGCGAAACAGTCCTTTTGACGTTTCAGCGGAACAAAAACTTTAATTAAAAAATAAGCGCTGTATTCCAAAAGAAACAGCAGCGGGAGATGTTAATATTGAGTAATATCAATAAAAATACGGGTTTTTTAACGAAAACCGCATTACTATCAGCAATAATTATTATCATGTCATTTACGCCCATCGGTTATCTCAAGGTTTCGGCAGTCGAGATATCTTTTATACCTGTCGTAGTATCAATCGGGGCAGTTTTTCTTGGCCTAAAAGGGGGAGCCCTGCTAGGTTCGGTATTCGGCATATCAAGTTTTCTTCAGTGCTTCGGCTTCAGCCCTTTTGGCACAACTCTATTTAGTGTAAACCCGTTGTCTACATTTATTCTTTGCCTTGTTCCTCGTATTTTAATGGGTTATCTGTCCGGTCTTGCTTTTTATATCGCACAAAAAAACAGCTTTGGCGAAAAATTCGCCTGTGCGGCTGCCGGTCTTGCGGCACCTTTGCTAAATAGTATATTTTTCTGTATCGGTCTTGTTTTGCTTTTTGGGAACACGGCGTTTTTTGATGCGGATGCAAAAAACCATATTGTTAAATATGTTATAGGTTTGGTTTGGATAAACAGCCTTGCAGAAGCAATTATCTGTACAATCGTAAGCACCGCTATAACATTCCCGCTTATGAAGCTTGTGAAAAACTACGGGAACAAGTAAAGGCTTGCAAAACTCTTTATTTCGCTAATATTTTCTCTTGATGTATAGAGTGCTGACTCTCTGAATTATGTCAGCATATTATTAATACAATGTGGAAGATAAAACAATAACCCAACGGTGCTGATGAAATAGTTATCAGTGCCGTTGGATTATTTAAAAAGATTTAGCCATATCCTTGCGATATTAATCGGCTAAAACAACGTCTTTATCATAAGTCTTAATATCATATGAGTTGCGAATGTATGCTGTTAGGCTTCTAAACACTGCTGGTCTGTCGTATGTCCTCTTTCCATTTTTATCAAAACAGTGTATGCTTTCTTGCGGAAATTCAATGAATCCTTCTCGCCTATCCATACTCCAGGTGCATGAGGTTCGCAGATTAACAGTGCCGAGAACGGTTTTTACATGATAAATAGTTTCTCCTCCAAGCTGTTCGGCAGAGTGAACTTCAGCAGGTATGCAAAACTGCTCCGATGGCTCATTAACAAAGTGGACATCCTCCGGGCGAATACCTACATAACAGTGTCCCAAATCAAAAATATTGGCAGGAGGAGAGCCGATAAATTGGGCGACATAGACACTTTGAGGACTTTCGTAAATCTCCCGAGGACTTCCTTGCTGCATGATTACGCCCTTGTTCATAAGAATAATATGGGTTCCCATAGACATAGCCTCAACTTGATCATGGGTTACATATACAAATGTTGTGTTTAATTTTTTGTACATGTCAATAAGTTCAAAACGCATTTGATTGCGCAGTTTAGCATCTAGGTTGGATAGCGGCTCATCCATTAAAAATGCCTTGGGGCGTTTTACAATTGCCCTTGCTAAGGCAACCCTTTGCCTTTGCCCGCCTGACATTTGAGCAGGCAGCTTATCGGCTTGATCCAAAAGATCCACCTGTTTAAGCGCCTCCGTAACCTTTTCTTTGCGCTCATCTTTGGGCATACCCAATACCCTCAATCCATATTCGATATTTTTATATGTTGTCATATGAGGGTACAAGGCATAATTCTGGAAAACCATAGCGAGTTTTCTGTCTTTAGGATCATAGTCGGTAATTGTTTCTCCGTCAATTATAATATTTCCGCTTGTGGGTGTTTCAAGTCCTGAAATAATCCTGAGCAAAGTTGATTTGCCACAGCCGGAAGGGCCAAGCAGTATGGTAAAGGAGCCCGGCTCTATATTAAGATTTATCTGTTTCAATACATCTATGTTCCCGAAGCTTTTTGAAATATTCTCAACCAGTATGTTTCCTGTCATATTATTCACCTATTATAACTTTCTTTAATTGACTGATTTCATTCATATTGAATCCAATGCAGCTAAAATATTCCTCCGCAGACCTGTACTTCTCTTTGACATAGCTTAGGAATTGCCGCATATTATCAGGCTCAGAATACATCAGATACAGCGGAGGCTTTGGCACATGCTTGAAATTTTCCGAAAATTGATATTCAAATATAGGCTTCATCAATTCATAGCTTACTGCATAATCCTCCACTATCTCATCTGCGCTTACACCTGCTAACAGCAAAAGCAACGCTGCGACCACGCCTGTTCTATCCTTGCCTGCCGAACAATGAAATACAATTGCGCTGCCGGCAGATATAATTACCCTGAATATCTGCTCAAGTTCCATCTGCTTATAATCTGCTATATCTGTATACAACTGTAAAAGGCTTTCAGGCATTAATTCTGATTTACCCGGTGTTCTCGCATCAGGTGTCAGGGGTATGTTTATATACGCAAAACTATTGTCCTCACATACAGGGTTTTTAGCCTGTTCTATTTCTATACAGGTTCTTAAATCTATCACAGTTAAAATATTCATGCTTTTTAAAACATAAATATCATTTTCGCTAAGCTTTGATAAACAAGCTGCCCTGAATAGTTTTCCTTCTCCGGTAACTTTCCCACCCATGCAGGTGTAGCCGCCAAGAGTTCTGAAATTCGGGCAATTTTTCAACTTAACTATTTTTTTCATCTGATTTGTAAATTTCATTATTTTATTCCCCATTTCACAAATGAATCAACTATTTGGCGCTGCAAAACAATATAAATCAGCAATATCGGGAGGCAGGATATTGTTGTAGCCGCCATCATAGAACCCCACATATTAACATCGGAGCCGGTGAAGGCTCTTAGTCCAATTTGAATTGGGGCATTTTCTATTTTACTCATGACAAGCATAGGCCAGAGATATTCGTTCCACGAAGTTATAAATAATAAAATGCCAAGCGAGGCAAGCGTAGCTTTGAGATTGGGTAAAGCTATGCGAAACAATGTTTGCAGTTCGTTATCGCCATCCATTTTAGAAGCCTCCACAAGCGCTTTAGGAAAAGACTGAAATGTCTGAAATAGATTTAATATAGCGAAGGCCGAGGCCGCATATGGCAGAACGACTGCAACCGGGTTATTTTTAAGCCCCATTTTTATAATTGTGACATAATTCGGTATCATAATTGACTGAACAGGAATGAGCCAGGTTAAGCTCAATAAGGCGAAAATCACCGGTTTGCCTTTGAAATTAAACCGCGATAGCGAGTATGCTGCCAGTATGCCTGTTAAAAGCTGAGACACGGCTTGAACCAAAGCTATGAAGAATGAATTTTTCATCATTATCCATATAGGCATATGTGAAAACGCATATGTATAATTTTCAAAAGTAAAATCTTTAGGCCAGAGATTTGCGGAAAAAATTTCTCCCTGCCCTTTGAATGAAGAAATGACCATCCAATAAATCGGAAACACAAACAAAAAACAGATACATATCAGTAAAATATGCTGTAATCCTGTTCCAATCTTTTTATATACTTTATTCATAGTTTGCCCCCTCTTTGCTAGTTATCATAAAATGAAAGTTTTTTCGAAAGCCTTGTCATATAAAGGGCAATAGCGCCAAAAACAAAGAGAAATAAATTTGCAGCAGCAGAGCTTATACCAACATTCATTTGACTGAAGCCATATTTATACATTTCATAATAAATATTAGTGGATGTTCCGTATGGCCCGCCGCCTGTCAGTATATCAATATAAGCAAAAGTCCATTGACTCGCGAATAGTATACTCATCATAACCATAAACATAATAGTAGGAGAAATCAACGGAACAGTAAAATCTTTAAACCGCTGAAACTTATCGGCACCGTCAAGCGATGTCGCCTCATAATAGCTTTTATCTACTCCGGATAATGCCGCTGAGAACATTACGGTTGAAAAGCCGATCATCTTCCAGCCTGTTATCAAAAGAATTACCCATTTTGCCTTATCCGCCTCCATAAAGAATGATATGTTTTCAGTGGTCAACCCTATTTTTATAAGAATGTTGTTTATAAGCCCTGTTCCGGGATTTAATAGCCAGCGAAATATTGTCGCTGTGGAGACCCCAGCCATGATCATAGGAAGAAAGAACAAGGCCCGGTAAACTGACTTCATTCGGCCTTTCATGTTATTTGTAATATTCGCTAAGAAAAGTGGAAAAACAACTGAAAAAGGCATTAAAAACAATGTATAGAATGCTGTATTGGATATGGCAACTCCAAAATCCTTGTTGCGAAATAGCTTTGTGAAATTGCCTAAGCCGATAAACACAGGCTTTGTATTAGGCAGCATATTCCAACTGGTAAATGCATAATAGAATGTATTTACCAGCGGGCGGTACAGCCAAAATCCCAGTACCAGCAATGACGGGAAAAGGAATAAATACGGGGTCAGGTTTGCTCTTAGCTGTTTCTTCCTTATAGTTTCTTTCAACAAAGCCGCCTCTTTACTGGCGATTGTTTCACCTAAGGGTATATCTATTTTTACCGAGGATTTTGTATTGATTATTTCCATAGAAACCCACCTTCTTATTTCAATAGTTCATTTATCCTGTTTTGTGCTTCTGTCAATATCTGAGAAACATCTCCGTTTGTAGTAACAGCTTGAACTATAGTATCGTTAAATATTGTTCTTGCCTCGATGCATATATCTGCCGGCCAGATAGTAACCGGGCGGAGGCGAGTAAGTTGGTTAAGATTAGTGCTCATCAACGGATTTTCGTCAATAAATGATTTTAGGTATTGCGGGTCGTTGACTATTTCTTTGTTCAACGGGAGGTAACCAACTTCACTTGTAATAATTGTATACCCCACCGGGCCCGTGACAAATTTTATAAATTCCCAAATTGCGGCCGATTCAAGGGCTGATGAACTTCTAACCGCCAGCGCGCTTCCCGAATTTACCGGAATGGCAGTTTTACCTTCAAAAGCAGGCATTTCCGCACCGTATAATTCCCAACCGCCTGCTTCCGATGCTTGCTTAAAGCCGCTTAGCATAGATGTGGATTGCAACTGCATACCAAGCGCGCCCGCCATAAATTGCTCCGCAACTTCTGTATCTGCGCCTACAGCGTGCGCTCCGCTTTGGTAAAATTCTTGCCACATTTTAATTGCCTCAACGCCTTCGGGGGCGGCAAATACGGCTTCTGTTTTGTCGCTATTCAAAATATCGGCACCGTTTGAAAAAAACAATCCTTCCGTAACCCAACCATTGTTAGGAGCCAAGCCGAAACCGGGTACTCCTGTTTTTTCTTTAATAATTTTGGAGTATTCAATGACTTGACTCCATGTTGTAGGAGGTTTATTAGGATCTAGCCCGGCTTCTTCAAAAAGTTTACCGTTTATATATAGAATCGGTGTGCTGAAAGTAAAGGCCAGTGCATACGTTTTTCCATCCAGCTTGCCAAGCTCAATTGCATTTTCATACATATGGCTTAAATGCTCTGTCATTTCATCAGCAGGAAATATATCCTCATATGCAACAAGCCCTAAGTCTTGCCGTGAAAGGTCAAGTGTTGAGAAAGTGTGCTGAATTACATTTACTTTCTCCCCTGCTGCTATATCGCTTTGATATTTGCTGAATGTGGCATCTTCAACGGGAGCTACAACAACGCCTTTTTCCTTCCCAGTTGTATCGTTAAATTCATTAATCAGATGTTCTATCCCCGGCCTCATAGTAGGGTATGAAAGTGAATATGAGTAAAAACTTATTGTAACCGGATTAGCAGGGTCGAGTAATGAACTGTCCGCAAGCAAAGAATTGGCATCGGCCGATACGCTGTTATCCGATGCCTGCACAGGGGAGTTTGTTTTATTTGGCTCATTGGCAGTTGTGCTTGTACTGCCGGAGGGTATTGAATCCGCAACACATCCGCCTAGTCCCATAAGCATACTTCCCACAACAATGGCACTTACTATTCTCTTAATTAATAAAGACTTTATTTTCATATTTAATTACTCCTTTTAATTAAATTATTGGTAGCTTCACGATCCAGTTAATCCTGCTTTTTCATCATTTCCATGAGTTCGGATATTGGCATTTTAAAATCGGTTTTAACTGTTTCGGCTAATTGATAAGTATAAGTGGAAAAAGCTCCTCCACTAACGGTACATATTGAATAGCCTGTCTTATTGTTCATCTCCATATATTCATTGGTAAGATGAACGCCGAAAGCTGTGCTATCACTTGTAATATGGATAATATTTTCAAAAGTTGTAGCGCAGGCTTGATGGGTATGCCCAGATAGAACCGCTATTATATCGCTATTTCTGACTATATCCCCAAGCTCTTTTGAATTAATCAGGCTGTGATTCATGGCACCTTCAGCTTCCGTTAAAACCGGAGGATGGTGCAAAATCAAAATACTCCCTGCATCATTTCTGGTTGCAAGATCGTCCTTAAGCCAATTTAGCTGCTTTTCACTTAATTTACCTGCCCCGCTATTATCATAGCTGCTGTCCAACGCAATTATACGAATACCGCTGTCCAAATGAACCTCTGAATAGTAATATTCCTCATCATTTCCACCAGGTTCGCCTAGATATCCTTTTCTGAAAGCGGCTGTACGGTCATGGTTTCCAAGGCAGCAATACACCTTTGTATGGGGAAAAATATCCTCAATTATATTTTTAAAGTACACATAGTCAGTCTTTTCGCCTTCGTGAACTAAATCGCCGGTAATGACTATAAAGTCAGGGTTGGGGCAATATTCCTGTGCACTTTTAGCCTTCTCTCGCAATAAATTTTCGGGAGATGTTCCATTCTTCTGCGAAGTGAGCGGCAAAGAAGATTTTGTATTATCTTCCAAAATGTGTGTATCCGAAAAATGTATAAAATTCACTTGTTTCATTTTTTCAGCCTCCTTTTTTATGTACGGTAACATTCGTCTGATAAAATCAAAATAATTTGTGTTCGCATTAGTGCAAAATATTGTTTATGTTTAAGGGCTCGTGCTTTAATGTTGTTAATCCTTCAAATTAAATTTATATATTATGCCTTTTATAATTTCTCCTAAAAAACAAATTGCGGCTGCCGCATACAACCATTGAAACAAAAGGCAAAAGATTGGTAATACGCTCAGTTCGAGTCATCTCGGCTATCACGCCTTGCGGCCAAATAGCGGGCGCAGTTATTAAAAATATAAATAAACATACAAAAGCTGAAATCAGTAAAATCCGAAAATTCTTTATGTCCAATTGCATTTGCTCCTCCTTGTTTTCATCACTGTTTAGCTAACCTGTACACCGTAGATTTTTTTTATTTGCTGACAGAGATGCTTTTTTTCTGTACTCCCAAAAGCAGGCAAATCTCTTAAGAGAGCTGTTTATAACAAGTTCTTCCGGAAATTCATATTCATGAAGAAGCGTTAATGCTCGGCTAAAATTACCAATATCATAAGATATATGACTGTCGCTTGAAACAATAACAGGCACCTCTAATTTTCTTGCCAGTTTCAGCATCTTTCGATAATTCTCTGCGGCACCTTTTCGAGAGGAGGTTGGGCACAGTGAGGAATTGTTCACTTCAAGAGCTACATGATGATGCCTTGCGGCAAGAACAACAGCCTCGTAATCAAGCTGCATAATATCCTCATCAGGGTGACCCAAAATAAAAATATGGGGATTGGCCATTGCCGCAACTGCGGCTTCGGTGCAGAGCGAGATTTTATCCTTAGGGAAAAATGGATAATGGAGACTTGCTACTGTATAATCCAGTTCATTTAATATGTCTTCTGACAGATCAACTTCCCCGTACCGGTTAAGAATATTTAACTCTGTACCTCTAAGTACAGTCAAACTACCCCAGTCATTTTTAATCACTTTCAAATTCTTGAAATAGTTTTCTTGAGGGGCATCCTCCATAGCAGGGGCATGATCGGAAATGCCTAAAAACTGAAGCCCTTTTTCTTGAGCGGTACTTATATTTTCTGATAATGTACTGTAAGCATGGCCGCTCGAAATGGTATGTGTGTGTAAATCCGCAATTATATTCATTCGTTTCCCTTTCTCGATTTTCCAACGAAATCGACTGTCATTTATACTCTTTTCTCAAGGATAATTTTATAGGGTCAGATTAATATGTACAAGCAAGGTAGAGTATAGTTTTTGTAAAATATGGGTAAACCGAAAAAGCACACTCTTGATTAACAGCAATACAAAAGGGTCGGTTGCCCATCGGGAAGCCGGCCCCTTTATAGTGATTAAAAAAAGCAAAAAATATTATACATTGTAAATTATGTTAATATACTTTATTATAAAATTTCAGAAGAAAGGAAACGCTATGAATTATGCAATTATCCTTTTTGGCATTAATAAAGTTTGCATTTCCACATATAGGTATAAGAGCGATAAGTTTGAAACTAAGTTGACATACACTACTTTCAGTGACACAATTATGTTTAGATGATTTTATTTTTAAGCAATGCAACATTTCAAGCGATCAAGTTTGGGAGACGATGTATGAAGCACTTAGTCGGAAAAACTAAAAAAATATCCGGAGCTTGTGTCGCATTCGGAAGTTTCGATGGAATCCATGCTGGACACCGATCCGTTATAGAAAAACTGATAAAGACTGCAACAATAAAAAATCTCGTTCCCGTATTGGTTAGTTTTGATGCCGATGACGGGAAAAACCTTATCCTGACCACCGAGTCGGAAAAGGTTTTTCTTTTGCAGGCGTTTCCGATTGAGTACGTTATTTCTATACCCGTACCTTTAACGGATAATTTGTTTATAAAAGAAGTATTGTTGGAATTGCTCTCAGCCAAAGCTATCGTGATAGGTAAAAATCATGATGCGCTATCTTTATATAAATCTGCTGGCAATAAATATGGTTTTGACGTTGTTGAGTGTGAAACTGTTGAAGATGATGAGGCTCCTGTGTGCTCCGCTCGTGTCTCAGAAGCTCTGGACATTCATAAAATGGATAATGTCACAGACCTTTTGAATCATCCGTATATTGTATCGGGCAGGGTAATGCACGGTAAACAGCTCGGCCGGACAGTAGGTCTTCCAACTGCCAATATTGATATACCTAGAAATAAAAGGTTACCGCCAGACGGCTCCTATGTAACTGTTACAACCGTAGACGGTATGCGAAAGGTCGGACTCACTAATATCGGCAAACGCCCCACTGTGGATAATCTCAACCATACTACTATTGAAACCCATATTCTGGACTATTTCGGTGATCTGTATGGAACGGAGCTTGTTATAGAATTTCACCGTTTTATTCGCGAAGTGAGTACGTTTGACAATTTGAAGGCTCTGCGAGAGCAGATTGAAAGGGATATATTGTCCCTTGGTGATTACATCGAGGAGATAAAAAATTCGTATTCAAAATAATGTCAAAAGGTGAGACGGTCTGCGCAATTCTTATCTATCTTTTCATGGGGAATCTCAAAATACCTATTTTAAAACATAAAATTACCTTGTGCAAACATACAGATTTTCTACACAAGTAGCTACTGTGGCGCAATATCGCTTATGCGCCACAATATGCTAACCGTTATACGAAGTTAAATCTCAAGCGCCAAACAAAGCATGGATATACTTAGAGAAAACTCGATTCATTCGTAATTCTACAAAATATATTCTCTGCAAGTTGGAAACATTATTCGTCTCCGCAGTGATATGGAATAGTTTCCGAGAATGCGTTCAAACTTTCCAGCCGCTTTCTTTCTGCGTGGCTCATGTGGACTGCGTACCGTGAAAACTCAGCGCATTTTGATGCAAGGAGTTCTTCGCTATAGCTTCCTGCATCCGCATAACCGGTGATCAGGACAGCATCATTTGCGGCTAATATTTCCGCTGCTAAAGCTCGACCAGCTGGTGATTTCAATTGCGGGTCAGACAGAAATAAAAACACACTTGGCTCTTTATTTGCATTTATACTGCACCTTATTTCCTGTAACATATGAAAGCTCTCAGGCTTTATCCATTCTTTGTAAGCATCTATGCGGGACAGTTCATTTTCCAAGTGACGATCCAGTGAAACTACAGCCCTTGGGAAATGGTTATGCAGAAGTAAAAGCAGTTCAAGACCGCGTCCATATTTCGGAACAGGAAAAAGGATTCGTTTACCTTGCTCCATAAGGTTTTTAACGCGATTCAGTATTATTTCCCTATAGTCGTTCGCGGTTTCTTCTGCTTCACCATATGCGCTGTCTAAGATTGCTGTTTCGGCATGGACATTGCGAAGCGGCTCGCAGCAGTAGACCAATGTATCCTCTACATAATCGCCGCTGAAAAGCATAGTCATACCGCATTGGCGGATAATATACCAAACGCTCCCTGCGCATTGTCCGCTGCGCCCCCATTGAACGGAAAAGCCATCCAACAGCTCAATATCACTCAGTGCAGGTGCCATTTCATCAATCAAACAGACACAATCCGGCGAAAGCGGCAGTTGCACGGCCGTTTCCCGCGTCATGATGACACAGTCGGAAAATCCTCGCTCGACCAGCCAGTGGAATGCACCTGTGTGATCGATATGGGAGTGTGTTATTAATAAAAATTTGGCGGCTTGTATCTGCGCATCGGTTAAGTGCGGATACGGTGTTTCCGAGCCGTCCATTATGCCACAGTCCACGATAAAGGTCGCGCAAGTGCCCTCCACGAAGAAGCAGCTCCGCCCATGTTCTCCAACACCACCTGCAATATACAGTTTCATGCTATCAGTCCTTTCTGCGTAAAAATAATCCGTTCAGTAAAACAAGCGAGCCGGTAGTGAACAGTACACATATAACCGCCATTGCCATCCCTGTGGAAACGCTGCCCTGTTCAAACTCTCGGATGATGAATGTCGATACCACCAGTGTGTTCGGCGGTGCGAGAACGCTTGCCGTTACAAGTTCACGGAAGGATATTATAAATGTCATCATCCATCCTGCAAAAATACTCCGTGCCAGTAACGGTAGTGTGACGCGCTTAAATACGTAGACGGGGCTACCGCCGAATACCCGGCCTGCCCAAACCAGGTTGTCTCCGATTTGCAAATACGCCGCTGTGACATATTGTATCGTATAGGGAAGAAAGAGTGTTACATATGCCAGAACCATAAGCCAGAGCGTGTTATACAGTGGAACGAGTTTGTAAATTGCGTTCCAAAACAGCATGATACCAATGACCAAAACTATTCCCGGAAGCATCTCAGGCAACAGCCCTACAACCTCCACCACCTTGCTAAGCTTTGATTTAGTTCGATTGATAATGACAGCACAGGTGGTTCCGATAGCAGCGGCGATACTGGCTGACGTGACGGCAAGGAAAATACTGTTCATAAATGCTTGCCGCCCCTTTGGACTTTCAGTGAAAATATCAACGAAATGCTGAAGCGTAAAGTTACCTGCCGCCAAGCCATAGCCGCGAAGCTTAATAAGTGAAGTGCAGATAACGGAAAAATATGGAACACCAATTGCTACCAGTAGCACCAATACGATATAGCTCCATGCCATAATACGCGGCGCACCCTTTAGAGTAGTTTCCATGCGACGTGTTCCTTTTCCGCTAACCAGCTTATAGCTGTTGTGTGCCGTTACATAATTTTGCAAAAGCCATGCCAGCAAACAAATAGCAATCAAAACACTTGATAAACTAGCGGCTTTGCCGAAATCTATGGGTGAAATTGTGGTGCTTCGATGAATGTCCGTGACGAACACAGAGAAGCCGATGCGGCGGCCAAGCGTGGCAGGCGTTCCATATTCTGAGACTGTTTTAACAAAAACCAGAAGTGCTCCAATGGCGTAATTGCCGGTAATCAGTGGCAGTGTCACCCGCCGCAGACGATAGAAGAAGCCACCGCCGAAGATGGCGGCACTTTCCTCCATACTAGCACCAATATTCAAAAACGCATTTTTCAATATTGTTAGTATAAAGGGAAAAATATGTAAACTCATGACGAGCACAAGACCACCAAAGGAGAAAAAACGCTCCGAAAACGCTCCTGTAAACGGGAAAATCTGCTGAAACAAGCCACGCTTCTGCACAAACAGAATCCAACCCATAGACGCTATATACGGCGGTGTCATAAAGGGAATCATCAAAACAATATCCAGCCATTTGTGTCTCGCTATCTGTGTTCTTGACACAAAGTATGCCAGAGGAAGCGCAATCACCGTAGAGCACAGCACGACAGCCAGACCAAGAATCAACGTATTGGTAATGGTTTGCAGGTTCTCTGCCTGCGCAATGGTGTTCCACGCACGAGAAAAATCAAGGCTGCCATACGGAGCGACAGCCTTGGCGAATATCATAATCAGTGGCAGAATCACCATTATAATCAGAACAATTAAGATAGGAAATACACTTCCTGCTGTTCTCAATTTCTTCATGATGAATGACCTATTGACATAGTGCATTCAGCTTAGATGCGATTTCGGAAGACTTGTCCATCATCCAATCCCAATCACAGCTGAGTAGAGGAATATCGGCAACATTGGAGCGGTTGTCGCACAGGACATCGCTACGTCCGGGAAGCAGATACGCTGCCGCTACAAGTGCCTGAGCTTCATCAGAGAGGAGATAATCCATAAACGCTTTTGCATTATCGAGGTTCGGACTCGTTTTCAAAATCATCGCCGGACGCGGGTTGATAACGGTGCCTCCCTCCGGATAGTAAATATCAATAGGTTCTCCCTTGGCGTTGGAGGAATACCCGTTATAGTCAACGCCTGCAATCAAAATGCCTTTCTCACCGGTCGTTACCGCTTCCAGCGCTGCGGCGTTTGCTCCGGGAACAGTCATGCCGTTTGCGGCGAGATCTTCCCATATTTTCCAACCGTCTGTTTCACCCTTGTTATTTATGTAGCCGGACAGGAAATCTTTTGCGGAGCCAGATTTCGTCGGGTCTGGGAATACGAGCTGATCCTTGTACTCCGTTCCTGCCAGCTCATTCCAGTCCGCTGAGAGCGTCGGGAAAAGGGTTGTGTTGTAAATAACGCCGACAGCGGATGCACTTGTGCCAAAAATGGTGCTATCCACATCCTTCCATCCTGTATGTACCTTGTCGGAACCGACAGGCGCATAGGAAAGCAATTGGTCCTTTGCCTTCATGGAAAGTCCGTCCGCCCATGAAGCGAGAATAACAACGTCAGCGATGGGGTTGGCGGCTTCGGCTTCTAGGCGAGCTAAAATTTCACCGGTAGTACCTTGGAATTGTTCGACCTTCACACCGGTTTGAGCCTCAAAGCCTGCGGTCAGCTTGTCTGCTAAACCGGCAGGACTTGGCAGATACACATACACAGAGCCGGAAAGAGAGACAGGCGCTTCGGGTGTAGTAACGGGTTCGGAAGATGCTGACGGTATGGTTGTAGGTGTTGCAGGTACGGCTGCGGGAGTTGTGGTTGGAGTGTTAACCGGGGTGCCGGTTGGCATAGATGAAGAACAGGCTGTCAGCCCCATGCTTACAAGCAAAGTTAGCAGTAATACGGTGCATAGGATTCTTTTCTTAATCATTTCAATTGCCTCCTAAATAGTGTAATTATTAGTTTATACTTGTGTAAATTGACGAATGTTATCGTCATGTATGTAAACGCAAATATCCGTTTCCTGCGGCTTCTTTGCCGACAGCGCATACCAGCGGTTGTCATCTTTTTGCAAAACAAGCTCATATCCATTGCCTACAAATTGCATAGATTCAATGGTCATGCGATATGTGGTAGCACCTTCTATTTCTTCCAGATGCAAAGCTTCCGGGCGAAACATCCTATTCTCTCCCAGCCAGTTGGAACGACCGACAAACTGTGCTACAAATGGACTGGCTGGCGCATTGTAAATATCTTCGGGCGAACCAATTTGTACAACATTGCCTTTATTCATGACCATGATGGTGTCACTCATGCTCATGGCTTCTATTTGGTCATGGGTGACAAAAATTGCTGTGATATGCAACGCATCCACCAAGGATTTCAGCTCTGTTCGCATTTCATTGCGCAAGATGGCATCCAGTGCTGACAGTGGCTCATCAAACAAGATACAACTTGGTTCAATCACAATGGCTCTTGCAAAAGCCACGCGCTGCTGCTGCCCTCCTGAGAGCTGATGCGGATAACGGTCAGAAAAGCCTTCCAGCTGAACCGATTGCAACGCTCCCTCCACACGACTCTTTAAGTTCTCTGTTTGCTTCCCGGCGCGCAGTCCGAAAGCAACATTTTCAAAAACGGTCATATGTGGCCATAGCGCAAAGTCTTGAAAAACAAAACCCAGTCGTCTATGCTCTGGAGCGAGGTTCACACACTTGTCGGCAGAAAAAACGCAACGGTCATCAAACCAAATCTCGCCGGAATCAGGAGTTTCTAACCCTGCAATCATTCGAAGCAGCGTTGTTTTGCCACAGCCTGACGGACCGAGCAAGGTGGTAACCTTACCGCTTGCGAAACAAAGCTCATCGGTGCGATTTATAACCGCGGTTGAACCAAATGATTTTGTAATATCTTTGATGGTGATTTTCATCAAATTCCCCCTTCAAGAAGCCAGTCTTGTCAAACACCAATTAGCATAGCATCACGATGTTATAACTGAAAGCGCAGTGCCGTAAAAGTCTTGTAAAATTTCTGTAAAATAATTAGTGTTTATGATATGGCTATATGCGGTTTGCTCAAAGTTAATTTGGATTTTACACTTTCATAATAACGGGAACTTACTTGCACATGTTATTATTAAGTCACAAATTATTTAGATGGGAATACTATGCAAATATATAAGGTGTAAGTATATTTTGACTGTTTACTGGGTTTTTAAGAGGTATGTTCAAATAAAGAAAGATGCAAAAAATTATTGTGTTGCTGAAAAGAGCAATATAGTATTTTAAAGATAGATTGTCGTTCCATCATGAAAAAAGACATGTATTCAGAGTGGATTTTGAGACATACAATTGTGGTTTAATGAGTATCATTTTTTTCAGGATTTCGATACTTTTTTAATGATATATCAAAGCCTATCACAAAGCCGCTTAAATCAACGAGTTTGGACGTAAGTTTTGTTCGAAAAAGTAGTGAGCTTAGGAGAGATACGCCACAAATTATCTTCACTTCACTAAAAAAGAGCGGCGGTTATTTTACACAAAAAAACTAACGTATGTATAAGCAATATGTCTATACAAAAACTATTTACTCGCAGTCGAGGTTTAAGCTCAACAAAAGTCAAACTATTAGAGGCGTGAGAGTCTATGGAAAGAAATTCCGCAGTCGCCAAAAAACGTCAGTGCTGGTAGCGATATCGGATGAATGCTCAATGGAGTTGGTCAAGCGGCTATTACCAAAAGAAGCATATCGCAGGAAGATAATATCTTCAGTAAATAGAGATAAATATTTGAACTTTATCAACAAACATCATATAAAGAGCTATCGCCTGTCAACAAAAGTAAAAAGTTTTTCTTGAGAAACAATCAGGATAGGTGTGGCTGTCGTTTGGAATATAATATGGAAACGAATCAGGAATCATACCGCATAGACCGTAGAAAAAGGTTAAGGAGTATGG
>JGI994J12354_10002968_pt1 | contig 16154 bp, 14 predicted proteins | sample IntmicLarv3ML3BL_FD_12354 | JGI IMG/M metagenome (IMG submission 12354) | reverse complement strand
CCGCCGCCGGAGAAGCTTCCTCCGTCTCCCCATCCCCCTTTTCCGTCATAATAACCTTTGCCGCTACCCGGTTTTCCGGAGAAAAGTAAACTGAGAAGAAAACCTGCGACAAAACCCACCGCAGCCACAAGAAGCGTCGTTAACAGAGTGGCGTCGGGAAATAGGATATGTAAGGTCAGAGAAGAACCCGCCGCTCCGGAGATTCCTCCCATAAATCGCGATAATGAGCCGAGGAAAACAGTCGCTAAAGCCGTTGCTACAAGGAGTATCATCATGGGCGAATCTTCAGCTGTATCTTGATGCGATGAATTGAACTCTCCGCGAGTGGCGGAAATGATACTGTCAACCCCGCTGTCAATACTTCGGTCGAAATCATCGGACTTCAGGTAAGGGATCATCTGTTCCCTGGTTATCCTGCTGGTGGTTATATCGGGCAGAACAGCTTGCAGCCCCATTCCTACTTCAATGCGTACTTGTCGTTCGGCCAACGCCAAAATTAATAGTACGCCATTGTCTTTCCCCTTTTGCCCGATTTTCCATGCGTCCGCCACCCGGATGCTGAATTGATCGATATCATCTCCCTTTAGCGAGGGGATAGTCAGCACGACAACCTGGGTTGAATCGTCGCGCTCATACGCCGCCAGTTTTTGCTCCAGCACTGTTTTGGTTTTGGAAGAAAGTACTGAAGCGTAATCGTTGACGTAGCTGGTGAGCTTGGGGACATCAGCGGCGGAAACGTGCAATGGCAGAAAAATCGAAAATATGAAAAAAAGAAACGTTTTCATGCGTAACGCTCCAATAGGGATACTAGACGCTAGAAATTGACTTTAGGAGCGGCGTTTGCCCCTTCTTCCGCCTTGAACGGTTCTTTGCGCTCAAGATGAAGCAGAAGTGAGTTCGTCAGGGAATTGGGGAAAACTCGGATACTGGTATTGAAGTTCTGCACCGCGGTGTTGTAGCGTTCTCGGGCTACGTTGATGCGATTTTCTGTTCCCTCAAGCTGTTTCTGCAGATCAATGAAATTCTGATTTGCCTTCAGATCCGGATATCTTTCCACAATTACCATCAGACGAGAAAGAGCTCCGGAGAGTTCGCCCTGAGCCTGGCGAAATCTGGCCACGCTGGCCGGATCGTTGAGCGTATCTTTTGATATCTGGATAGAGCCGGCTTTGGATCTGGCTTCGACGACAGATTTGAGAGTATCGGCCTCATGCTTGGCGTAACCCTTGACCGTTTCTACCAGATTGGGTATCAGGTCAGCTCGTCTCTGATAAGCGGACTCAACATTACCCCAGGCGGCGACGACCGCTTCTTCGTTGGCCTGCATGGTGTTGTAGCCACAGCCTGCCAAAAGCGCGGACAAAGTTATCAATATTAACTTCATTATGGTTTTCATGCTATTTCCCTCCTGATATAGGCACAATTGGCTGTGAATTGTTCTGCGTGTAGATAACATTTCTGTCGTAATGCAATTTCAGCGCGCACAGGGTAATGTTACAAACCAGTGGAATTATATTGGCTATAATGAGCGGCAGATCGCCTATGAGAACGCCGTAAATAAGCCAGAGCGCGACTCCGACCGCGAGGAACAACGGCTGCCATATGGAGATGTCCAAGGTTCGGCGCGTTCTTAAGGCTTTTATGACTTGAGGAATCGCCGCCGTACTGGTAAGGATTCCCGCCGCCACCCCTATGCCAGTAGCGCTCACGGGCATTTTCTACCATCAAAATCGGAACTGGCCCAGTCTATTTGTGAAAGCATCCCCTTTAGGATGGATACTTCGCGGGTATCAAGTTCCGAACGGAATAGAATTCTGCGCATAGAGCGCATGATATGCTCTGGGTTCTGCCCATTGAGAAAACCTATCTTTAGCAGACACGCTTTCATTTGTGTGAAAAGGGACTCCATATCTGCGGAAACGGCCAGCTGTTCCATTCTTCCGCCTCCGGGAGAGTCCGTAGCCTTACCCAATTCGTAGCAGAAAATAAGAATTGCTTGGGAGAGATTAAGCGAGCCGTATTCTGCGGACGAAGGGATGGTGGCAAGTTGACTACAAAGCGACAACTCGTCGGTGGTAAGCCCATTGTCTTCCCGACCAAACACAATTGCTGCTTGATATCCGGCTCTGGCTTTGGTGTTGAGGAGGGTTGCCGTCTCCGGAGGAGAGAGAATCTCTTGGCGATATTTACCATGGCGCCGGGTAGTTCCCACGGTCAGGGCGCAGTCAGCCAAAGCGGATTGCAGATCGTCGTACAACTCTGCCTGTTCCAGTAAGTCTTTGGCGGAAACCGCGAACTTCAGCGATTCGGGATGAAAACGATTGCATCCTTTCACCAGACGCAGACGGGATAGCCCCATGTTTTTCATGGCCCGGCAGGTCATTCCGATGTTGCCGGGTGATTGAGGTTCGACCATGACTATTGAAATATTATCGATTGCTCTGTTCAATTATACGCATCCCGCGCAATCTTTTTGGATGCGCGTCTCAGCGAGCCGATTCTAATGTGGGCACGGCTGGCGTTAGAGGCTCTGCGCGCATGTTTTTCATTACGCATAGAACTATTTTTGTTAGACGTTTGAGTAATAAGCCTAATTTATTTTAAAGTTTGTGTCAAAAAAAACAGATATACTTGATTATAAAAGAAAAGTAACATTGCATTTCTCTCTTTTATGCTTGACATGCGTTGATGGTTGTGTTTGTTCTCTATGGATGTTTATATTTTGGTTTGCGTTATGGAAAGGATGAAATAACGTTGGCTTCAAAAAAAGATAAACTTATAGCTGATGCGCAAAAATTAGCTCTCAAAGGCCAAGTGGATAAAGCTATTAAAGCCTACGAGCAGGTAATTGCCCTTGACCCTACGTCTGCAGTGAATCAGCGTCAGCGGTTGGCGGAGCTTCTAATCAAGGCGGGTCGTACTAACGCCGCGCGGATTCAGCTGGAAAATATCGGTAAACATTTTGCCAATAACGGATATTATCTGAAAGCAATCGCCGTATATAAGAAGCTGCAGATGATGTTTCCAAGCGATATTACTATTGTGCTTTTTCTTGCCGAACTTAATGAAAAGCACGGTCTGTTGGCAAATGCTCTGGCCGAGTATAAACAAGTTTACGATTATTATGAGCAGCATGGCGACACCCAGGAATCTCTAAAAGTTTTAGAAAAGATGCATTCGGCCGATAATACGAGCGTAGTTGTTAAATTGAAATTGGCCGAAGCCTATTTTCAGGCGGGCAGAAAGGAAGATTCATACGCGCTTTTTGGNCGTCTGGCTTTACTGCTTCAAGAAAAGAATGAAGACCCAAGGTTCGAAAAACAACTTCATTCTCGTATTAAACAGCTTTTCCCGGAAAAATCCGATTTTGCTCTCGAAGTTTTGGCGGAGCAGGTTCATAGAGGAGATGAGAGTTTGCTCCAAAATACTGCGGCCAGTCTTCAATCATTATTGAAGACCAATCCAGAAAACAAATATGTATGGCAACTTATTATTGAGGTGTATCAGCGCCTTAACCAGCCGGAACTAATCAAGCTAGCTTATCAGCATTGCATAAAGTTTTTCCCGGACGATCTTTCGATCCAGAAAGGGTTCGTTGAGTCTTTGGTCGCAATCGGAGACTTTGAGGTGGCTCTGCGGGAGATTGATACATTTGAACCGAATTTTACCAACGCATCCGCGCTCGGAGAGCTTCTGGGTGTCTATCAATCATTGGATAATATCTCTCCGATGAACCTTCGGGTACTGCAGGGCCTGAAACGATCCTACGAGGCGCTGGGTGCCAGTGCTAAAGCCATTGAAATCGATCGCAAAATTGAATCGCTGCAGTCGGTTTCCGGCGCGAAGCAGCCCAAGCCAGATACCCCGGTTATTGAAGAAGAACCGCTTGCGGAAGATTTGCTTGCCGTTGAGGAATCCGATGTCGCTTTTACGGATCCGGAAGAAATTGAGCTTGAATTTGATATTGACCTTGGGGAGGATAAGGACGCTTCCCTTGAACCGCTATCCCAAGATGGCGCTGTGTATGGAGCGGCGGGCGAAACTTGGTTGGATCTGGTTGATACTGCTTTCGATTCCACCGTTGCAACCAGAAGCGTCAAATTTGGCGATGACGTGGAGTCTTTGGACGCTCAAACCCACTATGATTTAGGTGTTGCGTTCAAGGAAATGGGCCTTTTTGACGAAGCCCTCAATGAACTTCGTCAGGCGGGCGAAGACAACTCTTTCCGTTTGGCCAGTCTTATTCTACAAGGNGCTTGTCTCCGAGAAAAGGGAGAGCTTAAAGCGGCTGAAGAGTTGTTGCGCGCTCTTCTGAATCCGGAATTCAGCGGCGAAGACGTACGCGCCGTAAAATACGAGCTGGCTCTGGTTTATCAGAATTCCGGCAAAGATGATGCGGCGGCTGGACTGCTGAAAGAGATTGGCGCGCCTAATCCTAAGGCCATAAAAGAGAAATTATCGTTGGATTTTTCCGATGCGGAGCTTAAAGGATTTGATCTCAAATAACTGCGGAACGTCCAAGTTTGACTGACGCATTGTTAATTTTTTGCATTAGCAGGTTTCTTCCTACTTGGAACCCTGAAGGCGCAATTTGATAAGTATATCCCTAATTTTGGCATTGGACTTCGGCGTAACTCCACAGTTTTCTGATGTTGACTATTTCCAGTAGATTGATTCTTTTGATGTCCTTTTCTTCAGGGTCTGCATAAAGATCAATTTTTGCGTTTGGGCTGGAAGCAATGCTCTGAGATTCGGCGGCGGTTGTTTCTATTTCAAACGAGCCATCATGAAAAAAACCAAGCGGATTGCCTTCCTGATAGAAGATCAGTGACGATCTGTCGTCGGTATAAGAACGCAGACAACCGTTTATCCGCTCATCTCTGATTTTTCCCAACAACCCATCCATATTACATGACGCGATTTCTTTTCTTATAAAAAGGGCTTTGCTCCGGAGAAGTCGATCGGTGTAAAAACTTAGATCATCAGAAAGTTTGTAGGCGCTTACGGAAGCTGTATTCGTGGCTAATAACTTTTGAGCGAGGCCAATAAGCGCGTCAAGATTTAAGAGCCGACGTCCATCTTCTTCATACGCAACAACAGAGAGTTTTCCTTTTTCAAAAACCAAGAAGGCCGTTGCTTGCGGAAGTGTGAAGCACGCATAGCCAGTGAAATACATTGAAGTTAATTTATCCAGAAAATTCGGCAGGTTCAAATGAATGGTTTTCATATTTTCAAAAACCGGCGTACCCTTGGGGAGAAAAAACATCGGCGTCTCCATAGCCAATTGATATGAGCTGGACTATCGGCATTATTAAGAAAAACCAGCTTTCACATGCGGGAACTGTACACCAGTGGGCGCGCTTTGGCAAAGATCAATTTTGCTTTCCAGATATCCATAGCTGTTTCGGTCGCGGGTTTTGCGGTTGATACCCCTTTTCTACTGTGATATACACAAAATTCATTTCCATATTGGTGGGCGGATGAAAATGTTAACACTTGATCGGGTTATCGACGCTGCTTTGCAAGAAGACATTCACACCGGGGATGTAACAACTCAGTCGTTGCTTCTGGGCGTCAGACCGATGAAAGCCAGTTTGATCGCCAAAGCGGATTTTGTTCTTGCCGGTATTTCGATTGCCGGACGGGTTTTTCACAGAGTTGACGTTGCCACACATTTTTCCGCCAACTTCTCTGATGGCGCTCGGGTTTTAAATGGAGATATAATTGCCACCGTTCAGGGTCAGGCTGCCGCTTTGCTTATGGGCGAGCGGGTAGCGTTGAATTTGTTGCAGCGTTTTTCCGGTATTGCAACGCTTACATCGAGGTTTGTAGAGGCTGTGAGCGGGACAAAAGCCCGTATCGTTGACACCCGTAAAACGACTCCTGGTCTACGTGAGCTGGAAAAATACTCGGTCAGGGTAGGCGGAGCCCATAACCATCGCACTGGTTTGTATGACGGAGTGCTTATCAAGGAAAATCATATTAAGGCCGCCGGCGGCATTGGAGAAGCGATACAGCGCGCTAAACTCTATGCGCCTCACACTCTGAAAATCGAAATCGAAACCGAAAACCTGACGCAGGTTGAGGAAGCTCTGCTCTCAGGAGCCGACGTTATAATGCTGGATAACATGAGTCTTGACGATATGCGTTCAGCCGTCGCCATAGTGGCGGGTCGCGTTCCGCTGGAGGCATCCGGCGGCGTTAGCCTGGATACGGTGCGCGCCATTGCTGAAACAGGCGTTGATATAATATCCGTCGGAGCTTTGACTCATTCCCCGCAAGCCGTGGATATATCAATGCTTATTCAATAGCCCGGGCCAGGGGAAGGCCGGGCTGTTTTTTTGTCGGAGAAACCGAGCAGTGTCCGATGTAGCAACAGCAATACTAAGCTTGTTTCACGAAAGAGACGGTTTTGTTTCCGGCGAGGAAATAAGCCGCGAAAGACATATTTCTCGGACCGCGGTTTGGAAACACGTTAATGCGCTGCGCAAACTTGGATATGTGATCGAGGCGATCCCCTCGCGAGGTTATTGTCTCAAATCGTCTCCGGACATTATAACTGTTACGAGAATATCGGCTCGTTTACATTCGTCAATTATCGGAAAACAGATAGTCTGCCTTAACGAGACTATTTCGACCAATAACGACGCTTTTCGAATGGCGGGAGAAGGAGCGGATGAGGGGACGGTTGTTGTGGCGGATAAACAGACTAACGGGAAAGGACGTTTAGGGAGGCGCTGGACGTCGCCGCCTAGAGTCAATCTGTATTGTTCCGTTATTCTGCGCCCTTCCTGCTCGCCGCACGAGGCTCCGCAGCTAACGTTTCTCTCCGCTGTTGCCGTCGCGAGGGCCATTGAGTTGGAGACTGCGCTTAAACCCCAGATCAAATGGCCCAATGACGTGTTGATTAACGGAAGGAAGGTCGCTGGTCTTCTGAATGAAATGAGCGCTGAAACCGACGCCATTAATTTTGTTGTTCTTGGTATAGGCGTGAATCTGAATATGACCGCCGAACAGTTTGGAGATGATGTGCGGTATCCGGCCGCATCCATTTTGACTGAGTCAGGAAAGATGCTGGATCGATCCGCTTTTGCCGCGACGCTGTTTAATGAGCTGGATAAGCTCTACGCCCAGTATGTTGATCATGGTTTTGGTCCTGTGCGAGACGAGTGGCAGCAACGTTGTATTGCCACTGGTCGCCTGATAGCGATAAACGACGGAGTTACAGACATCGCCCAAGGGAGCTTTGCCGGAATTGACGTTTCCGGAGCTCTGCTTGTGCGGGAGAAAAGCGGAACTATCCGCAGAATTCTCAGTGGAGACGTGAGGATACTTTGAAATGCTTCTGGTTATAGACGTAGGCAACAGTAATATTGTTCTGGGAGTGTACGATGATGCACGTTTGATACGTCATTGGCGTATATCCACCGATAAATCGCGCACATCGGATGAATACGGGGTGCTTTTTCACAGTTTGTTCGCCTCCGCAGAGCTTGCTTTTGACGTCATTCACGCCGCTATTATCTCTTCGGTCGTGCCGCCGCTTACCGGAGAAATGGAAGTAGCCTGCCGCAATTTGTTTGCCCTGACTCCCTATGTGGTAGGGCCTGGTATTAAGACCGGCATGCCAGTGCATTACGATAATCCTCGCGAAGTTGGCGCCGACCGCATTGTCAATGCGGTTGCCGGTTACGAGAAACATCGGCGTTCGCTCATAATCGTCGATTTTGGAACAGCCACGACCTTTGATTACGTCAACGCAAAGGGAGAATACTGCGGNGGAGCAATTGCTCCCGGTATTGCTGTTTCTCTAGAAGCTTTGTTTATTCGCGCCAGTAAGTTGCCTAGGGTGGATATCGTTCGACCGCCCCAGGTGATTGCCAGAAATACGGTTAACTCAATGCAGGCTGGGATTTTTTATGGCTATGCCGGATTGGTGGACGGGATTGTTAACCGTATGAAACTTGAAAGCAAGGAAGCCTCTTTGGTGATTGCCACAGGAGGCCTTGCCAAAAGGATTGCTCCCGAATCCCGCGTTATTGACGAAGTTGATGAATTACTTACTTTGGAAGGATTGCGGATATTGTACGAACGAAACCGCTAGCCGCAGTTATTTCTTCCATTGGATGACTAAGTGTTTTGAGCGGCTTATAGCAATACGGCACAGTCGTATTGTTTTGTACGATTGTTTTTCCCGCTGATAGTGTTTTTTATCTATTCCAAAGGAGGAGTCATTGATGGGACAGTTTGACACGAGCAAAATCCGCAATCTGGGTATCATCGCGCACGGTGGAGCCGGCAAGACCTCGCTGGCGGAAGCGATTCTGTTTGACTCGAAAAAGATTGATCGTCTGGGTCGAGTTGACGATGGCACGGCAACCATGGATTTCGAGCCTGAAGAGCTGAAACGCAGGATATCGATCACATCGTCGCTCGGCCATTGCGATTGGAACGAATACTCCATCCATATTGTAGATACGCCCGGTTATGGTAACTTTATCGCGGATACCCGCGCCTGCATGCGTGCTCTGGATTGTGCTGTGGTGATGCTCTCCGCAATTTCCGGAGTCAAAGCTCAGACTGCGGAAGTATGGAAATGGGCCAATGAGTTTGAGATTCCGCGTATCGCGTTTGTGAACAAGATGGATCGAGAACGCGCCAATTTCCTAAGGGCAATTGACGATATGGAAAAAACGCTGGGCGCGCGCGGCGTGGCCATTCAAATGCCCATTGGCGTAGAAGAGAGCTTTGCCGGGGTTATCGATCTGATTACCATGAAGGCGTATTATTACGCGAAGGACGGATCTGGCTCTTTTGAGGTCAAAGATATCCCCTCGGATTGCCTTGACGAGGCCAACCGTCTGCGCGAATTTATGGTAGAAACCGTAGCCGAAGCTTATGACGCTCTGACGGAGAAGTATCTGGAAGTTGGCGAACTCACAGAGGAAGAAATCATCGACGGTCTGCGCGTAGGCACCATGAGAAATACTTTTACCGCTGTTTTGTGCGGTTCCGCGACAGCGAATATAGGCGTGCCACATTTGTTGGACGCCATCTGCGCATATTTGCCGTCACCGATTGATCGTACCAAGGCAATGGGAACCGATCCCAAAACAGGTGAAATTGTGGAGCGCGAAGCCAGCGAATCCGAACCTTTTTCCGCGCTGGTTTTCAAAACCACGTCGGATCCTTACACAGGAAAGATAACCGTAATGCGAGTCTACTCCGGTGTTTTAAATTCGGACTCCACGGTTTTGAACTCCTCAAAAGGAACGGAGGAGCGCATCGGACAGCTCTACGCGCTGGAAGGAAAGAAACAGCATCCCGTCAAACAGGCTGTGGCGGGCGATATTGTGGCCGTGGCCAAGCTGAAAGAAACGGTTACTGGAGATACTCTGTGCGTTGCGTCTGCGGCGGTTATTTTCGAGGCAGTGAAACAACTGGTTCCTGTAATTTCATATGCTGTCGAACCTAAAACGAAGGCCGACGAGGATAAAATCCACGGAGCTTTGCAACGGATAAACGAAGAAGAACCGACCTTGCAGACCTATCGCGACGCCAAAACGCGAGAATTGATTGTTTCGGGCATGGGTCAGGTGCATCTGGAGGTTATAGTTGAAAAGTTGAAGCGCAAATTTGGCGTGGAAGTTGTTCTTAAAATACCGAAAGTGCCGTATCTGGAAACAATCAAGGGTTCGACAAGAGTGCAAGGCAAGTATAAGAAACAATCAGGAGGGCGCGGTCAGTACGGTGACTGCTGGATAGAAATGTCGCCCACGGCCCGTGGCGAAGGTTATGTTTTTGAGGATAAGATTGTGGGCGGAGTTATTCCCCGCCAGTATATTCCGGCTGTTGACAAGGGAATAAGCGAAGCGGCTCAGGAAGGTTTTTTGGCCGGTTATCCTGTGGTGGATTTCAAAGTGGCGCTTTGCGATGGTTCATTCCATACTGTGGATTCATCCGAGATGGCTTTTAAAGTGGCGGGATCCATGGCGTTCAAAAAGGCCATGGAGCTTTGCAAGCCGGTTCTTCTTGAACCGATTATGAATCTTAGTATAACTGTGCCTGACGAAAGCATGGGAGACGTTATTGGCGATTTGAACTCGCGCCGCGGCAAGGTTGTGGGAGTAGAACCTAAGGCGAACTCCCAAATTATCAGGGCTGTTGCGCCTATGTCGGAAATACTTACCTATTCCAATGATTTGAAATCCATGACTAGCGACCGCGGTATGTTCAGCGTGGAATTTTCCCATTACGAGGATTTACCTACGCATCTGGCGCAGAAAGTTATTGCCGAGTCGGGCGCGGCGAAAAAAGAATAGATCGGATTGCAACCGCGTCTTTTGCGGGACGGGGCCGCTGTGTAAAATGAATTCATGGAGGTTTAATATGGGTTTGTGGCTAAATTCCGAAGGCAGTTATTGCCATAAATTATTGTGTCGACTTAGCGGTATTGCGCCAACGCTGTTGTTTTGTCTGCTCTTGACGGTTGGGATTTGCGAATTAAGCAAAGAAGAAGCGACGGCCGCAGATCCGCCAGAGCAACAGATTGTGAAAATGCCTCTGCCGCAACGCGGAACAAAAACCGGTACGCCGGAAACACCCGATAAAACTTCGGCGGACTCTGATAAAACCCCGGAGGTGGCGCAGACTCCAAAGTCCGGACAAAACTCCGCTTTTGACGAATACCCAAAAAGCACCAAACCGCTTCCGCCCGCTAAAGACGCGATCGCTAAGCAGCCCCTCCCAACGCCTGACGTTTCAGTCAGAGGAGCTGAAAGTTCTGAAAACGTTGTGAAAATGCCGCTTCCTCCGCGTAAAGGCGCCAGAGGTAAGAAAACAACTGTAGCGCCCGCGCCTGAACCTAAAAACGCAACTCAGATAAAAAAAGATCAGCGGGTTGAACCCGTTAAAAAAGATAACCGAGTTCTTGTAACGGCGCCGGATGCGGCCAAAACAACCGTAGTTGATAAGCGTCAGAATAGCACTCCCGCTCGGGCCGCAACCCCCAGAACATCAAGCTCAGACAACGCGAAAGCTCCGGGAGAAAGCTGGACTGTGAGCGCAGGGCCTTATACGCTGGAAGAGACTATGTCAAACGATCTCTCAAAGATTGGAAAAGCTGGGATCAGTGCAATGGTCCAGCAGGGGCCTTCAAAAAATATCACCATGCACCGCCTTTTTTTGGGCCAGTATGGCGACAAAGATACAGCCGGAGAGAAGCTGGAAGAACTCAAAAATTTCACTTCGGATGCTTTTATTCTTAAGCGCGGCGATAAATACTCCGTATACGCGGGATCATATGTTCTTGACGAGCGCGCTAAGTCTGAAAAGAAGCGTTTGGCCGCCATCGGTTTTGAACTGACCGCTACCAAAACCGATGTGACGCTTGCCACAAAAAATCTGATAGTAGGTTCTTATGATGAACGGAACAACGCTGAGGCGGTGGCAAAACAGTTGAAAAACGCTGGACTTAAGAATGTTCAAGTTAGGTAGTAAAGATATATGCGAGAAAAAGTAAAACTGAAAATTTCTGCGGCGGTGGCAAAGTTTGTTGCTCCCAATATTCAGGCTGAGGAAAAACTGCGTGGAATTGAAATCTCAGATTCCCTAACGCCGGCTGACCGGATAACGCTTATTTTCTGTTTGATGAGGGACGCGGATAAAACCGTATCGGCAAAAGCCGCGACCGCTTTCAAAGCCCTGCCGGAAGATTGTCTTTTAGCTTTTACCAAAACGCCGGATCCGCACTATCTGATTTTAGACGCCATTGCCCGCTTGCATCATTCGTCCCCGGCTGTTTTGGCCGTGCTTTTAAAATGTCCTTTGCTTTCAGAGTCCGCCGCGGAATTTCTCAGAAAAGTTTCGACGGAGCGGCAGTCAAGTCAGCACAACGCAGTTGCGGAGAATACTGACGAGAAAACCGAAGTCTCGGATGAAGATGGAGAAGAGTTTTCAAGCGAGGAAATGGAGGGGCTTACCAAGCAGCAGATGGTGCAATTTATGGGTCCGGCCGAGAAGGTTAAGATGGCGCTTACCGGCGACAAAGAATGGCGCGCCATTCTGATTAATGACAATAACAAGCAGGTCTCGGCCAACGTGATGAAAAATCCTCGCATGACTGAAGGAGAAGTTGTGCAGCTTCTTAAAGTTGGAGTACAGCATGATGAAATTATCCGTGTGATTTGCTCCAATAAGGAATGGGTGAAAAATTATGCGGTTCGTAAGGCGCTTGTGGATTCTCCCAAAACCCCCGTGCCACTGGCTCTTCGTTTTCTTACGACGCTTACTGCCCGAGATATAGCTATCTGCGCAAAAAATAGAAATGTATCCTCCGTTATCTCAAGCCAGGCTAAACGGATGCTTTCAGAAAAGAAATAACAAGCTGAGTTTGGAACCGAAATGGCGTCTGTCGATCATGAAAAAAAGGAAATAAACGCTAAAATTGTTTACTATGGTCCAGAGGGCGCGGGGAAAGCCGCCTCCCTCCGCTATCTCTACGCCAAGATCAGTCCTCGGATGAGTAGCGAATTAAAGTCTGTTCCGGTCATAGATTCCTCGCTTCTGTCCTTTGATTTTACCCCTTTTGAGCGTCCTACCTTTGCCGATTATCGCCTTCGTTTACATTTGTACACTCTTCCAGGAGCGGTGCTCAATCCGGCTTCCTGGAAAATGATCCTAAAAGGGGCGGATGGTTTGGTAATCGTTTTGGACGCCGCGCCGCTCGCTCTTAATATAGCCAAACAAAGTCTGAATCAGTTGCGCGAAATTCTCGGCGATTACGGCCTCGGACTGAACGATATCCCCGCGGGGCTTCAATTGAACGGAGCGGAGCGATCAGATCAAGGCCTCGTGGAGACCATGGTTGACGGATTGGGGATGCGAGGTTTTCCGGTTTTTCCTTCGTCTCTAGCTGGGGGAGAAGGACTTTTGAAAGCTTTGACAGCCGTTTCGCGGCTTGTCATGACTCGTATTGAAAAACTTGACCTGATTTCCCGGACGTCGCCGCCAGATTCGGACTTTGCGGAAACGGACGCTAATGGCGAGCCGGAAGTTCTTGCCTCTATCCATGAAGCGGTATGCGACTCCTTTGGCGGGCTGGATGTTTTCGTTGAACAGCAAGATATAAAAGTTGATCATGACAGGGTTGATATACCTCTCGTGGTATCAGCTCCTAATGGCGGAAAACGCCGCCTGGTTGTGACGGTTATGATTTCCGAGAAGTGACGCGGCTGGATATCTGCGTTACCACACAGAGAGAGAATCTTTTTTTATGTCAATAATCACAATATCAAGACAGATGGGAACAGGCGCTTATCAAATTGCCTCGGATGTCGCAAGGGAACTTAAGTATACGCTTGTGGATGCGGAGCTCATTAGGTCGCGCGCGCAGAAGCATGGACTCTCTTCTGAAATGTTCGAAATGGTTGACGAAAAACCGCCTTCATTCGATACGGTCGAGAACCGTAAACGAGCCGCGGCCCTCAATACTTTAGAGCTGATTCTGCTTGATTTTGCCCGCAAGGGAAATGTGGTGTTGTATGGGCGGGGTTGCCAGTACCTTCTCAGAGATTGTGGTAATGTTCTGAAGGTTAGGATCGTGGCTGATTCTGAAGACAGGATGAGCCGTTTTGCCGAGCGGGAATGGATTGATCCAGATTTGGCTAACTCCATAATCCGCCTTAACGATTATCAGCGCGAGGGGTTTATCAGTTTCTGCTTCAACGCCTCATGGGACGACCCACTTGCGTATGATATCGTGTTCAATATGACGCGCCTTTCTCAGAAATCAGTTGTTAACAGTATTGTAGTTGCGGCGAAGGAACCGCGTCTTAAACAGACGGAAGCTGACGCGGCGGAATTTATTGACAACACTATTCTGACGAACAGGATTAAAATTGCGCTTCTTGACGCGGAAGAGTGCGATTACCGACCTTTCAGGATTTCCTCAGTAAAGGGTCGGGTCTATCTGAACGGTTGTCTGTCTTCGGACGAAGCCAAGAATACGGTTTTAAAAATTGTAAAATCGGTAAAGGGCGTGCGAGAAATAAAAGAGGAGATACAGGTTGTAAATTATGACCTGTACAAGGACAAAAGCTGACGCTTGGTTTTTGCTTTTGATAAATTCTCTAGTATTATTTTGGAGATTATTCTGATAACAACCCCGATGTTTTCTGAGCGCGACGGNGGGGTAAAAAATAAATAAAACACCGGAAAAGGAGGAACTGGCAATGAAAAAGATCGGCGTTATATTGTCCGGATGCGGCGTGCGCGACGGTAGCGAAATTCATGAAGCGGTTCTGACCTTGCTGGCTATTGACCAGTGCGGCGCGCAAGCGGTCTGCGTGGCGCCTTCCATTGACTTCCCTGAAACGAATCACTTAAGCATGGAAGAAACGGGGAAAAAACGAAACGCGCTTGTGGAATCCGCGCGAATCGCCCGCGGAGATATTCGTGATATAAAGGATGTAAAAGCGTCTGATCTTGACGCTGTGATTTTGCCCGGAGGTTTTGGAGCGGCTAAAAATCTGTGCGACTTTGCCTCAAAAGGCGCGGCGGCTACGGTGAATTCAGAGGTAGCGCGTTTGTTGAGGGAGATGGCCGGGGCGCGTAAGCCGATTGGCGCCATATGCATCGCGCCGGTGGTGATAGCGGCAGTCTTGGGCAAAGACCTCGCTCCAACCATAACGATCGGTAGCGACGCGGCGACTGCCGCTGAAATTGAACAAACCGGAGCGATTCACAAAGATTGTCCGGCGACGGATGTTGTTGTGGACCGCGACAAAAAAATCGTCTCTACGCCCGCTTATATGCTTGCCAATGGAATTTCCCAGGCTTGCGAAGGTATCGCTAAGTGCGTGAAAGAAGTTGTTTCATTGATCTGAATCCTGCGGTGGTGGGACGCTTCTTAAACTTTAAACTTGTTGACCCCACAAATCATATTTATTCTCTTTTACTTGGTCACAAAGCCGTACCCTTGACAGGGATGAAAAATGCGGAGGTATCAACGCCTTCAAGTTTCAACAGCTTTACTTTTTTGTCAATGCCCCCGGCGTACCCTGTTAAGTTGCCTTTTGAACCTACGACCCTGTGACACGGAATGATGATGGAAATGGGATTATGTCCCACAGCCCCGCCCACCGCTTGGCTGGACATACTTTTTTTGTTCATTCGGGCGGATATCTTTTTTGCGATTTCGCCGTACGTAGTACATTGACCATAGGGAATTTCACATAAAATATCCCAAACTATTTTTCTGAACTCGCCGCCGGCAGGAGCCAGCGGCAATTCAAAAATCCCGGGTCGTTTGTCGGCAAAGTACGCGTCCAGCCACTTTTTTGCAGTGCCAAAGACTGGTAAGTCAGGTTTTTCCTCAATATGATCTTTTATTGTCGCCGCAAAATATTTTTGTCCTGCAATCCAAAGTCCGACAATATTGCAGCCATCGCTTGCCAGAGTAATTCTCCCCAACGGTGAGTCATAAATTGTCGAATAAAACATGGCGTCCTTCCTATACATTTAGAGAATTCCAGATATTAATCGTAGCATAGCCGCGCCACGGTCTCCAGGCTTGCGCCATTTTCAAAATTTCGTTTTCGGACAACGGCGCAAGCGCTTTTTTGACGCCGTGATCCGTATGCGGGAAAGCGTCGGGCCAACTCATTGCTCGCATGGCAATGTATTGGGCTGTCCATGGCCCGATGCCTGGGATAGACATCAGTTTTTCGATTTCCGCCTCTGGTCGGAGGCACAGCGTGAAATCAATTTCGCCATTTGCCATTTTTTGCGCCAGCGTAAAAATAGTCGCCGCCTTGGCGCGAGTAATACCAATGGGGCCAAGACGGTCGGAAATATCGCCGCTCAGGTTTGCTATGTCATGAGCGCTGGGAAAGGCGTGAGTCAGTGCCTCCATAGGGGTTTCAACTGGAGTTCCAAAGGTTTTTGCGAATCTTCCGGCCAGCGTAGTCGCCGTCTTTACGCTTATTTGCTGCCCCAGTACCGCCCGAACGGTAGTTTCAAAAGGTTCGAAACAGCCGGGAAGCCGAACCCCCGGCACGCAAAGGTTGGGTTTTATGTCGTTCATAACAGACAGAGTTTCGTAAACCGCGTCCGGATAGCAGTACAGGTCGAACAGATTACGAACGCGGGCGAGC
>JGI994J12354_10002967_pt1 | contig 16159 bp, 14 predicted proteins | sample IntmicLarv3ML3BL_FD_12354 | JGI IMG/M metagenome (IMG submission 12354) | reverse complement strand
CCCGCACAGGGAAGGCCCGTGTACTGCAGGGATTGCTTCAAGAAGCACCAGCCCGAAGACAGGGGCGACAGACGCAGATTCTGAAACTACTGTTCAAATCAAACAGCTTAAAACTTCTTACTTCTTCGATCTTTGTTCTTTCATCTCTTCCAGTATTCTGAATTTATAAAGGAAATTGGATACCGATCCGCATATCATTACCAACGCAATGCCCAATATAGCAATGAGGATCCCCCACAATTCGTACCCGTAAAAGAACATTATCAATCCCGCAAGTGCCAAAAATGCGCCTATAATGATAAAGATCGTGATGTTTCTCTTCTCTTTTTCAAACGCCAATCGGATACCTCCTGAATTGTCTTGTTGCTTGGTGCGTGATGTGGTCTTATCGGATATAGAGTTTGCTTGAGATAATCATACATTTGATCAACTCGCAAGTATTTCGGAACGGGAACCTAAGAAAAGAAAAAGGTTGAGTTAAAAGGTTTCTTTATCGTATTTATGCAAGTTTGGTACCTGCTTTGGGCGATGCACCTTGGTCGAATACCGCCTCTACATTGAAAATCCATACTGCTGCTGCTTTAAGGCCGATCGCTGCGAGGGCTGCGTTCATTGCATCCAATTCGGGGCCGCTGTCCAATCTTGCCTTTGCGACGCAATTTATCTCGTACGCTTCCATACCGGCTGATATGAGGAATGCAGCTTCACTGTTCTCTTTAAGGTTCTTGGCAGATACTTTCATGAGAACCTCTCCGACAATCATCGTGTTTGCAGCCGGAGCTCCTATGCTCCCTGCCACTATTGCGTGGGGCTTTCCATTCTTTGATGCGGTGACCAATACTTTCGTGGTTGTTTTCGCATTCACTAGATCCAATACATTCTGTGGTATGTTTGCCATTTATTCACCGTCCAGAAATCCACCTACAGATATAAGTCAGAGATGGTTACCGTTAGGATAGTTTACACCGAGGATGAAAATACTTAATCTTCTTCCGGCTTTTTCCTGTTGGCAACGTAAAGAACAATTCCGAATGCGGCCAATACTGCAACAAGTATGAAGAACTCAGATATCTCGGCTTCCATAGTTAACGACCCTCGTATCCTTTATCGATATTTATTCGTTTTTGTCAACTGTTCGAATATGCTGGACCACGATCCTGAGTTTACCATCCTTGTATCGAGGAAGAGGAACACATTCCAGCTCCCCGTTGAGATCTTTAGCTTTGAATTTGCATCCACAATGATGCGGCCCTCCCATAGTGCATATCGCTGTGCATTTGTCGCAACAGCAAGTTGCTCCGAAGAGACGGAAACATTTCATCCCGACCACTTCTTCGAGAGTCGCATTCAACCTCTTGAGAACAGAACGATTGGCCCATATGACATTCCGATCTGCATCGTTGATGACCAGCATATCGTCTATCTCATCCATGATCATGTTGAGAATGTCCTCTGCTGACACATCTTTCCCGTTCATCATACGGTTATTAATTGCGATGCCGACTATTAATAATGACGCTCATTCCGGCATTGAACTTTAATGTTTAATTTCTCCTTTCGTAGCTATAATACGAATTTCGTACTATACTGTTGCTTTACCTTTACTAACGATTCATGCATCAAAGGTTTTCGAAGAACAATATTTATAACTCTAACCTATACCGCCCCTAAGATGTGCTATGATATCATCATAATCGGTGCCGGTCCGGGGGGACTCACAGCAGGGATCTACGCCAGGTCTAAAATGATGAAAACACTCATACTCGAAGCCGGGCGTGTCGGCGGTCAGCTTACCAGCCTATACCCCGAAAAGGGAATACACAATTATCCCGGATTTGAAACCGTCCAGGCACGTAAATTATCCGACAGACTCTACGCTCAAGCAGAATCGATGGGATGCGAGATACGTGACAATGAGCCCGTACTCGAGATCAACGACGGAAATGAAGAGTTGATCCTTGTGACCCCCAACAAGACGTACCATGCAAAATCCGTTATCATCGCGATCGGAATGGGACGTTTCCATCCAAAGAAAATGGGTTGCAAGGGCGAAGATGAACTCGCGGACAAAGGCATCACCTACATACTCCCGGTGAAGGAGGAACTTGTCGGAAAGGATGTCGTGATGTTCGGCGGAGGAAACAGCGCCATTGAGATGGCGCTCATAGCGGATTCCGTTACGAATACCACCATTGTCCACAGGAAATCCGAGTTCAGAGCAGACGAGGCAAACGTCAGTGATCTCAAGGAAAGCAATATAACGCCCGTAATGAACGCGAATGTCGTTTCCTTCAACGGCGACGACCATCTGAAGAGCATTACCATAGAGCAAGAAGGAAAGACGTTCGATATTTCGGCGGACCTTGCGGTCATCAGCATCGGGATCAACGCGGACCTCACGGTCCTCAATAAGTGGCAGATAGAGCTCACATCCGAAGGCCTCATAAAAGTGGATTTCGACATGTGTACGAATCGCCACGGAATATTTGCCTGCGGAGACGTGGTGGATTACCCCGGAAAATACAAACAGATCATCACTGCATGCGGGGAAGCGGCAACGGCGACTGTGGGCGCATACAAATTTGTCAAGAAACCATATTGGGCATAAAAGAAGATAGGGCGGTTGCCCGCCTATTATTGTTTTTCGCAGATATTGAACCTGCTTATTCTTTGATTGCATCCGAGGGGCATTCATCGATGCATGCTCCGCAGTCTACGCATTTCGAGTCGTCGATAACTGCAACGTCATCGACAATGATCGCGTCCTGGGGGCAGACATCTGTGCACGCTCCGCACGCGCTACAATCTGCTGCTATTACTTTTACCATGGTTTACACCATCAAGTGAAACTTCCTAAAAATATATGAACGTTATCACACATTTTAATATACCCAGTCGTAAAAGGCTCCCTATATCATCTATCAAAAATCATTTAGGAATTCCGAATTGTTTTTCATTCTTTCCATGAAATCTATAAAGAAAAAACATAAGCCATCAGAGGGTCACAACGTACTCTATATTGACGTGAAAAAGGTTTCATTCGCCTTGATGTGCACTGCGAGTTCACTCGACTATGGCCTCTGACGGACACTCGTCGATACATGCGCCGCAGTCAACACATTTCGAGTTGTCTATTACTGCAACATCGTCGATCGTTATCGCGTCCTGGGGGCATACGTCGGCACACAATCCGCATGCCACACATTCTGCTGCTATTACTTTTACCACTAAATTCACCTGCGCCATAAACCCGAATTTCAGTATATAAATCTTACTTTATTTGAGCAATACCCAGACAAAAACAGTGTTTATGTCTCCAGATCCTCTCGGGGCGCCCCTTTTATAACTTTTGTCCGCTATATGAGGGACATGGAAACCCTGAGCGGAACCGTGTTGATCGGAGATGGATTCATCGATGGATATATTTGCATCGAGAATGGCATCATCCGGGAAATATCCGAGGGTAAATGCCCCCTCGTTCCTGTCTCAAAAGGTCTGATCGTTCCCTCGCTGGTGAACTCTCATACACATTGTGCGGATGGCGGATTGAAAGTTTCTGCAGGTATACCTTTGGACGAACTTGTGGCTCCTCCGAATGGTTTAAAACACCGATATCTGGAGGGTTTGACAGATGAGACCCTCCTCTGCAACATGAAGCATTATTCTGCTGCCTCCTCTGGAAACGGCGCAGGGACATTCATTGACTTCAGAGAAGGAGGACTGAAAGGATGCAAAATGCTCAGAACAGCTTCGCCCGAAGCTACGGTACTCGGCAGGCCTGTTTCCGAAGAGTACGATCCCAACGAGATCGATGACATTCTGGATATTGCCGACGGCATCGGCATATCCAGCATATCCGACATGGATCACAGTTACATCGATGCCGTTGCCGATCATGTCAGAAAAAGAAGAAAGATATTCGCGATACACGCCAGCGAAATGATAAGAGAAGACATTGACACGATACTGTCTCTTGATCCGACATTCGTCGTGCATATGGTCGAGGCCACAGATTCCGACCTGCTGAAATGCGCAGAGGTCGAGGTCCCCGTTGTGATATGCGCACGGTCAAACGGATATTTCGGAAAGGTACCGCCGATCAAAAGGATCCTGAATTGCGGAGTTGACATCGCGATCGGCACCGACAACGCCATGTTATGCACACCCGACCTCCGTGCTGAGGCATCAGTATTCAAAGACATACTGACAACACAGGGAGGTTGTTCCGAGGATCTCGTCGATCCGCTCTTCCTCGGAGGGCGAAAGATATTATATCCGGGTAACAAAATACATCTGACTGTCGGAATGAAAGCAGATGTGTCTGTAATACCGTATTCCGGAAAGTTCAGCATCGACAACGTGCTCAACAACAAAGACAGGATTACCAGATATCCTGCAAGAGAGGAGATGCCCCATGAGTTTTCATAACATACTTATACCGACTGACGGCAGTGAATTTACCAAGAACGCGGTGGATAAGGGATTGGAACTGGCTCAGCTTGTAGGAGGAAAGGTCACCGCACTCTATGTCGTTGATGGGTCCGCATACAACCGCTCGAATGCCGATACGAACACGAACCCCTATGACACCTCTGAAAAAGAAGGAATCTACGCAACATCTTATGTTGAGGAAAGAGGCAGAGAGCTGGGAATAACCGTCGAGAGAAAGATCATCGAAGGCAATCCCGCAAAGACCATATTGCAGGAATCGGAGAACTATGACATCATCGTCATGGGTACTTTGGGTAGAGCCGGGCTCTCCAAGCTCATAATGGGGAGTGTTGCAGAAAGAGTCATTCAAAATGCCAAATGTCCAGTGTTGGTGGTCAGGTCGCCAAGCAATTGAAACAAAGGTCTCAACGATCATATCCCGTTCTCGATTCCCTACACCCTCTTTATTCCGACTTTGACTTGCGGTCACGTTTTTCATTGTCTGCCGATATGGACATCTTTTCTGTCGGTGGAACAATGCACTTAATTACCTAAAGATAATTAACCGTCAGTCACAGGACGTCCAAGGGCTAACGAGTCCCTGACAGACTTCCTGAAACACAATGACTCTTCAGAGGTCGGTACATAATGAAAACAGTAGCGGATATAATGACTGCAGCACCTATAGTCGTTGAGGTGCCCGGCAGTCGCAGCGATGCTATCAATATGATGGTTAGAAACAAACTCACCGGACTCCCCGTGGTCCGCGCATCTGACGGAAAGCTTATGGGAATCGTTTCCAGAAGGGATATTTTCAGAAAATTCGAAGAGGATCAGCTTTCACTCATAATGAAGAAGAACTGCATAACGTTGGATTCCGACGCCAGCATACTGGAGGCCGCTAAGATCTTCTCCGAGAAACGCATACACAGACTTCCAATCATCGAAGAAGGGAAACTCGTGGGAATCATTACACCTACCAACCTTCTCCACGAGATAAAGGACATGAAGACAGTGATGACCGCGGAAGATGTCATCAGGACCACTTGCGTCACTGCCTACGAAGGCGAACCTCTCGCTTACACAGTGGTGGCAATGAGGATAAGCGATGTATCTGCCGTCCCCGTGTTGGACTACAAAGGAAAACTCGTGGGCATACTCACGGACCGTGACCTTTTCAGCGACCAGACCGCCGACAAAGAGGCGATGTCCAAACTTGGTATCGAGGATTCGGAACTTGCCGGTTACAGGAATGTCCTTCCTCTCTTTTACGCCGCCACGAACAAATACATACCGGCCGAAACAACGGTCAAGGACTACATGGTCAAGGATCCCATGACAGTGTTCAAGAAAACACCCCTGAACGATGTGGCGCGCATAATGTTGCAGAACGATTTCGGTCAACTGCCGGTCCACGGCACAAAGGATGAGATCGTGGGAATGCTGTACGACGTGGATGTCCTCTGTGCTCTTCTAAGGAATTGATATGAGCAAAGATGTCAGCAACGACCTGATGGCCATATGTAAACGCAGAGGCTTCATTTGGCCCTCTTTCGAGATCTACGGCGGTGTCGCAGGTATGTTCGATTACGGTCCTCTCGGATCGAATATGAGGAACAATATCCTGGATATCTGGAGGGACATCTACAAAAGACGCGAGGGTTTCATCGAGATCGATTCCGAAACTGTCAACCCCCGAGAGGTCTTCAAAGCCTCGGGTCATGTGGACGAATTTGCTGACCTGATTACATATTGCAAAGATTGCGAGTCACCATTCAGAGCGGATCATCTGGTCAAAGATTTTTTTGATAACCCCGATGTACTCTCACCGAAAGAATTGGAAGAAGCGTTCGTTAAACACGATATCAAATGTCCGGAATGCGGCGGACCGCTCGGATCCGTGGAAGAATTCAATCTGATGTTCAAGACCACCATCGGCCCGGGTTCATCACGCGTGGGATATCTGAGGCCAGAGACCGCTCAGGGCATATTCGTCAACTTCCCCAACCTGTACAGATACAATAGGGAAAAACTCCCGCTCGGAGTGATACAAACCGGGAGGGGGTATAGGAACGAGATCGCCCCCCGACAGGGAATGATAAGAATGAGGGAATTCAACATGATGGAAGTTGAATTATTCGTCGACCCCGAGGACAAGAACTGGTCAAGATTCCATGAGATAGAGAACGATCTCATCACTCTAGTACCGAACACTGGCGAAGAGACCATCACACTAACTGTGAAAGAAGCGGTCGAGAAAGGGATCATTGCCAACCGTGTCCTCGCTTATTTCGTATACACGACCAAACAGCTTCTTGTGAGATTGGGAATAGACCCAAAAAAACTCAGATTCAGACAACACCTCAACAACGAAATGGCACACTATGCCGCCGACTGTTGGGATGCCGAGGTCTTGCTATCCTATGGGTGGATAGAGATCACAGGCATTGCGGACAGAGGATGCTGGGACCTTTCGAGGCATGCAGAATTCTCAGGTACCGAACTCACCCATTTCAAGAAATTCGACGAGCCGCGCGAGATGGAGGTCGAGAAAGTAAAAGCGAAACACAAAGAACTTGGACCCAAGTTCAAGAACAAGGCCAAAGTTATCGCGGAACTCTTGGAATCCAAAACACCTTCCGACATCAAAGACGGCAAGATCGTCCTTGAGGTAGAGGGAGAATCCATCACGCTCACAACAGAATTCTTTGAGGTTTTGACAGTAAACGAAAAAGTCTCCGGCAACAGAGTAGTACCTCACGTGATCGAACCGTCGCACGGACTCGACAGGATCTTCTACTCCGTACTGGAACATTCATTCTTCCATGATGAAAAGGAAGACTATACCGTATTGCGTTTAGCCCCTGAGGTAGCCCCGATCAAAGTAGGAATATTCCCGTTGATGGAAAAAGATGGAATGGATACCTTGGCAATGGAGATCTACAAAAATGTACACTCGCTGTCCGCGGAGGCATATTACGACGGATCGGGAACCATCGGCAAGAGATATGCACGCATGGATGAGATCGGAACTCCCTGGTGCATAACCGTTGATTACGAATCGCTCGAAGGTTCTCAAAAGGGCACTGTTACCATAAGAGACAGAGACACGACTCAGCAAAAGAGGATCCCTGTCGATTCGGTACCTTCGGTCATTACATCGCTGATCTTAGGCAGTCCTTTCGATGACCTTTGAGTGGCGGTATATAATACCTTCCAGATATCCGTTCTTTCCGAACTGATATTAACCAACTTTTTCATTTTATTCCTATAAGAATGATATTATTCGATGTTTTTCAGAGAAAACTAGCAACATTTAATAGATGCAGAATACAATTTCATTGGTGAGGTGAAACGATAGGAGTTGAAGACTTAGAAGACCAGAAAAAATTATCCATACTAAGATCCCAGATTGACGGAATCACCGTCAAAGATATTTTGATACCCGATTTTCCCACCGTAGGACCCGAAGACAGGATCGCAGAAGCATTGTCTCTGATGCGAGACTCGGGATTCCAAGAGATACCGATCGTGGAAAACGGCAATTATCTTGGGATGGTCAGTTATGGTTCGATTCTAAGAAAGAACAGTGTTACTCCGGACGCAAAGGTAAAGAACCTTGTTCGTAACCTGCCCACCATATCGATGGATACCGAGATCACCAAGATCGCGGAACACATCGTTATGAATAACTGCAGACAATTGGCAGTCCTCAACGGAAAGAAAATCGTGGGAATTGTTTCCAGAAGCGGCCTTACAAGAGCAACGGTCGGCCTGAAGATCCTGAAAGACATCAAGGTTTGGGAGATAATGACCGCCCCCGTGGAATCCGTCAAAGACAACGGAATGCTCAATGATGCGTTGGAGATCATGCGGAAACTCGATGTGAGAACGGTTCCTGTCGTGAACAGCGCGGGAGCACCCGTGGGAATAGTCGGCATGAATGAGATCATCGACAATCATTGGAAGACCGACACGAAAAGCTTCGGAGACTTCCAAAAAAGCTCCAAAGCCCAAATATCTATAGACGGCGTCTACGCGAGTTCCGTAAAAACGATAGAGTGGGAAGACACGCTGCAATCGGCCACTAGGATAATGGAAGAAAACAAGTTCTCCACACTCCCTGTGGTCGACGGCAAAGAATTGGTCGGAATATTAACGGAATTCGACATCGTCGAATTGATCTCAGCATGCAGAGAAAGGGATTCCGTCTTCATACAGATAAGCGGATTGGACGACGAGGACAAGATGTATGCCGACGCAATGTACACGGACATAGCCGCAGAAATGACGAAGATCGCCAAGATCTACAAACCGGAATCACTCATGATGCACGTTTCCAGATACAACGAGGACGGAGAACGCAAGAAATACAGTATAACTGGAAAATTGTTCATCAGAGGAAGTACAATAAACTCCAAAGAAGTCGGCTGGGACCTCATAAAAACAAACAATGATCTCATCAAGAAGATGGGAGCAGTGGTCGTTGAGATGAAAGACACCAAGGTCACTTTCCGCAAGAGGAAAAAGTAATTTTTCCTCTCAAACCACTTTATTTTTCTCACAACCTTTTTTTATCACTTTCCGATTTAGTACAGTTCAAAATGTCACAATATGATTCAGCCTCAGTCGAAAAACGCTGGCAGAAAATGTGGAAAGACCAGGAAATATACCGTTTCGATCCCAAATCGGACAAACCTGCCTTCAGCATCGACAATCCCCCGAGATATACTTCCGGCCCCCTCCATTTGGGACATGCAACAGGATATTCTCTGATAGATTTTGCAGCCAGATACAAAAGAATGAATGGCCATAACGTGTTCTTCCCTCTTTGTTTTGATGTCAATGGCACACCCATTGAAGTCAAAGTGGAGAAAAAACACAACATAACAAAACTGGACCTTCCCCGCGAGGAATACAGAAAACTGTGCAGTGAATACGCCAACAGTTTCATTGACGAAATGACTCACCATTTCGAGATATTGGGCGAAAGTATGGATCCGAGCATCTACTACCAGACCGATGCCCCGTACTACAGACGTATAACTCAGCTGTCCTTCATCGAACTTTTCAACAAGGGCCTGGTGTACAAAGGGGATTTCCCTGTTAATTGGTGTCCCCGCTGTATGACCGCTTTGGCCGATGCAGAGGTTGACCACAAGGACAATGTCACGAAATTGAACTTTATCACATTCGGAATAGACGGAGAGGACAATCACGTTCTGATCGCAACGACCAGACCTGAATTGCTGTGTACCTGCAAAGTTGTCGCGATACACCCTGACGACAAAGAGAAACAGCATCTTCTCGGAAAACAACTCGTAACTCCAGTTTATGGGCGCAAGATAAAGGTCATTGCAGACCAAAAGGTGGATCCGGAATACGGAACCGGAAATGTCATGATCTGTACGATCGGCGATAAGGATGACCTCGAATGGTCTATGAAATACCACTTGGAGATGGAGAAAGGTATCGACGAGGCGGGAAAAATGACAGACCTCGCAGGAAAATATGCGGGAATGCCTGTCAAAGAAGCCCGAAAAGCCATCATCGAAGATCTGCGAACCTCCGGCATCCTGGTGAAACAGGAAGATACCCCTCAACAGGTTTCGGTCTGTTGGAGATGCGGAACGCCCGTGGAGTTCCTTCAGGTCCCGCAATGGTTCCTGAAGACGATCGAATTGAAGAAAGAGGTTCTCAAAAGAGCTGACGAGATCAATTGGTATCCCGAATTCATGAAGATAAGGTTACAGGATTGGGTCAACTCTCTAGAATGGGATTGGGTCCTAAGCAGGCAACGCATCTTTGCGACTCCGATACCTATATGGGAATGCGAAAAATGCGGACATGCAGTATGTGCAACGGCGGAACAATGTTATGTGGATCCCACACTCGATCTTCCTCCTGTTGACAAATGTCCTTCTTGTGGCGGCAATTTCATCGGATGCACCGATGTGTTCGACACATGGATGGATTCATCCGGATCTTCCCTTTACAACTCATTCTGGAAAAGAGACGATGAGTTACACAAGGAATTCTTCCCCATGTCCATGAGGCCTCAATCACACGATATCATCAGAACTTGGGCATTTTATTCGATTCTGAGGGCGGAACAATTAGAACAATCCCGCCCCTGGAATGATATCATGATCCACGGGTTCATTATGGCTCCTGACGGTACACCTATGCACTCGTCGGTAGGTAACGTGATAGATCCGATTCCCATAATCACCAATCATGGTGCCGATGCACTGAGATACTTCGCGGCTTCGTGTTCTCTCGGAACCGATCATGCCTTCAGAGAACCCGATGTCATCAGGGGAAAGAAATTCTGCAACAAAATATTCAACATCGGACAATTCGTCAGTCGTTTCTTTGACGAGAAACCAAGCGAGTGTAAAGACCTGAGAGACTCCGATAAATGGATAATAAGCCGATACTCGGAAGTTGTCAAAGCTGCAACGGAATATCTCGATGTGTATCAGTTCGATAAAGCCCTCAAGGAGACCGAATCATTCATTTGGCACGACCTTGCCGATAACTATATCGAGATGGTCAAAGCAAGAAATGACCCCGCCGTGAAATATACCTTGTACAACGTTTTCCTTGGAAGCCTGAAGTTGATGGCTCCGTACATGCCTCATATTACCGAGGACGTCTACCAAGAGCATCTTGCCCGATATGAAGGAGTGAAAAGTATTCATCTCTCGAAATGGCCTACCCCGATATTCGTTGACGAAGATGCACTCAGGGCCGGCGATATACTGATAGAGGTCACATCATCGATCAGAGCATGGAAATCGGAGAAGAAGATGCCGCTCAATGCAGAGTTATCGAAAGTCGAGATCATAGGAGAAGACACGATCCATCTGGAAAAGGCTAGAATGGACATCATTGAAACTTCGAAGATCAAAGATCTTGTGATTGCCCAAAAAGCCGATCTCACCGAAGAAATAGTTGGGGTAAAACCCGTTCATTCAAAACTCGGACCTGCTTTCAAAGCACAGGCAAAAGCCATCGCTGTAAAACTGTCCTCGATGACCGCTTCCGAGATAATATCTCAGATGAACAACGGATCCCTGGATCTGGACATTGATGGAGAGGTCGTAACATTGGGTCCAGAATTTCTGGAAACCGAGAAACGTTTGATGTTGGATGGAAAAGCTGTCGATACGATACAGATCGGGAATATGCTTATCGTGATAGAAATTTAAGAAAGGAGATGGGAGTCCATCTCCATATTATTTCAATCCTGAATGACCTTTACGAAAACTCTTTTTCCTTTGTATTTTACTTTGGTGAGATCCATTGTCATTCTGTTGCCGTAATCCTTATGAACCTCAACAATAGAAGATTTCGCATCCACCTGGATCTTTCCTATTGCAAAATCTCTGATCCTCGTTGTACGTATTATGAAATCGGCAAGGCTGACCTTACCTATTCCGTCATCTTTTCCTATACTCACTTCAAAACGAACCATTCCGTATACGTCGGATATCTGATCATAGTCGACCACCCTTCTTATCGTATCCTTGGTACCTTCCTCTGCTTCGGGGACTTCCCTCTTTTCGATCACCATTTCCGTACGCAATTCGAATTCCCTGATCAGGTATTCTTCCTCGGTGGTAATGAAAGATATCGCGATCCCTTCTTTGCCTGCCCTTCCGGTACGTCCGATCCTGTGGATGTATGTATCCACATCTTCCGGCATATCATAGTTGATAACATAGGAGATATCGTCAACATCAAGACCTCTGGCCGCCACATCGGTGGCTATCAAGATATCGGTCTTATCGTCCTTGAAATCCTTCAGGACCTTCTCTCTCTTCGATTGAGGCATGTCTCCGTGGATCGACTCCACTTTATACTTCAGGCTGGAAAGTCTTTCTTCGAGAATATCCACCATTTTTTTCGTCTGACAAAAGATTATCGCTTTAGGTTTATCAATGTCCAAAATCCTTGTCAAAGCCCATGATTTGTTGCGCCTTCCCACAGAGATATAGAATTGTTTTGTCAGATCGAGAACCATCTCATCCTTGGAAACACTGATCTCCTTAGGCTTCTTCATGTAGTCGCCGGCGAGACGTTTTATGTCCTCTGGCATAGTAGCAGAGAACAACAGCGTCTGGCGTTCCTTGGGCATCACTGAAAGAATATGTTCTATGTCCTCGATGAACCCCATGTCCAACATACGGTCCGCTTCGTCAAGAACGACCATTTTTATCTCTGTGAGGTTAAGCACTCCTCTGTTGATCATGTCCTTGACCCTTCCGGGAGTTCCTGCGATTATATCTGCACCTTTCTCGAGCTTCTTTATTTGGCCTTCGATGCTTGCCCCTCCGTATATAGGAACATTTTCGTGTCCTGTATACTTGGACATCTTCGTCAACTCGTCTGCGACCTGATTTGCCAATTCCCTTGTCGGTACAAGTATGATGGCCGCGGGAAGTTTTCTCTTCGACTCTATCGTCTGAAGTACTATCGAACCGAATGCTCCGGTCTTTCCTGTACCTGTCTGAGCCTGTGCGAACATATCGGAACCCTTAAGCCCCAACGGTACCGCCTGTAGTTGTATCGGGGTCGGTTCTTCCCACCCCATGTCATCCATAGCCTTTGCTATATCCTCGGATATACCTAAATCCGTAAAATTTGAGATCATTATTCATCACTGATCCGAATTCAAACTGCATGCGACTTTAACGCAGACACCTCAATTTCAATAATGCGAATCCTACTTTGTCTTATATATTTACCTACAATATCCGAAAATTGCACCTGGCCTATGTGACACCGATAACCATTATCCTTTTTGTGAAATTTTAACTTAATGATTATTTTTGATGTGATAACCCAAGTTCAATGTCTGTTTTCCAAGATTTTCTTCGATTAAGCAATGGAAAGAAAAGAAGAACAAACTATAATAGGTTCCTCGGTTATTACCAATCCCTGTGATTGGATGAGAACAGGTTTTGATAACGACAAATATATCCGCATACAATCAGAACACATCAAAGATAGAGTTGATGAGTTCGGCGGGAAACTTTATCTTGAGTTCGGCGGGAAATTATTTGACGATTATCATGCATCGAGAGTTCTTCCGGGATTCGAACCTGACAGCAAGATAAACATGCTCATGCATCTCAAGGATGATGTTGAAGCGATAATAGTCGTGAACACTGGTGATATCGAAAAGAACAAGGTCCGAGGAGATCTTGGAATATCTTACGACATGGAAGTTCTGAGACTCATAGATTCATTCAGAGAAAGAGGGATATTCGTCGAGAATGTCGTGCTGACTCAATACATGTCCCAGCCTGCCGCGAAAGCATTTGAGAAAAGATTGAAAGCGTTGAAAGTAAAAACCCACAAACACTATCCGATCACGGGTTATCCACATGATGTGGAGAACATAGTCAGCGAAAACGGATATGGGAAAAACGAATTTATCCAGACTAAGAAACCATTAGTTGTCGTGACCGCTCCGGGACCGGGTAGCGGAAAAATGGCCACATGTCTATCTCAGTTGTATCATGAGAACAAAAGAGGAGTGTCCGCGGGATATGCAAAATTCGAAACGTTCCCCGTCTGGAGTATTCCTCTTAAACACCCTGTGAACATAGCATATGAAGCGGCAACAATCGACCTTGGTGACATCAATATGATCGATCCTTTCCACTTAGAGGCGTACGGGAAAACTTCAATAAATTACAACAGAGACATCGAAATATTTCCGGTATTGAATTCCATGCTCGAAAAGATTCTCGGAAAATCCCCTTACAAGTCGCCCACGGACATGGGGGTGAATATGGCGGGATTCTGCATTACCGATGATTCGATCGTTTCCGAAGCTTCAAGATTCGAAGTATCAAGAAGATATTTTGCCCTGCTGAAAGAAAACAAAAAAGGCATGGCCTCCGATGAAATGGTAATGAAATTTGAACTTCTAATGAAGAACGCCGATATCACAGTAGATGAACGTAAAGTCGTACCTACGGTGAGGAAGAAATCGACGGAATTCAACGGACCCGTGTCGGGGATCGAATTGGAGAGTGGCGACATCATAACCGGAAAGAGATCGACTTTACTTGGTGCCAGTTCTGCGGCTCTTCTCAATGCCCTGAAAACTTTGGGCAACATCGAAGATTCGGTCCTTCTGATGTCCCCTGACATCATCGAACCTATAGGAAGGATGAAACAAAATAATCTGGGTTTCGAAGGCCCCGAGCTTCATGTAGACGAAATGCTTATTGCATTGTCAATCTGTGCGCAAACCGACCCGATTGCGAAAAAAGCCTTTGAACAACTGCCTAAGTTGAAAGGGTGTGAAATGCATTCTTCCGTCATTCTTTCACAGGTCGACGATTCTATGTTGCGCAGACTGGGACTTAACGTAACATGTGAGCCGAAATACCAAACCGATTCACTGTATCACGGGCAACATAAGAGTTAAGTCACCCGTGCTGGATAGCAACAAGGTTTATATCGCTTAAATTAATCGGGGATTCAATTGCGGATGTAGTGTAGCTGGTTATCACTTGACCTTGCCAAGGTTAGAACTCGGGTTCGAATCCCGGCATCCGCACTCATTATCTTCTCCTGATGGTATTTATCGATCGCATCTTTCTATTGCGAACTATTCTTAAAATTCAGGGAAAATACTCTACACTTTATATGACCTTCTTCAAACAGAACTGCTTTCAGTAAGAAAGAATAAAAATAAAAACACCGGACCTGGGTCCGGCTGTTTAAACTTGACCGACCTTCACAGTTTTATTGTTCTGGATATCAGTATACCTCTCGATCCCGGCTTTTCCTGTATAACAAAGCAATTATCAGCGATCCTATGATTGCCGCTATTATTGCAGGGATCCACCAGTTAAATCCCTCATCATTTTCTTCGAAATCAGCAACTATGAACACTGATGCTCTGACATCATTGAACTCAATCTCGGGGTTGATGGACCTTGATGATCCGTTATCCCATGCCACGAAGCGGTAATTGTCTCCAGCAAATGCTCTGAGTTTAACATCAGTGCCTTTTTCGAAGAAAACCGTTCCTACGTATGTGAGGAATGTCACGCCATCGATGCTGTATTCGACCAGACCGTTACCTTGTACTTCGACCTCGAGACTTACCATATCACTAGGTGCAAAGTATACTTCTATCGTCTTACTCGCCATTATATTGACGAATGTATAGGATTCATTTGATATTAGATCGGGCCTCTCGATTCCGTCTATTTTGACCATGGACACTTTGTATCCTGAGTCTGGTATGAAACGGAAGGTCTGACTGCTTCCACCTGACACTTTTATCGTACCAATTGGATCCATTGTTCCTCCTGCACCTGCTGTTGAGATTATTACATAGGTGTTAACAGGTGGAATGTGTTTAACGAATGTTGCAATGACAACATGATCCTGATATATGTCGGACAATGTGAACGATCCTCCCATTGCTGGAACAGCGACTGGAATTCCGTTGTCCAGTACCAAGCTGACTGTCCATCCTTTATCGGGTGTTACAGTGACGACCGATGAAGATCCGCCACTGACAAGTGTAGGAACAAATGTAATCGACCCCATTCCTATGTGAGTTTCTGACATAGTATGTGTCTGTGTTGTATCTATGATGTATTCAACGACGACCGTCTTGTCCTCGGTCACGTTGGATATGATGTAGGTCGCTCCCGATACCGGGGTCGGAGTTCCGCCGTTTATCTTCACC
>JGI994J12354_10002966_pt1 | contig 16161 bp, 16 predicted proteins | sample IntmicLarv3ML3BL_FD_12354 | JGI IMG/M metagenome (IMG submission 12354) | reverse complement strand
GCCGTAACCTATACAGTCCCCGACGGAGGCCTCTTCCTCTGGGCGGAACTAAAAGGCTACGACGGATTTGAACTGTGCCGCCGTGCGTCAGAAAAGAAGGTCGCGGCAGTACCCGGCTCCGCCTTTTGCGTGGACGAAAAAGCAAAGTCAGGCGCATTCCGCCTGAACTTTTCCCTGCCAAGTATTGAAAACATCGAGCGCGGCATCGAAATTTTAGGCGGCTGCATAGAAGACTATCTGGGAGGAAAATAACAATGGACGAACAAAAGAAACAAATTATATTCAGCGGGCTGCAGCCCTCCGGCGGCATTACTCTGGGCAACCACATCGGCGCAGTAAAAAACTGGGTGGAAATGCAGGACTTGTACCGCTGCCTTTATTGCGTAGTTGACATGCACACCATCACCGTACGCCAAACGCCGGCAGAGCTGCGCGCACGCACCCTGTCCACCTATGCGCAATTTATCGCCGCAGGTCTCGACCCCGAAAAAAATATTTTGTACATCCAAAGTCATGTCCCGGCACATGCCGAACTTGCCTGGGTGCTGGGTTGCTATACCATGTTTGGCGAGCTGTCCCGCATGACCCAGTTTAAGGATAAATCGGCGAAAAATGCCGACAACATAAACGCCGGCCTCTTTACATACCCAACCCTGATGGCCGCAGATATTCTGCTGTACCAGACAAATCTGGTTCCCATCGGTGCCGACCAGAAGCAGCACTTAGAGCTTGCCCGCGACATTGCAAACCGCTTTAACACAATATATAGTGACACATTCGTGGTTCCCGAACCATATATTCCAAAAATGGGCGCAAAAATCATGAGCCTTGCTGATCCTACCAAAAAAATGTCAAAATCGGACAGCAACGAAAACGCGTTCATTATGCTCCTTGATGACCCCGACACCATCATGCGGAAGTTCAAAAGAGCCGTAACAGACAGCGACACCACCATACGCTACGCAGAAGGAAAAGACGGGGTAAACAACCTGATTACCATCTACGCAAGCGTCACCGGGAAAACCGTTGCGGAAATCGAAGCTGAGTTCGACGGAAAGGGCTATGGCGTCTTCAAGCCGGCAGTTGCCGAAGCGGTTATCGAAGCCCTGCGTCCCATCCGCGAAAAAACAGCGGATCTCTTGAAAAACAAAGACTATCTGGAAGACATGTATACAAAAAACGCACAAACTGCCGGCAGAATCGCACAAAAAACACTGGAAAAGGTATACAGAAAAGTCGGATTTATTAAGCGGTAAAGGGGTACGTCAAAAGTGAATATTTATATTACCATCGGGCTTGCATTCGCGGTTGCCTGTGCGATTTCCGCGGGAATGACACCCCTAACCATTAAGTTCGCCCACAAGGTCGGCGCAATTGACGTCCCAAAGGACAACCGCCGCATGCACAAAATCCCTACACCGCGCCTTGGCGGCCTTGCTATATCCTTTGGATTTCTCTTTTCCCTCTTAGTGTTTACCCCCATCAGCAATGAACTTAGAGCTGTGCTGCTTGGCTCCGTAATCATCGTTATCATGGGTGCAATCGACGATATCGTCACACTAAAGCCTATCCCGCGGCTGTTTATTCAAATTTTTGCCGCAGCCATCCCCGTCGTCGCAGGTGTGCGTATCGACTTCTTTTCAAACCCTAATGTTTTCAGCAGCGTCGCTTTTTTAAACCTGCATTACTGGTCGATTCCAATCACCATTATTTGGATTGTCGGCTTAACAAATGCAGTCAATATGATTGACGGCCTGGACGGCCTAACCGTTGGCGTATCCAGCATCGCCGCCTTTTCACTATTGGCAATTTCGATTATTATTAACCCCTTTTCGCCTCTAACCATCGCAATGGCGGCACTGGCCGGCTCCTGCGTAGGATTTATTCCCTTTAATTTTAACCCGGCAAAAATCTTCATGGGCGATACCGGTGCCATGTTTCTTGGCTACATCCTTGCAACCATGTCAATCATGGGTCTTTTCAAGTTTTACGCCGTCATTTCCTTTGCTGTACCCTTCTTGATTTTGGGTCTACCTATCTTCGACATGCTGTTTGCCATCCTCCGCCGTCTGCTGCGCGGCAAGAATCCTTTGAAGCCCGATAGGGGACACTTGCACCACCGCCTCATTGACCTTGGCATGTCCCAAAAGCAAGCTGTCGCTCTTCTCTACGCAATCAGCGGCGTCCTTGGACTGTCCGCCGTAGTACTGACCTCCAGCGGAGAAATGCGTACCCTGCTGCTGCTTTTGACAGTCTTCATCGTTGTACTTGTGGCCATGAAGCTGTCAGATATTGGCAAAAAAAAGAAGTAATTTCGACATCAGTTAGAATTCACATTGAACTATGCAAGATAGGGGAGTGATGCTATGACAAGAAGACATGGAAGCATATTTGCGCTGGTCATAACGCTGGTTGTTGCCATCATTATTGCCGCCGCACTCTTTATTGCGCTGCAAGGCAATAGAGGACAAATCAATATCATCCTGCCCAATCAAATAAATGACCTCCCGCAGCAATCCACCGCCATCAGCCTGCACGATGTGGAAAATCTAAAAGCCGTTATGATTGACAGCAACAACTTTTTCGCAGTGCTGGCATCGCTGGAAAAGTATCAAAATTACAGCATCACCGGCAACGTAAAGCTCTATGGAACAACAGGGGACAATGCCGCCTACACCATCACGCAATCAAAAATGAATGAAGCCGACAAAACCACCATCAAAAAAAGCGGCTCCTTCGAAGAAACCCACTATTTATATACACAAAACCATTGCTTCACATGGAAGTCTTCAAGCAAGCAAGTAACCGAGCAGTCTGCCGATTTTCTGACCGCCGACCAATCAGTGATGATTCCGCCCTACGACAAGGTAAGCACTGTCACAAACATTGAGCTTATGGACTACAACAATGAGCAATGCCTGGCATTCACAACAATCAACCCGGTCACCAATTATGAATGCCGATATTATATCTCTACAATTTACGGCATATTGCTATCGGCAAGCATTCAAAAAGACAGTAACATGATTTATCAATTCAATGCAACTGAAATCAAAATTAATCTTATTACAGCCGAAACATTCAAATTCCCAGATGGCATAATACCGCCGTTATAAAAGGAGCAGACAATGGAAAATATCGCAACTGTCCTAAAAACCAAAGGTGACCAAGCGGAAATTTCAATCACACAAGCATCGGCCTGCGGACACGAGTGCGACAGCTGCGGCGGCTGCAAAAATAAAGAGCGAACATTCCGCACAAAAGCGAAAAACCAGGTTAACGCAAAGGCAGGCGACCGCGTCGTCGTAGAACTGCCAAACCAAATAGCCTTCTCTCTTCTCTCAATTTTATTTCTACAACCCATACTTTTTATGATGATAGGCATGATACTTTTCGCAAGCAAAGAAGATAGTTATCAACTGGCAGGCGCAGTCGGCGGCTTAATCATCGGAACAGTCAGCCTACTGTACTGCAATAAGAAACTAAAAAACAAAACCTTGCCAAAAATCATTCGAATAGCAGAAACAGAAGAAAATTAATATAAAAGGGGATAAAAATGAAAAGAAAAAGTCGCTTTTTCAACGAAATTATTGCCGCGTTTCTTACATATCTTGTCGGATGTTTCTTCTCATACGTGCTGATTGGAACCTCCGGGAATATTGATTTGCTCAGCAATGCCGCACTGCAAAACGCAATTGTCGGCATTGTCACAACGGTTGTCACCCTCACGCTGGTATTTTTCCGGCTGTGGTACAAAGGGGAGTACGACTGCAATCTGGTTGACTTCGGACACATGAAGAAGAATCTGGGCCGCGGCGCACTCATTGGACTTTTCAGTGCCATACCTAAAATTTTGATGCTAACAGCATTCCTCTTAGCCGCAAAAAGCTACAGTTTGGCTGTCCCGTTGGCGGTACTGTTTTCCCCATTTATTGGCTGGGTAGGGGCAGTACAGGTACCGGCGCATTACATCTATTCGGTCATTATTTTGACATATATCGGAGTTTGCGCCGCCGGATATTACTGCGGATTTAACGGCATCGCCGTAACAAAAAACCTCTTTTATAAAAAAGAAAAATAATCAAGTCCTAAAACACCTGCTCTTGTCATATGGATAGAAGCAGGGGGTGATTACATTGTTTTTGAAGAATAAAAAAAATCAACTTTTCATTGTAACAGGACTGGTTATTTTATGCATATGTGCATTTTTCGCAATCAAACAACAGAAATACATACCAACACAAAACAATAAACAGCTAAAAATTACATTTGTTATTGATGCCGGACATGGCGGTGTCGATGGGGGAGCAAGCGGTGCCGACGGTACCCTTGAAAAAGACCTAACGCTCACAATCGCCAACAAAACAACCGCTATAATGAAGCTGTTTTACTGTAACGTAGTGCAAACAAGAGACAGCGACATGTCCATTCACAATCCATCAGCAACAACCATTTCCGCAAAAAAAATCTCCGACATCAAAAACCGCGTAAAGTTGGTAAATGACACAGAAAACCCTGTATTAATCAGCATTCACATGAATGCACTTGCAGGAAACGCAACACAATTCGGCCCCATGGTCTTCTATTCCAGACATAACGAAGAAAGCAAAACGATGGCACAAGCAGCATCCAACCATCTTTTCAAAATCCAGCGCAGTACCAGACAACACAAAATTTCAGCGGTGCCAAAATCCGTTTACTTCTTAAATCATGTCAGCTGCCCGGCTATATTAATCGAATGCGGCTTTCTTTCCACACCCAATAACCTGCGCCTATTAAAAGAAAACGGATACCAAAATGACCTAAGTGCCGCAATTGCATTGACTGCTCTTAGCACTCAAGTATGATTCAAAACGAATTCAATTCAACATCATAAATAAATAAAAGAGAGTTGAAAAAGAAGTGAAAGTAAAAACATGTTACACCTGCGCAAACTGCGGATATGAAGCACCCAAATGGTTGGGTAAATGTCCGGCCTGTCAGGAATGGAACACATTTGAAGAAACCACACAAGTGAAGGAAACGGCAGCACGCAGCGTCGCTGCCGCAAGAAAAGCATCACCGCCAGAGCTCTTAGAGGAAATTTCGGGCAGCGACGAAATCCGCTTTTCCACCGGCATGAGCGAGCTGGACCGCGTGCTGGGTTCCGGCGCGGTGCAAGGCTCACTTGTCCTCATTGGCGGAGAGCCCGGAATTGGAAAGTCAACCCTACTGCTGCAAATATGCCAGGCACTCTGCAAAAATCGAAAAGTCCTCTATGTCACAGGTGAGGAATCCAAATTTCAAATCAAAATGAGGGCAAAACGACTGCACGTAACCACCGACCAGCTGTACATTTTATCTGAAAGTGATATCGACACAGTGATAAGCGAAGTGCAAACAACTGCACCCGATGTGCTAATTGTTGACTCCATTCAAACGGTTTATCGAACAAGTTCAAGCAATATTCCCGGCAACGTCGCTCAGGTAAAAGAATGCACAATGCTGCTGATGCAGCTTGCAAAAAACAGCGGAATCACCGTTTTTGTCGTCGGCCATGTCAATAAAGAAGGTGCGCTCGCCGGACCAAAAGTGCTGGAACACATGGTTGACTGCGTGCTTTATTTTGAGGGCGAACGCCATATCGCCTATCGAGTACTGCGCGCGGCAAAGAACCGCTACGGCTCAACAAACGAAATCGGCGTATTCGAAATGCGAGACACAGGACTGTTGGAAGTTCCAAATCCCTCGGCAGCATTACTGGACGGCAGACCGATTGGTGTGCCGGGCACCTGCGTGGCCTGCGTTATGGAAGGCTCGCGGCCGCTGCTGGCAGAAATCCAGGCACTTGTGTCAAAAACCATGTTCGGTAACCCGCGGCGCATGACCTCCGGCGTGGATTATAACCGTTCGTCACTGCTGCTTGCGGTGCTGGAAAAGCGCGCGAATCTGCTGCTTGGCATGTGCGACAGCTATATTAATGTCATCGGCGGCTTCCGAATCGACGAACCTGCGGCAGACTTAAGCATCGCCCTGGCGCTGGCATCAAGCTTCTTGGACAAGCCAATTCCGTCAACATTTGCGGCAATAGGGGAGATTGGCCTCACCGGCGAACTTCGTGCCGTCTCCTTCTTGGAACAGCGGCTAAATGAAATTGTCCGTATGGGCTTCACAGATTGCCTAATTCCAAAGCAGAGTTTAACCCATTGTAAATGCCCTGAAGGCTTGACCTTACATCAAATAAAAGATGTCAAACAAGCCATCGCATTATTGCTGCAATGATGAAAAATACAAGATTTATAACATCACCCAATAATCCGCAAAACAATGTCGAATCTGTTGTTATTGGCGCGAACCATGACGAAATTGTTGAATTTTTCAACAAAAACGGCATCAAAACATACGTGATTCCCGTAAATCCTGCATTGGACAAAAGGGTAGGGGACCACGTTGACCTGCAAGTGCTGCACCTTGGTGGAGCAGAAGTACACTGCACAAAATTATGCGAAATTTTGTCGAATATTGAAGGAATCGACCTAACAACAGGAAAAAATGTACAGAGAATCTATCCGAATGACATTTTGTACAATTGCGCCGTCGTGGGAAAATTCGCATTTGTATACCATAAATTTTATACAGGAAACCCCATAACCGACCTCTTTAAAGACCGTGATTTTCAAGTACTTCCAGTACGGCAAGGCTACGCGCGATGCGCAACCTGCGTTGTCAATGAGCGCGCAATTATTACAGAAGACCCAAGCATTGCAAAAGTCGCAGCCGAGCAACGAATTGACGTCCTGCTCATCGAAAAAGGAGATGTAAGCTTGAAGGGCTTTCCATATGGATTTCTGGGCGGTGCAACGGTGAAAATCGCGCCGGACAAAATGGCATTCACCGGGCCCATTATAAACAAGCTGCACAACCGAAGAATCATGAAATTTCTTGAAGCTCACGGCGTTTCACCGGTTTATATGACCGAAAAACCCTGCTTCGATATTGGGTCAGTGGTTCCGCTGACAGAATACACAGAGGAAGAGAAATGACAACTTAGTCGAACGCCTACAGAAAATCACCTTAAAAGTACCCCGCCTAGCAACACATCCACTTGAACAAAATTAATATTTTGTTCAAGTGAGGGGAGTATAAAAAGGAAAAATACAGAACTTACAGATATCCTTTTACCATAACTTGTAAGCAGCTGCTCTCTACACAAAAAACGCAAACCGCCCGGTTAAGGAGGACGCCATGAATCAGGTACAGCCGGAATTTCTACAACGATTCCTAACCTACATACATGCCATCAAAGGCCAATCCGCAAAAACAACGCAGGAATATTTTCTGGACATCCGACTATTTTTGCGCTACATTGTCGCAATGAAAATCGAACATAAAAAAGAATTCATCCCGGAAACTATCGATATCAGCGGTGTCACAATTGAGCAAGTGAAAAAAATAACAACCGACGACATCTACCAATACCTGACATATCTAAGCACGAGCCGCCCAAAAAATAGATTTGATTCTGAACAAACGGGCATCGAAAGCAAAGCAATTGCACGAAAAATATCAGCAATTCGCACTTTCTTTAAATATTTAAAGGTACAAGTACATCTCTTGGAACACGACCCCGCCGAAAATATAGAAACACCAAAAACAAAAAAGACACTCCCGCGCCACCTGTCCGTAGATGAAGCTGCTAGCCTGCTCGACATCGTTACAGGCGCAAATAAAGAACGCGATTATTGCATCCTGACACTTTTTCTAAACTGCGGAATGCGGGTGTCCGAGCTGGTCAATATTGACATAAACGACATCAAAAACGACACGATTATCATTACCGGAAAGGGGAATAAGGAGCGTACAGTATACCTGAATGCGGCCTGTATTGACGCAATTAACCGCTATATTCCCGCAAGAATCGACGCAAAAGACGCAAAAAAAGCACTTTTCACCACACGGCAAAACAGCCGCATCAGCGCAAGCACCGTCAAATGGCTGGTAAAGAAATACATCGGGCTTGCCGGACTTGATCAAACCAGATATTCAGCCCACAAGCTGCGTCATACAGCAGCAACCCTTATGTACCAAAACGGTGTAGATGTACTTGTACTACAAAATATTCTAGGACACGAAAACTTAAATACAACCAAAATTTACACCCATATTGATAATAAACTTGCAAGGGAAGCAGTCGAAAGAAACCCACTTGGGCACATAAAAAAAGATTCAGAGTGATGCAATCACAACATCACTCCCCTATTAAAAAGGCACAAATGCGAAATGCATTTGTGCCTTTTAATCTTCAATATAACTTCAATTACTAAACTTCCGCCACAGCAGGCATCTTGGAATACAAAGCATCCAATTGTTCAATCAACGCAGCAATGGCGTCACAGTTATGATCAGGCAAGATAACATCCGCAGCAGCCTTCACTGTCGCAACCGCGTTCCCGGTGGCAAACCCAATTTTTGCCGACCGAATCATCGTAATATCGTTCTCCTCATCCCCCACCGCATAGGTATGCTCCGGAGAAATCCCCAAAAACTCGGCAACCTTTTGCACCCCAAAGCCCTTGTGAATATCCTTATTCATAATCTCCAGAAAATACCGAGTGGATAAAAACGCCGATAGAACAGAATATGTCTCGTTAATATAATCACGAACTCTAAGCAGCAGCTCAGTATCAACGGATGTGACAAGAATTTTAGCAAGCGCATTTCCCGGAACAACCTGCTCATCGTACACATAAAACGGCACCTGAATATAATCCATATGCAACCGAGACGCCTCAAAAATTTCTGTCAAATACAATGCATCTGCCGAATAACATTCGCAAGTAACTTCAGGAAAACGTGCTAAAACATCCGAAACAACCAGCCGTCCATCCAAAGGCAACCCAAACATACCAAGTCTCTGATTCGTCGAATAGTCATGCAACATCGCACCATTCGCCAAAATGGACGGTGCATTGGTCGGAAAAAGATGCCGCACAATCTCATACGTTTGACAACTCCGCCCGGTAGCAACCGAAAAAGAGCCGCCATTTTCCATAAAATATGTAACCGCCTCCAGATTCCTCTTCGAAATCAGATTATCACTGTTTAAAATAGTACCGTCAATATCGCTGGAGAGAAGAACACCGCTAAATTTCTTCATGAATACATTTTGCCTTTCATAAGATACAATAAATAATTCAACTTGAATTCAATAAGATATTAAGACAACTTCTTTAAGATATCTTTAAAATAATCAGGTAACTCACTGGAAAATTGCAATGCCACTCCGGAAATCGGGTGAACAAAACCAATCGTCTTTGCATGCAAACATTGCCCCTCAAGATGAAAGGGATTCTTTTTCGCACCATAAACAGCATCACCCAACACACTGTGCCCAATGGACGCAAGATGCACACGAATCTGATGAGTCCGTCCCGTTTCAAGCACGCAGGAAACATGAGAATACTGTCCATAGGAAGCAAGCTCCGACACATGAGTAACCGCATCCTTGCCTCCCTTTGAAACAATGGCCATCCTCTTCCGCTGCAAGGGATGCCGACCAATCGCCCCGGTAATCATCATCGAATGCTCCCGCAAATTCCCCACAATTATCGCCTCATACATCCGAGTAAAGGAATGCTCCTTTATTTGCTTCGCAAGCGAAATATGCGCAACATCCGTCTTTGCAACAATCAGCAATCCGCTGGTATCCTTGTCAATCCGATGCACAATACCCGGCCGTGCAACGCCATTTATCCCCGACAAACTGTCCCGGCAATGAGCAAGTAAAGCATGCACCAGCGTACCCTCAGAATGCCCGGCTGCCGGATGAACCACCATGCCCCGCGGCTTATTCACCACAAGAAGGTGCTCGTCCTCATACACAATATTTAGGGGAACCTCTTCCGGCACAAGGTCCAACGCCTGCACAGGCGGTAAAACAACAGACAGCTTTTCACCGCCCGTAAGCAACATTTTCTTCTTCGCAACCTGCCCATTTACACAAACAAATTGTTCATCAATCAGCCGTTGCGCCGCAGCCCGGCTGTGAATATCCGCAAGTGTGGCAAGATACGAATCAAGCCGAACCGGGGCATCAAGAGGAGGAACGGTCACGAACATGCGCCTTCCCCTCCTCCGAAAACAGCAAATAATAAAAGAGCACCACCGCACCGCAGGTAATCAGCACGTCCGCAAAGTTAAAAATAGCAAAGCGAATAAACAAAAATTCAAACATATCAACCACAAACCCATGAAAAATGCGGTCAACAAAATTTCCGACTCCGCCCGCCAAAACAAGCGTCAAAGCAATACGCCCGGACACCGCCTGTACATATCCTTTTTTTAATATATACACAACAAAAACAAGTGCAGCAGCCGTAATTGCAACAAAAACCCACCGAAACCCCTCAAACAGGCTGAAAGACATCCCGCGATTTTCCGTATAAACAAGCTGCAAAAGACCGGGAATCAACACATGATCCGGACGATTTTGCACACAAAACCACTTAATCCCCTGGTCAACAAAAAAGAGCAGCGCGCCAACAATAGCATAAACCATGCCCTACGACACCACTGCAGCGCAACGTGCACAAAGAGTCGGATGAGCAGCGTTCTCCCCTACCGAGGTGCTGTAAATCCAGCAACGCTCGCACTTTTCGCCCTCAGCCTTCGCGATCACAGCAGACAATTCGGGCAACTCACCCACAAAACCATCCGCAGAAGCACCCTCAGCAAGAGCAACCTGTGAAACAATAAAGAAGGACGGAAGCTCCGCCTGCATCGTCTGCAAGAAGGAATAGGTGTCGCCCGTTGCAAAAAGGGAAACCTTCGCCTCCAAGGATGAACCGATAACCTTGTCAGTCCGCGCAATTTCAAGTGCCTTCTTCACATCCTCACGAATGCGAAGCAAACGGTCAAACTTCTCCTCAAGCGCCGTATCATAGGTAGAAGCGTCAACAGAAATCATGTCGGACAAGAGAATATCACCCACGTTTTCCCCTTCCTGATGGGGCATAGAACGCCAAATTTCTTCACCGGTAAACACCAAAATGGGCGCCAACAGCTTTGTAATAGCCGTCAAAACCTTGTACATAACAATCTGCGCATCACGGCGCTTTTTGCTATCAGCCTTTTCGGTGTACAAGCGGTCTTTAACGATATCCAAGTAGAAGTTCGACATATCAAGAACGCAGAAATTATGCACCGCGTGGTACACAATATGAAACTCATACCGCTCATAAGCCGCCAGCACACGCTCAACAAGCTTGTTCAGCTTCAACAACGCATAACGGTCAAGCTCGCAAAGCCCCGCCAAATCCGCATCTGCAAGTGCCGGATCAAAGTCAGACAAATTTCCCAAAATAAAGCGTGCCGTATTGCGAATCTTGCGATAGATTTCGGAAAGCTGCTTTAAAATTTCCTTCGACAGCCGCACATCACTGCGGTAATCAAGGGAGGAAACCCAAAGGCGCAAAATATCCGCACCATATTCATCGCAAGTAGGAATGGGGTCAATGGAGTTGCCAAGAGATTTCGACATCTTCTTGCCTTCCCCGTCCACAACCATACCATGGGTAATAACCGTCTTATAAGGCGCCTGTCCCGTAGTGGCAATAGCTGTCAGAACCGATGACTGGAACCAGCCGCGGTATTGGTCGTTGCCCTCTAAGTAAACATCTGAAGGATAGCATAAATCGTCGCGAGTAGTCAGCACCGCCCGGTGACTGGAACCGCTGTCAAACCAAACGTCCATAATATCGGTTTCCTTACGGAAAGCCGTGCCGCCGCAAGCCTTACAGGTCGTCCCTGCAGGCAAGATTTCCGCCGCCGAATGGGCGTACCAGCCATCAGAGCCTTCCTTAGAGAAAAGCTGCACAACTGCCGCAATCGAGGCATCATCAACATGATACGCGTCACAATTTTCGCAGTAAAAAACAGGAATGGGAACGCCCCAAATACGCTGACGGGAAATACACCAGTCAGAGCGGTCGCGCACCATATTTACAATGCGCTCTTCGCCCCACTCGGGAAGCCATTCAACCTTGCGGCAAGCGTCAATGGTCGCATCCTTAAAAGCGTCAACAGAAGCAAACCATTGCTCCGTCGCGCGGAACAAAATCGGGGTCTTACAACGCCAGCAGTGGGGATATTGATGCACAATTTCTTCACTGCCGAGTAATGAGCCAAGCTCAGTAAGCTGCGCCAAAATCACCTTATTCGCCTCAGAAGTTTTAAGTCCGGCGGAAGTCCCGGCTTCTTCTGTCATGCGCCCGTACTTATCAACCGGCACAACAATCGACAGCTCCGGATAATGCTCCTTACAAACAGCAAAGTCCTCCACACCGTGTCCGGGCGCAGTATGTACGCAGCCCGTACCCGATTCCAGCGTTACATGGTCGCCGATAATCACAAGGCTGTCCCGGTCAAGGAAGGGATGCTTTGTGGTCATACGTTCCAGCTCGCGGCCCTGGAAAACCGCCAGCGTCTTATAGTCCGAAATAGAACAAGCCGCACACAGCTCGTCAACACGCTCCTCCGCAACCACATAAATCTCCCCGGAAGGAACCTCAATCAGCGAGTACGCAAAATCAGGACCTAAGCAAACCGCCAGATTCCCCGGCAATGTCCAAGTAGTCGTCGTCCAAATAACAAAGGAAACCTTGTTCTTATCAATACCTTTTTTCGCAAAAATACCCTTATCGTCATCCACACGAAACTTCACGTAAATAGAGGTACAGGGGTCATTTTCATATTCAATTTCCGCTTCCGCAAGAGCAGTAGCATCATGGGCACACCAATAAACAGGCTTTAAACCCTTGTAAATATAGCCCTTTTTTACCATTTCGCCGAAAATTTCAATCTGCTTAGCCTCAAATTCGGGCGCAAGCGTCAAATACGGGTTATCCCAATCGCCGATAATGCCAAGGCGCTTAAACTGCTCCTTCTGCATATTGACATTTTCCATAGCGAAATCATGACACACCTTGCGGAATGCCAGCGGGTCCATATCACTGCTCTTGACGCCCAAAATCTTGCTGGCCTGCCGTTCAATAGGCAGTCCGTGCGTATCCCAGCCCGGCACATACGGCGCACAAAAGCCCGTCATATTCTTATAACGAACAATAAAATCCTTCAATATTTTATTCAGCGCATGGCCGGTATGAATATTCCCGTTTGCATAGGGAGGGCCGTCATGCAGAATAAAGCGCGGTTTCCCCTCGTTATGCGCTAAAAGGCGCGCATATTGATCGTCCGCCTTCCAAGCTTCAAGCATCTGCGGTTCCTTTTGCGGCAGCCCTGCACGCATGGAAAACTCCGTCTTTGGTAAATTTACAGTTGTGTTGTAATCAAGGGACATAAATAGATCCTGACGCCTTTCCGACTCACCAAATATAATTGCCATAGAAGGCAACTCTGCCGTGAGCCTGGCAGATTTTTATAGAAAAGTCTTATTCGTCCATATCGTCATCGTCGCCCGGCTGCAAATCGTCAAACATAAATTTCGGCAGATTCAACGAATCATCGTCATCGTCAAAAGTAAACGAATCGGAAAAGAGCGTACGCCGCGGCAACACTTCCGGTCCTGCATCCGTATCCGCCGAATCGGCAAGGCCGTCCGCATCTTCGTCCAAATAAGCATCAGCAGCTTCATCCGCAGCAAACCGCTGCATATAATCATAGCCGTTAGACCGATTGTCGGAAATTTCGATTTCTTCTGTTTCAAAGACGACTTTTTCGCGGCTCTCGCTCAAATCCTCGTTTTGCAGCGTCATACCAAGAATAGCATCCATAGGCTCTGCATCCTCCGCTGCGTCATAAAGCGGTGCGGAACGAACAGCATCAATTTCATCACTGACGGCATCTGCATTCGAAAAAGCTGCCTCTCCGCGTCTGCCCATCGGCCGCTCATACACAAATTCTTCTTCATCTTCAACAAGCAGCTCATTATCGGCAACCACAGAAGACTGCGGCAAGGTAATCGCATCAAAAATATCGTCCTCTATCGAGATAGCAGCAACCGCCTTTTTCCTATGCTTAACAGGCGGAACAATTTCATCAGGAATATCTTCCTTAACAAAAAGCGGTTGTGAAACCTCAGGAACTTCTAAAATTTCCTCAATTTCTTCGATTTCCGAAAGTTCAGGAGTCTCATCAATCTCCGAAACCGCTTCTATCGGCTTCCGCATATCCGCTATAATTTCGTTAACTTCAGGGTCGTCCTCCACCGACAGCACAACATCCTCCGGCAGGGAAACATCAAGCGCCTCAGGCTTTTTAACAACAGGCTCCTCTTGCTTCGGCGCAATCGGCGCCGCTGCCTTAGGTCTCGCCGGAACAGGCGGCATTTCATGACGTGCCTGCATAGCCTTCAGCGACGCAATATGCCCGGTGTAATGCTCCACCATATCCTGCACAAAATAAACTGACTCAACCTTCACCTTCGCCAAACGATCCTCATAAATGCGGGTCAAATCCTTATATTCAGCAATACGCTTTTCGGCCAACTGCTTGGCGGAAGCCAGCGCGTTATTGCTGGTAGCCTCCGCATCAGAAATGATTTCGTCCGCCTTCTTCTTGGCGTCCTTCTCTATTTGCGCGGCAAAAAGCTGCGCCTTTACAATAGAATCCTTGATGCTGTCGCCCATCTCCTGATATTCCTGCACCTTTGTAGCAAGGATGGTCAGCTTTTTCTCAAGAATCCGGTTTTTTTCCAGCGCAAGCTCAAGCTGCTCCTCTAAATGCGTAACCTTTTCATCTACGGCAGCAGTGCTATAGCCGCCAAAAACGGCCTTTTCAAATTCCGCGTGCGGGGACTCCTTCTGCTGTGCCATGATATTCCTCCCGAATTATTAAAAATTAATATTCAGCCCGTTATTTTCCAGTTCATCAATTAAGTCGCCAATCAGCCCCACATTATACGGCGTAATAATATATGTATTATTTGCAACCTTTTGAATCTTGCCCTCGTTTGCATAAGCAACACCGCTGAGAAAATCAAACAAACGGCGCGCAACATCACGGTGCGCTTTCTCAAGATTTAAGACCACCGTACGCTTATTTTTCAAATGATCGGCAATTTCGCTGACCGATTCAAACTTATCAGGCTTGACAAGAACAACCTGCAGCCGGGTCGTCGCATGGATATTCACAACATTATTGCTCCTTTGCGAAGTAGTCTCCGTGTCATAATCATATGGCTCCGCTGAAAATTCACGCTTTTTCCGTTCGGGTCGGCTTGCCGGCGTAATTTCATCATATTCGTCGTCATAAGCATCGTCATCAAAGTTTTGAAGCTTTTTCACAAAATCAAAAACTCCCATTACGCAAACCTCCTTTATTTTTGTTTAATCTTATACATTATACTATTTTCAGGGTAGGAAAGTCAAGTTTTTTCACAGTAAAACTTTACGACATTAACATTCCCCCACCTTAGCCGCCTGAACCACCTGCCAGCGATTCCCCCGCCGGTCGTTAAACTTGTAAAAAATATAGTCCTTACCCACCGGGTCGAATTTATACCCCTCGCCGTGAAGTGCCACGTATATTTTCTGCCCGCTCTTGTGAAAGGCCGCCGTATCTACACCGCGGGGGGAATTAGTCCTGGTGTATTGCACGCACTTCGAGTGAAATATCCAAATATTGGGATATACCTTTCGGTGCAAAAAGGGCACCTGCATTAAGGCACCGAACAGAAAAATCCCGATGAAAAAACCCGGAACACTCAGAAACGGAATGGCAAAATAAAACGGCGCACTCTTCCGTAACTCCACCAAGAAAAACACCACAAACAGCAACGGGAAAAGCACCATTGCCCCAACAACAATTCTGCCAAACAGCGTCCCAAACGCACTGTCACGCCGAATAGCCGCCCGGAGCTTTTCCGCAAAAACAGTATCCGCCTTTTCCCACTCTATCCGGCTGTTCTTGCCCTCGAAGTTAAGCGGGTGCCGCTTAAACATATATGCCATAAAAATCCCCTTTCAAAGTGAAAAAAACGCCCGCAAAATCCCAATCTTCCCACTTTCATAAGTAAGCCCGCCCTGCAAAAACGCCGTATAGGGCGGTAAAATCTTCCCGTCCGCCGAAAGTTCAATGGACGCCCCCGCAACAAACGCCCCCGCCGCCATCACAACCGGGCTGTCATACCCGGGCATATCCCATGGAACCGGCGTAACATAGCTG